>Ga0209238_1000433_pt1 | contig 14926 bp, 11 predicted proteins | sample GraSoi013_1_20cm_FD_185823 | JGI IMG/M metagenome (GOLD analysis project Ga0209238, IMG submission 185823) | Grasslands soil microbial communities from the Angelo Coastal Reserve, California, USA - Sample 10_02_2013_1_20cm (SPAdes) (version 2) | ecosystem: Environmental > Terrestrial > Soil >...
GATTCGTAGATCAACACCAGACCGGGAGCGTGCGTGCGGCGCGCCAGATTGCAGGCGGCACTTGGCAGTCCGATGCCCACGAAGCACACGGCGCCGTTCGTGAGCTGCCGGGCGGCGGTCACGGTCATCATCTCGTCGGCGGTGTAGGCGCCGGAGGCCCCCACGCCGCCGCTCATGCGGCGACTCGCAGCCGCGCGAGCAGCTCGGCATGATCGCGGCTCGAGAGCACGTGCTCCTGCATCCATTGCTGGAAGCGCCCGCGGTCCCGGGCGATCTGGTCCCACTCGAGGTAGAAGCGGTTGTCGCGCTCGTAGAAGCCGGCGGCGTACGAGGGGTGAGCTCCGCCCGGCACAACGCTCACGGCGGTGACCAGCCAGTGGGGCAGCACGAGCGCATTCAGCGGCGCGTCGAGGCGCTCCACCCGCGCTTCGACCGTCACCAGCAGGCAACGAGCCGCCAGTGCCGCCTCGCGCGCCGCGCCGGTGATGCCGCGGATCAGAACGTTGCCATTGCGGTCTACCTGCTGCGCGTGCAGGACCGTGACGTCGGGCGTGATGGCAGGGACCGCGAGGAGCGGCTCGCCGCTGAATGGGCAGGTGACTGTCCGCATCTGCGCGCCGCGGGCCCGATCGAGATCGGTGTCGGCGTAGTGGCGCATGAGTCCGCACGGTAGCCCGCTCGCGCCTGCCTGATACGCCACACCCATTTCGGCGTGCGTGCGCTCGATGATGGTCAGCGGCTGCGGCCAATCCCGTTCGATCGCATCGCGCAGGCGGTGCAGGGAGCCGACCCCGGGATTGCCGCCCCAGGAAAAGGTCAGGCGGTCGGCACATCCCATGCCTATCATCTGGTCGCAGATCAGATCCGGCGTCATGCGGATCAGATGCAGTCGGCGGCGCCCCTGGCGAATGATCTCGTGACCGGCGGCAAACGGAATCAGATGCGTGAAGCCCTCGAGCGCCACGCTCTGACCGTCGCGCACGTGCTGCTCGATCGCATCGGCAAGCCTCATCAGCGGCATTTGGTGTTACTCGACCACGGTCTGGGACTGCTCGCGCATGTACTGCGGCAGATAATAGAAGGAGCCGATCGCCTTGCCGGTGCTGCCCGAGCCTTTCCAGCCGCCGAAGGCCTGGTAACCCGGCCAGGCGCCGGTGGTCGCGCCCTGCGGGCGGTTGGCGTAGGTCACGCCCGCCTCGATGTGCTCATGGAACCAGCCGACCTCGTGCGCGCCGCCGTAGAAGCCGGCCGTAAGTCCCAGCGGGGAGCGGTTCGCCAGTTCCATGGCAGCCTCGTTCGATGCGACGCGATGCATCATCAGGATCGGCAGGAACATCTCCTCGCTCCATAGCGCGTGCTCGGGTGGCGCCTCGGCGATGGTGGGACGCACGAACCATCCCCGGCCCAGGGCGCCCTCGCGCAACCGCTCGCCCCCGGTCACGAGGCGCGCCCCGCCGCCGCGCAGCAGCGCGGCATAACGCCCGTAATTGTCGTATGCGCTCTGTGTAGTGACCGGTCCCAGCCAGTGTTCGCGGCGCGCCGGGTCGCCGATGCCGATGGACTCGATCTGCTGCAGCAGCTTGGCCAGCAGGGCGTCGGCGACCTGTTCGTGGACGTACAGACGCGAGAGGGCGGAGCACTTCTGGCCTCCCATGCCGAAGGCCGAACGCACGATGCCGGTCGCGGCGCGCTCGAGATCCGCCGCGCTGCTGACGATGCAGGCATTCTTGCCGCCCATCTCGGCGATACAGGGACGCGGAAACGGCGGCGCCTGCAATGCGCGTGCGATGCGCATTCCGACCTCGTGGGATCCGGTGAAGGTCACCCCGGCCACGGCCGGATCCGCGATCAGCGCGGCGCCGAGCACCTCCCCGGGACCACTCAGATAGTTGAATACTCCGGGCGGCAGGCCGGCATCGCGAACGCAGTCGGCGAGCAGCCTGCCTGCCCACGGTGTGGCCGTCGCCCCCTTCACGATGACGGTATTGCCGGTCACGAGCGCGGCGGCCACCGGCCCGCCCGCAAGCGCCAGGGGGAAATTGAACGGCGCGATCACGGCCCAGGGGCCGTAGGGTTTCAGCACACTGCGGTTGTGCGAAACGTGCGTGCCGAGCGGATCGTCCGGCAGCGGCCGGTCGAAGCCGCCGTGGCGCTCGAACTGCTCGGCGTACAGGCTGAAGAAATCCGCGGTCTCCTGCGCCTCGCCCAGCGCCTCCATGCGGTTCTTGCCGACCTCCAGTGTCAGCGCCGCGGCAATGTCGTAGACGCGCTCCTCGATCAGGCCGGCTACGCGCCGCAACAGCTGCGCGCGCCGCGCCGGGCTGGTGCGCTTCCACCCGCCCCAGGCGCCAGCGGCCGCACGCACCGCCTCGGCGGCCTGGGCAGGGCTGGCGGCGGGGAACTCCCCGAGCACCTGCTGGCAGTCGGCGGGATTGGTCTTCACGAAGTACCGCGCCGCCCCGCGCTCCTCACCGGCAACGTGCAGCGCATGGCGGCCACCCAGTTTCGCCAGCGCGAGCGCTACGGCGGAATCGAAATTTGCGTGCAGCTCCGCCGGCGGATCGAACATGGTCGAATAGGTGAGTTTGAAGCTCATGCAGATGCGCACGGTAGGCTGCGCCCGAGCCCGTCGTCAACGCGGGTACCCGTGGCGCGCCGCTGTAGTATCATGCGGCCCCCGCACGGCCAGCCCGAAGCAAGGGCTCACCGCGCCGTCGGCCCAACATCTGTGGGGCGTTAGCTCAGGGGGGAAGCCCGACCCCTCCTACGGCCTCTCAGCCGCGGCGGCATAGGCGCTGAAGCTCGCGCTCACGAGCAATCGCCTGGAGACGCCGAGCCATGCCTCGGGTGCGAGCATACGAAGTTCAAGCGTTCACGCTAACCGTTCGAAGGCGTGGCAGCTCGCCGATCACGGCGACGTGCCCACCCTGAAGAAGATGCAGGAGTACTGCGAGAACGACGCCAACACGCTGATCGACGTCTACGCGCACCTGCGGCCGGTGATCCACGACCACCCCAACACGACCGGCGCGACCCTCGACAAGACCGGCCGGCCGAGCGGATGCACGTCCTGCACGATCACACCAAATGCGCGACGGAGTGACCGGCAGCGGATCACCCAGGCACTCAGCAGGGCTTGGATCGGACGTCGATTGATGGTTACCATGTCGCGAGCAATCCGAACATGTCCAGCCCGCATAGTCCCAATCAAAACCATCTGCTTGCCGCGCTGCCCACGGCCGAGTTCGAGCGCCTGTTACCCCAGCTGGAACTCGTGCCGATGCGGCTCGGTGAACTCCTCTGCGAATCCGGTGACCAGCTGCAGCATGCCTATTTCCCGACGACCGCCATCGTGTCTTTGCACTACGTCATGCAGAGCGGCGCATCGGCGGAAGTCGCCGGGGTTGGCAATGAAGGCATGCTCGGCGTTTCACTGTTCATGGGCGGCCAGACCACGCTCACCCGGGCAATCGTACAGACGGCGGGCCATGGCTACCAGTTACGGTCGCGGCTACTGATGGAGGAATTCAATCGCTTCGGGCTGATGCTGCGTCTATTGCTGCGTTACACCCAGGCGCTGATCACCCAGATGGCGCAGACGGCCGCCTGCAATCGCCACCATTCGCTGTTGCAGCAGCTATGCCGCTGGCTGCTGTTGACGCTGGACCGGATGCCGTCGAATGATTTGCTCATGACCCAGGAATTGATTGCCAGCATGCTGGGAGTGCGACGCGTAGGCGTTACCGAGGCGGCCGGAAAATTGAAGGATCTGGGCGTGATCAGTTATCGCCGCGGCCACATCACGGTGCTGGACCGTTCGCTGTTGAATGCCCATGTTTGCGAGTGCTACGAGGTGGTCAAACGCGAATTCGATCGCTTGCTCAGCGACGTCCGACACCGCCAGAATGCTGTCGCTGTGAAGAAATAGAGAACACTGGTAACACTGCCTCATTCAGGATTATGGCCAGAAAAACCACATCCGCAGCCGATATCAACGCCGGCACTCGAACGCCGGATGGCATCACCGACGCCCGGCACCAGGAGATTCTGCTGAAAACGGGGGCCCTGCAGAAGGCGATCTTCAACAGTGCCAATTTCTCGATTATCGCCACCGACGAAAAAGGTATCATTCAATTGTTCAATATCGGCGCCGAACGCATGCTGGGCTATGCGGCCGCCGAAGTGGTTAACAAGATCACGCCGGCCGACATCTCCGATCCGCAGGAGGTAATCTCGCGCGCCAGGGCGCTGAGTCGCGAACTCGGCACACCAATCACGCCCGGCTTCGACGCCCTGGTGTTCAAGGCGTCGCGTGGCATCGAGGACATCTACGAGCTGACCTACTTCCGCAAGGATGGAAGCCGGTTCCCCGCCGTGGTGTCCGTCACGGCGCTCCGCGATGCGCAGGACGCCATCATCGGCTATCTGTTGATTGGCACCGACAACACGGCACGCAAGCAGGCTGAAGAGGCGCTGCTCAAGGCGGGGGCCCTGCAGAACGCAATTCTCACCAGTGCCAATTTCTCGATTATTGCCACGGACGCAAAAGGCATCATCCAGATCTTCAACGTCGGCGCCGAACGCATGCTGGGCTATGCGGCCGCCGAAGTCGTCAACAAGATCAACCCCAGCGATATTCATGATCCGCAGGAAGTGATCGTGCGCGCCAAGGTGCTGAGTCTCGAGCTCGGTACACCAATCACGCCGGGCTTCGAGGCCTTGGTCTTCAAAGCTTCGCGCGGGATCGAAGATATCTACGAGCTGACCTACGTCCGCAAGGACGGGAGCCGGTTCCCCGCCGTGGTGTCAGTCACAGCGCTCCGCGACGCGCAGGACGCCATCATCGGCTATCTGCTGATAGGCACAGACAATTCCGCGCGCAAGCAGTTCGAATTGGAACTGCACAACGCCATGGCCGTGGCGCACAAGGCTAACTTGGCGAAAACGGATTTCCTTTCCAACATGAGTCATGAGCTGCGCTCCCCACTCAACGCGATCCTCGGTTTCGCGCAGTTGATGGAGTCCGATGTGACGCCGCAAACGCCCACCCAGAAGGAAAGCACCGGCCAGATTCTCCAGGCAGGGTGGTACCTGTTGAATTTGATCAACGAGATCCTCGATCTCGCCATGATCGAGTCGGGCAAGCTGCCAGTGTCCTTGGAATCCATGTCGCTAGGGGAAGTCACGCTCGATTGCCAGACCATGATTGAACCGCAGGCGCAGAAGTACGGCATCAGCATGCGGTTCTGCCAATTGGACAAACCTTGTTTTGTTCTCGCCGACCGGACGCGGGTGAAGCAGATTCTCATCAACCTTCTTTCCAATGCAATCAAATACAACCGTGTGGGCGGAACGGTCGTCGTGGAGTGTACGGCGACGTCCCCGGAACGTGTCCACATAAGCGTCAAAGACACCGGCCCGGGATTGTCTCCGGAAAAACTGGCGCAGCTGTTCCAGCCGTTCAATCGTCTCGGCCAGGAGGCCCGCGGCGAAGAAGGCACCGGCATCGGCCTGGTGATGACCAAGCGACTGGTTGAACTGATGGGAGGTGTCATCGGCGTAGAGAGCGCCGTCGGAGTGGGAAGCGTGTTCTGGGTCGAATTGATCCGGGCTGGCGAGCCACAGCTTGCTGTTGGCGCAACCGAAGCTGCGGCGCTTACGCCAGCGCGCGTTCAGAATGACGCAGCACTGCGCAGCCTGCTCTACGTCGAGGACAACCCGGCCAACCTGAAGCTGGTCGAGCAACTCATCGCGCGCCGCCCGAATATGCACCTGCTGACCGCGGGGGACGCGATGCTCGGCATCGAGCTTGCGCGCAAACATCAGCCAGAGGTGATTCTGATGGACATCAATCTGCCGGGAATGAGCGGTATCGGCGCCCTGAGAATCCTGCGCGAAGATCCGCTGACACGACACATCCCCGTCCTTGCCATTAGTGCCAATGCAATGCCCCACGACATTTACAAGGGCCTGCAGGCTGGATTCTTTCGCTATCTCACGAAGCCCATCAAGGTCATCGAGTTCATGGAGGCGGTGGACGTGGCACTGGATGTTTCCAGAGCTGCCTCGGCCATTGAAAACAAAAGCAGTGCAAACGACAAAGGAGCCGCGCGATGATCAGCACCTCCGACATTCTTAACGCCAGAATTCTGATCGTTGATGATCTGGAAGCCAATGTCCGACTGCTGGAGCAAATGCTGAGTGGCGCCGGCTATACCTGCATCGCATCCACGAGGGACCCGAATGAGGTCTGCTCACTGCACCGTAAAAACCGCTACGACCTGATCCTGCTCGACTTGCTGATGCCCGGTATGGACGGGTTCCAGGTAATGGAAGAGCTCAAGGGCATCGAAGCTGGCGGCTACCTGCCGATACTTGTGATCACCGCCCAACCAGGTCACAAAGTACGGGCGTTGCAGGCGGGCGCCAAGGACTTCGTCAGCAAGCCGTTTGATCTGGTTGAAGTCAAAACCCGCATCCACAACATGTTGGAAGTGCGGCTGCTGTACCAACAGATTGAGAGTCACAACAGACTGCTGGAACAGACGGTGCTGGAACGGACCGCCGAACTGCGTGAAAGCGAAGAGCGTTTTCACCGCCTGACTGAACTATCGTCCGACTGGTACTGGGAGCAGGACGTGAACGGGCGTTTCACCCAGGTTTCCGGGCCCGCTCTTGAGATGCTCGGCATTCGCGGGGACGGCTCGCCGGACAGAACAGACGACGCTCAGGGCCCGCACTGGAATGAGGCCGAGCGCGCTGCACTGGAAGAGAACATCGCCGCCAGACGGCCGTTCCTGGATTTTGTCTACAGCAGGACTAATGTCGATGGCTCACAGCAATATTTTCAGGTGAGCGGGGAGCCTATTTTCGACCCGTCGGGCCGCTACACGGGATACCGCGGTATTGGCATGGACATTACCGGACGCATGCGCCCCGATTCGAATCGTAGAGGTGGTCCCGCCGGCTAGGGCAGCGGGATAGGTGGCACCTGGCGCCTTCTGCGAGCGAGCGGCCCCGTTGCGGACAGACTCTGCAAAAAAAAGGCCGTCTCGCGACGGCCTTCTAGTCCTGCTTTCACAGGTTTTTCTTCATCGATTACTCGTCGAGACGTTGGGCGGGAGGCGCGGACGCGCTTGCCACCTGGCAGCTGGTGACGCTGGTACCAGTCGTCGTGACGGCGACGTTCGCCAAGGCACGACCGGCTAGTGTTCCACCGGTCAAGGTGATGGATCCGCCGGTGACAGCACCCGCGAGGATGGTTCCATTCACAGTTGAAGTGGTGAACGTCGCAGCAGCGCTCGGCGTCCAGTACACGTTGCACGGCTGGCCACCACCGGCCATGACGACCGTGAAGTTGGTACCCGTGAGTGCGCCATCAACGAGGAAAATCCAGACCCCGTTTGAAGGCCCGTCGAGCGTCAGCACGCCGGTCTTGGCGACCGCGTCGGTACAGTACACGCCGGGCGCAAGGTTCTGGGCGGCAAGGCTGCCGTCGACCTGGGTGCAGGCCCGATTCGTGGCCTCGGTCTCGAGCGCAGCGTAGGCGCTGAGGAAGTCAGTGCGCGCCTGAGCTGCGGCCGCATTGGTCGCAGGGGGTGTCGCGCCGAGAACCGCACAGCCGGTGTTCGTGTATGAAGCAGTGATGCCGGGGGAGATTCCCACATCGCCAACCACGGCGCCGCCGGTGCAGGTTACAGCCGTGCCGCCGAGGACCGCGAAATTAGCGGCCGACCCGAGTGACTGGGCCGATGCCGATGAGACGCCGCCAAGCAGCGCTGCCGTGGCAAGCAGACACCCTGCGAGGTACTTGTTTCGATTAATCATGATATGTATTCCTAATAAGTCGTTTAAAAAAAGTTCCGAAGTCTTCGACACAGGGTGCCGCAACCGCGACTATCCCCCTGCGCCGCAAGAACTTCTGTCCGGTAGCGGACCGACTCGAAAAGATAAAGGCCGTCTCGCGACGCCCTTCTTGTCCTGCTGTCATGGCGGCTAAGAGACTACGGCCCGTACATCCCGGGGATATCTTGCTGCACGATTTCATGCAGCCCTTGAAGTTGAGCTCTTACAGGGTTGCAGAGGAACTCGGTGTGGCTGCACCCACGGTCAATGAAATAGTGCGACGGCGACGGGCGATTACGGCGAAGATGGCACTGCGGTTGTCGCGGTACTTCGGAACGAGTGCGCAACTGAGGAATCAGGAAGTACAGCGCGCGCGACCTGCTCGGTCCGAACGGGAGCACCGCCGGTCCACCTGAGGGGCTGTTGCGAGTGTGCGCGCATCGACCGAGCGCGCTCGCGATCCTGAGTGCCGCAAAGCGGCCAGTCGTCACCGGCGGTAATGGGTCGACGTTCGAACGGAGTACCTCCTCCTGAGGATGGCCAGCGCGCTGTCTTCCCTCGGTGCGCATAAAATCGAAGGCCAGTAGTCGCTCGGCTGGATAAGAGGAGCTCACATGCAAGAGTTCGAGAGTATCAAGGTCCTGTTCGTTGCCGGGTTTGGACCAATCGTGCACGATCGAATCGCGGGGCGAAAGCTCTATGGCGAAACTCTCAATATCTCATTCAAGGAGGAGCAGGGTGGTTATCTGCATACTGAGGCTTTGCAAGGAGTTCGGAGTTTTGCGCTGTGGCCGCTCGACCAGGCGGCGCAGTCCTGCTTTGGCAAGGATTCCTGGCCAGCAAACACGCCGGTTCCCCAAGCATGGCTCGAATTTGATGTCGACGACGTTGAAGACGCAACTGCAGAACTGGAGTCGCGAGGCTATCGAACGCTCATCAAGAACAAGAAGGAGTCATGGGGGCAGGTGGTCACACGATTTCTGTCCCCGGAGGGATTGCTGGTTGGTCTGACCTTCACGCCATCGATGCGGCAGTTATGAGTGGCCCCAGCGCGGGGTGTCGATGTAGTATCATCACGCCCCCGCGCTGCGGGCCCCGGCAGGCGCTCCGGGCCCTCGGTCCACCTTCGGTGGGGCGTTAGCTCAGTCGGTAGAGCATCGGACTTTTAATCCGCTGGTCGACGGTTCGATTCCGTCACGCCCCAGTCTTAATAAGCAATGGCGCGTATGCTTCAAGTGGAGGGACGGAGACGCGTTTGATGTCGAGATCGTTGATTATCATTGAGCGCACTTCAGGAGCGAGTAGATACCATGGCAACTAAGAGACTACGGCCCGTACATCCCGGGGATATCTTGCTGCACGATTTCATGCAGCCCTTGAAGTTGAGCTCTTACAGGGTTGCAAAGGAACTCGGTGTGGCTGCACCCACGGTCAATGAAATAGTGCGACGGCGACGGGCGATTACGGCGGAGATGGCACTGCGGTTGTCGCGGTACTTCGGAACGAGTGCGCAACTCTGGCAGAGCCTGCAGACGCAGTACGACTTGGAAATCGCCAGCAAAAGGATCGGCAAGAAGGTTGAGCGCGCCATCCAGCCCTTGACACGGCCGGATCTGAGGTGATCGGCGTACCTGCTAAGGGCTCGTCGCCTCAGCCCAGTTTCTCTCGTCGCTCGCCGCAGCACGATTTGGCGGAGTCCGGCCAAAAGCGGAAGTACGGCTTGCTGAAATGTGTGCCGGAAAGCGGCCATTCCCCACACGCTGCTGCGGCTAAATAGCGTCGATTCGCAAAAAGTAGGCCGGCGCCAGGCCGCAAGTTGCGGGCCCGATGCCTCCGGCGCATCCTGTCGGAAAGAAGCAATATCATATGGGGGGCGGGGAGTGTCCCGAGAAGCACCCGGATCCGGAATGGGCCCGCCGCCGACTGACCCGTCGGCGGCAATGCAGATTCCCAACGCATACATCCACGTCTTCATCAGCTACGCATCGCGGGACGCGGCCGTCGCAGGTGCCTTGGTGGAGGCGCTGGAGCGACACGGAGTTCAGTGCTGGATCGCGCCGCGCGACGTAAAAGCCGGAGCCCAGTACGCGGACGCGATAATTCGCGGCATCAGCAGTGCCAAGCTCATCGTGCTGGTGTTGTCGGAAGGCGCCATCGGGTCCTCACACGTCAGCAGAGAGATCGAGCGTGCTTCGTCCAAGAAGCGCCCGATTATTGCATTGCGCATCGATGCGGCCCCACTGACCCCTGCCCTCGAGTACTTCCTCAGTGAATCGCAGTGGATCGAGGCTCAAACGGGGAGCATGGAGGCCGCGTACGCCAAGCTGATCAACGCGATTCGCGATCCCGTGCGAACCGCGCCGCGGAACGATCCTGCTGTGCGTCTTGAAGTGTCAGACTCCACAGCGGGGGCGGTACATCCCAAGTTACGTTCTAACTGGATTCTGTTTGCAGCCGGAACCGTCTTCGTCGTGGCGGCGCTCGCCGCGCTGTTGGTGAACAAGTTCTGGATCTCTAGCCACGTAGTGCAGGAGAAACCAGTCGCTACGACTTCACTTGCTCCTGCGGCCGGTGTTCCAGCTCAGCCCACGATCTCAGAAAACTCGGTCGCCGTCCTACCGTTCACGGACATGAGCGAGAAAAAGGACCAGGAGTACTTCGCCGACGGCCTCTCCGAGGAAATACTCAATCTGCTGGCAGGTATTCCAACGCTCAGCGTGATTGGGCGTACCTCCTCATTTCAGTTCAAGGGAAAGAATGATGACCTGCGCGCCATTGGCGCAAAGCTCGGCGCCGCCTACGTGCTCGAAGGCAGCGTTCGTAGGTCCGCTGACCGCGTGCGCGTTATTGCCCAGCTTGTCGGTACACACGACGGCGTCCATCGTTGGTCAAATTCGTACGATCGACCTTTTGGGGATGTCCTCAGACTCCAAGGCGAGCTTGCGGCGGGCGTCGCTCGAGCGTTGGAAATCACCGTCCGCACTGACACCCTTCAATCGCACAACGCTTCGATTAATCCGGAGGCATACGACCTCTACCTGCATGGACTGCATGCTCACGATCGCTACAACAGGGAGGGCTTCGAAGCTGCGGCCAACCATTTCCAACAAGCGCTTGACCTCGACCCGAGTTTTGCGGCAGCGGCAGTGGGACTCGGCCGGACGCTGGCCGTGCAAGCGGAGTTTGGATTTGCCCCCGTGGTTGAGACCTACGAGCGAGCGCGCCGCAGTCTTGAGACTGCAATCCGGCTCGACCCAAAATCGGGTGAGGCGCATGCATGGCTCGGCCGGCTTCACACCGCCTACGACTGGGACTGGGCGGCCGCCGACGCCGAGCTGAAGGAAGCGCTGCGGTTGTCGCCGCGTGTCCCCACGGTGCTGGCCTGCGCCGCGAGGTTGTCCGAGGCACTCGGTCATTGGGACGAAGCCATCCGCCTTTTAGATTCTGCGATTGCGCGAGACCCGCTCTTTGCAGGAGCACTCAATGTGCTCTCGGGGGTTTATGCCCGGGCGGGAAGGTTGGCCGAGGCGGAAGCGACGGAGCGCAGGGTGCTCGAGATCAGTCCCACTTATGCGAGCGCGCCCTCCAACTTGGCGCTCGTCTTACTTGCACGTGGCCGGCGTGATGAAGCCCTGAAGGTAATACAGCAGTCAACGGAACCGGATGATCGAGCTCAAGGACTCGCACTAATTTACTACGCTCTCGGACGCAAGGCGGACTCCGATGCGCAGCTCGCCACGCTCACGCGCGAGCACGCGAACGACGATGCATTTGAGATTGTTGAAACACATGCCTACAGGGGCGAGATTGATGAGGCGCTCCGATGGCTCGATCGCGCCTACGCGCAGAAGGATTCGAACCTTTATCTCGTCAAGGGGGACCGGCTGCTCGAGAAACTTGAGTCTGATCCTCGCTACAAGGCGTTCCTGCGCAAGATGAAGCTTCCCGAGTAGCGGCGTTACGAAGCCTGGTCAGTTGCCTACCCGAAAGCTGCCGTTCGTGACTGGCTGCGTCGGGTCACTATGGAAAGCTTTTCGGTACATGGGGGCAGGATTCAAAGCTGCGACCCTTGACCCTTACCTTCCGAAAAATAGTGCGACGGCGACGGGGCGATTACGGCGGAGATGGCACTGCGGTTGTCGCGGTACTTCGGAACGAGTGCGCAACTCTGGCGGAACCTGCAGACGCAGTACGACTTGGAAATCGCCAGCAAGAGGATCGGCAAGAAGGTCGAGCGCGCCATCCAGCCCTTGACACGGCCGGATCTGCTCGAACGGAGTACCTCCTGTCGACGACGTTGAAGACGCAACGGCAGAACTTGCTGGTTGGTCTGACCTTCACTCCATCGATGCGGCAGTTATGAGTACCCTTGAGCCATCCTGAAGGGATGATCATCCGAGTTGGTTTGAGCCGGGGCTGGTGAGCCGGGGCCGCAACAGGGAAAAAAAGGAGCGGCCTCGGAGGCGGGGGCGGTGACTGCGTGATCCGAGCGGGGTCTGATACCGTTGCCGTCCCTGGACGCGGCAGCCTTCCCTGGCATGGCATTCATGCTTGATCGCACTGCCATCCTGGCAGCGCAGACACGCTCAGAACCTGCAGATCACCTCTCGTCCTCCGCCTCGAGGCCGTTAAAGACGCGTCAGACCGTGTGGGGGGTCATCTCGGACGACGCGAGTTGCGATACCCGTTTGTGCTCGTGCATTGCCTGCCTGGCGTCCGTGAGCAGCTCGTCGGTGCCTACGGGACGCCGTGAATTGAAGTGCGCGACTCCTATGCTCAGTGACAGCCCCGGAAGATCGGAGCTTCGCGTCTGCGGCCTGCGGGCGCGCAGCAGGATGGCGCTGCGCGAGGCGTACTCGGAGCTCGTCGTCAGGGCGGCGAACTCCGCGCCGCTCAGCCGGCCTATGACCTCATAGACGCCATAGCTCGGGAACAGATCGCGCATGAAGTTGCCCATCTGCCGGATCAGCACCTCGCCCGCGGAGCGCCCGATTTTCTCAGTGATGCGCTGCAGATCGTTCACCCCGAAGTAGATCAGGTGCGCGGCGTGCCCGTCGCGGGCCGCGACGTCCAGCAGCCGCGTGCCCGTCTGCATGAAGCCACGCCAGTTGCACAATCCGGTGAGATCATCCGTCAGCGCCACGCAGCGCAAGGCCTGCACGACGTTCAGCAACGCCTTCAGCTGCAGCGAGACTCGCTGTCCCTTGCTCAGTCCCTGAAAGCGCAGCAGCTCCGACAACAGGCGTCTGATGCGCGAATCGTCGCCTTCCAGGGCGGCCGCGCGCAGCTGGCTGGCGAGCTCCGCATTGCGGGCGCGGAGTGCCCCTTGTTCGGCACACCGCGAGGCCAACGCAGCTTCCATCATGAGAGGTGTTCCTCAACCCGCAGTCGGACAACGCGAGCGGCAATCATAAAGGCTGTGCACGAACTCGTGTGACGGCACCGACCCCGCCTCGGCGTCGGTTCCTGTCGGATTGTCGAGTAGGGGACCTCCTACATCCGCCCTACCTCGCCACACGCCATGAGCATGTTCGGACCCCGTGCGCACCGCCTGCGCGAGTTGATCGACCGGGAGTTTGCCGCGCAGGATCTCGCGCAGTGCAGCGCCCAGGGAGCTGCCGCTGCGCACAACGGAGCGTGCGCGCTACAGCCCCCCGTTCTGTAGCTCAAATCCTACATCGCTTCAGTTACCCGCCGACCGACGGGTCTGCCTCCTCGGCGGATAGTTCCAATGCGCCGTCAAACGCCTGCTTCGGTCGCAGCAGTTAGGCGGCCGACCGAGGAGGCACCATCGCTTGGACACGACAGCGAATGATCTCGACCGCGAGGCTCATCATGATTGGGCCACGCTCCGCAGCGTTGCGCGCAGCGCGCCCCGCCGGGCGCGCGTGCACCAGCTGGAAGTGGGACACGCGCAGCGCCAGATCAAGGAAGCGCTCGAGGCGGCGGATCGTTACGTGCGGGATCAGCCGTGGGAAGCGATCGGCATTGCCGCGATAGCAGGCCTCGCCATGGGCCTGCTGCTCGGCCGCCGCTGAACGGAAGACTGAGCGCCGGGAGGTGGGGACGGTGCTGCGCTGTGAATCGACGATGCACCCGCGTCGAGGTGTCTGGGCCTCCCGGTGGAGTGATCGCAGTATGATGCGTGCAGCGTGGAGCATCGCCTGCGACGTCGTGTCGCGATACCGATTCCCATTGAGTCTCAGGGACATGCCTCGGTCATCCAGCGCGAATTCCGCCGCCGCCCACCAGATGATGCTGGTCGCGCTGCTGCTGGCGACGGTGCTCGGACTGTTCGTCGCTGCCGAGCTGGGGCAACGCAAGCTGGAAGCGGTGAGGCGACAGGTCGAAAGGGGCGCGCAGCGTGAGCGGGCGCTGGCGGAAGTGCGCCAGCTGCTGAGCCAGGCCGAGAGCGGCCAACGCGGCTTCATACTGCTGGGCGATGCCGGATACCTCGAGCCCTACCAGGAAGCCATCGGCAAAATCCCTCAGGCGCTGCGTGAGCTCAACCACGCATTCGCGAGCGCCGACGCGGCGACGCGCGCCGATGTCGAGCAGGTCGAGCGGCTCAGCAACGCAAAGCTGGTCGAGATGGCCGAGACGCTGAATCTCTACCGGCAACATGGGCCCAGTGCCGCCCTTGACCTGATTCGTACCGATATCGGCCAGTGGACCATGACTCAGCTTGCGCAACGGGTGCGCAAGATCCAGGCACGGGAAACGGGCGACATCCTCGCCGCGAGCCGCTCGTGGCAGATCGACCGCTGGATAAATCTTGCGATTACCAGTGCCGCGCTCGCAGCCAGCGTGTTCCTGGTGCTGCTGCTGTGCCGCCTGGTCGTCAGTTACGTACGCTCCAAGGAGCGCGAAACCGAGGATCTCACCGAGCGCGGCACGGAGCTGGAGCTGCTGGTGAAGGGGCGCACCGAGGAACTGTCGCAGCTCTCGACTCATCTTCAGTCGCTGGCCGAGCAGGAACGCTCGGCCCTGTCACGCGAACTGCACGATGAGCTCGGCGGGCTGCTGGTCGCCGCCCGGATGGACGTCTCCTGGCTCGAGGATCGCGTGGCCACCAGCGATC
>Ga0209238_1000435_pt1 | contig 14908 bp, 11 predicted proteins | sample GraSoi013_1_20cm_FD_185823 | JGI IMG/M metagenome (GOLD analysis project Ga0209238, IMG submission 185823) | Grasslands soil microbial communities from the Angelo Coastal Reserve, California, USA - Sample 10_02_2013_1_20cm (SPAdes) (version 2) | ecosystem: Environmental > Terrestrial > Soil >...
GTACCGCCGGGCAGGCGGAACACCGTGGCGGGTGTGGTGCTCATCCGCGCGATGAGCTCCGGGAGCGACAGGGCGCCGCCGAGCACCAGCTCGGTGTGCGCCACGCCGAACGCCGTCTCGAGGCCGATGATCCCGAACGGGGCGTCGTCGAAGGCGGCCTCTTTGGCATCGTACGCGTGGGGTGCGTGATCGGAGGCAACGCAGTCGATCACGCCCTCCTTGAGCGCCTGCCGCAGCGCGGCGATGTCCGCCGCTTCGCGCAGCGGTGGGTTCATTTTGGCGTGCGTGTCGTAGGTCTCGCACGCACGGTCGGTGAGCGTGAGGTGATGCGGCGTCACCTCGGCGGTGACACGGATCCCCTGCTCCTTCGCCCGCCGAATCAGCTCGACCGAGCCCCGGGTCGACACGTGGCACAGATGGACGTGCCCGCCGGTGAGCTGCGCCAGCAGGATATCGCGCCCCACCATGATTTCCTCGGCCGCGGCGGGAATCCCCTTCAGGCCCAGGCGGGTCGACACGAGTCCCTCGTGCATCACGCCGCCCGAGGCGAGGGTGGGCTCCTCGCAGTGGTCGGCGACCGGGATCTCGAAGGTGCGCGCATACTCGAGCGCCGTGCGCATCAGGTGGCTCGACACCACGGGCTTGCCGTCGTCCGACACGGCGACCGCGCCGGCGCCGACCATCTCGCCGAACTCGGAGAGTCTCTCCCCCCGCTGCCCCACGGAGATGGCGCCGATCGGGTAGACGCGGGTGAGTCCGGCGCGGGCCGACTGGCGTACGATGAACCCGACGGCGGCCTGATTGTCGGTGACCGGGTCCGTGTTGGGCATGGCGCACACGGCGCTGAATCCGCCCGCGGCGGCCGCGCGCGCGCCGGTGGCGATGGTTTCCACGTCTTCGTTGCCAGGCTCCCGCAGATGGACGTGCAGGTCCACGAGCCCGGGGGCGACGACCTGACCCCGCACGTCGCGCACGTCGGCGCCGTCCGGCGCGCCCAGCCCCGGCTTCACGGCGGCGATCTTGCCGTCCTGGATGAGGACGTCGGCTGTCTGGTCGAAGCCGCGACTCGGGTCGATCACCCGGCCGCCCGAGAGCAGCAGCGGCCGCGTCACTCCGCCCCTCGCTGGGCCGCGTCGGCGAGCTCGGGACGCCCGCCGGCGAGCAGGTACAGCACCGCCATCCGTACCGCGACTCCGTTCGTCACCTGGTCGAGGATCACGCTGTGGGGCCCGTCGGCGACGCGGGAGTCGATCTCGACGCCGCGGTTCATGGGCCCCGGGTGCATGATGGTCAGCGCGCGCGGCGCCTTCTCGAGACGCTCGAGCGTGACGCCGAACACGCGGTAGTACTCCCGCACACTCGGGATGAACCCCATCTCCATGCGCTCGAGCTGCAGCCGGAGCACGTTGAGTACGTCGGCCCACTCGATCGCCTCCTCGATGCGGCGGAAGCGGCACACGCCCAGCTCTTCGATGCCCCGCGGCATGAGCGTGTCGGGACCGCAGACGCCCACCTCGGCACCGAGCTTCGAGAGACCCCAGATGTTCGAGCGCGCGACGCGCGAGTGCAGCACGTCTCCCACGAGCACGACCTTGAGACCCGCGATCTTGCCGTGCTTGTCGCGGATCGTGAGCAGGTCGAGCAGCGCCTGGGTGGGGTGCTCGTGCTTGCCATCGCCGGCGCTGATGACGTTCGAGCGGATGCGGTTTCCCAGGAATTCGGCCGCCCCCGACGACGGATGGCGGATGACGACCATGTCGATCCGCATCGCTTCGAGGTTGCGCGCGGTATCGACGAGCGTCTCGCCTTTTTGGACCGCGCTGCCGCTCGCCGCCACGTTGACCGTGTCGGCGGAGAGGCGTTTCTCCGCGAATTCGAACGAGATGCGAGTGCGCGTCGAGGCTTCGAAGAACAGGTTGACGATGGTCTTGCCGCGCAGCGCCGGTACTTTCTTGATGGGCCGCTCGGAGACTTCTTTGAAGGGCTCCGCCGTGTCGAGGATGAGGCGGATCTGATCGGGCGACAGCCGCTCGAGACCGACCAGATCCTTTCCCAGGGCGGTGGTCATGTCGTGCTCACCAGGTCCACCTCGTCCTTCCCGTCGAGCTCCTCGACCAGCACGTCCACGCGCTCGCCGCGGTTCACCTTCACCTTGGTCCCGACGACGTCGGGCTGGATCGGCAGCTCGCGCCCGCCGCGGTCGACCAACACGCACAAAGAGATGCGCTCGGGGCGGCCGAAGTCGGCGAGCTCGTCGAGCGCGGCGCGTGCGGTGCGACCCGTATACAGCACGTCGTCCACGATCACCACGTGCTTGCCGGCCAGATCGCCCGGGATCCGGGTCTCGCCGATGACGGGCTTGGGGCCCACGGTCTCGAGGTCGTCGCGATACAGGGTGATGTCGAGGGCGCCGCGGGGCACGACCACGCCCTCCTCCTTCTCGATGAGCCTGGCGATCCGTTCGGCCAGCTCGACGCCGCGCCGCTGGATCCCGATGAGCACGAGCCGGTCGGTCCCCTGGGCCAACTCGAGCACCTCGACCGCCATACGCTGAAGCGCCCGCGACAAAGCGCGGGCGTCCAGGAGGATCGTGCGGTCGGGCCGGCTCATCTCGAGGCTGGAAGTTAATGACCCGACCAGCGGGGTCAACGGCGGCTCGCTTGACGCCTAGCGACTCGGAGCGTCTCTTCGTCTCCGGCCGGTCCGTCTTCCCGATCTCGGAGGGTCTATGCGGCGCTGCTGGTCGTGCCTGGTGGGACTCACGCTCGCGGCCGCTCCGGTCCACGCGCAAGGACTGCGCGACAAGATCTCCGAGCTGTTCATCTTCACGGCCGGGCAGGACCCCCTGTTCCTCGGGGGCACCGCGGGCTCGGACTCGGCCACGGCGTTGCACGCCGACCATTTCATCCCCGCGGCGCGCGCCGAGAACGGCTCGCTCATCTCCTTCATCAGTAACGCCATCAGCGGCAATGTCGCGAACCTGCCGGTGAGCGCCACCAGCGGTGGCTCCACCTTCCGGTTCGAAGGCGGCGTGCCCGTGCGGACGTCCGTCTCACCCGGTCCCATCTTCGCCGAGCGTGCTCAAACGCTGGGGCGCGGACGCGTGTTCGTCGGCGCGAACGTGAACCGCATGCACTTCCAGGCGCTGCGCGGGGTGAGCCTGAACGGGATCGAGATGACCTTCACCCACCAGAACGTCACCGGCCCGGCCTGCGACAGCATCGTGGGCTCGAGCTGCACGCCGTACGGCGTGCCGATGCACGAAAATGACGTGATCGCCCTGCGCCTGGCGCTCGATCTCGAAATGACGGTGACGTCGTTCTTCGTGAGTTTCGGGCTGCTCGACAAGGTGGACATCGGCGTCGTGCTCCCGATCGTTTCCGCCTCGCTGCGCGGCACGAGCGACGCGCGCATCGTGCCGTTCGGCGGCACCACGGCCCAACACTTCTTTGGAGGCACGTTCACCAATCCCCAGCTCTCCACGTCCCGCTTCGTGGACGGGTCCGCCACCGGGATCGGAGACATCGCCGTGCGGGCGAAGGTGACCGTGACGCAGTCGGACCGCAGCACGTTCGCGCTGCTGGGCGACGTGCGCTTTCCGACCGGGAGTGAAGACGACCTGCTCGGATCGGGCCACGTGGCGGCCCGCGGCCTCGGCATCCTGTCCGCGCGGTTCGGCGCCTTCTCGCCCCACACCAACATCGGGTTCCTGTTCGCGAACGGCCCGCTCCAGAACAATGCCGTGCTCGCCACCGTGGGGTTCGATCACCTGATGGCGCCCTGGGCCACCCTCGCCGTGGATGTGGTCTCGCAGCTGCAGGTGGGCGAGAGCAAGCTCCGGCTGCCGGGGCCCGTGACGTATATCGCGCCGTTCCAACGAACCATCGACGTCACGAACATCCCCAACGAGCGCGACGATCAGATCAACGGCTCGCTCGGCTTCAAGTTCGCGACGGGCTCGGGGATCATGCTGGTGGCCAACACACTGTGGCCGCTGAACCGGGGCGGGCTCCGGCCCAACGTGCTCTGGACCGCTGGGCTCGAGTACAACTTCTAGCCCGCGTTAGCGCAGCGAGCGGATCGAGCTGAGGTGCCAGCCGAGCGAGTCCTGTACCAGGGTCGCCCGGAAGGTGGTCGTGTCCCGCCGGCTGCGGCCCGTCTTGGTGTCCCGGTACTCGTACACGCCGCTCACGATGGCGTCGGCTGAGGGGCCGGCGATGACCAACCGGTCGATCGTCAAGGCGGCCTTGAGCTCGGGAACCGATTCGAAGAACTGGCTGAACGTCGCCTGCTCGGCGGGCGTCAAGCCGGGATACACGCGGCGAATCTCGGCCAGGTCGCGCGACTCGAGCGCGCGCTCGTAGTCCGCGATCAGCGCCTTGATCTCGAGGCGCGCGTCGGCCGGCGGATGCGTCACCGGCGGCGGAGCCGGTGGCTCAGCCGGGCGCGCCCGCACCGTGTCGCGCGCCGGCCGTGACCGCGCCTGGCGCTCCGCTTCCGCCCAGAGCGACGCGGCGGTGGCGAGCTGCACCATGGCGTCGGGCGCCTGGCCCCGGACGGCGAGCGACTCCGCGGCTTTGAACACGCTGTCCCCGCGCGCCAACTCGGCGGGCGTCGCGCCCGCATCGAGCGCACGACTCATCGCCGCGAGCGCCCTCGCGCGGAGCGAGCGCACCAGGCTGTCCTCCCGCCCTGTGGCCGGGGCACGCGTCGCTTTGGGCGCGGCGGCGGGCGGTCGGGCCGGCGCCCGCGCGGCCGGCGGTTCCCGCCGCCGGGGCGTCAGGACGGGCACCCGCAAAGCAGCGGCCGTGTCCGGCCGGCGCTGGTCGGCGGCGACCGCGGCCACCGTGTCGCGCGGAGCCGGGGCGGTCGGAGCGGAGCCCCGCTGCCATGCCCGCCAGGGAGCGAGCCACCACAGGGCCCCAGCCAGCGCCGCGGCCCCAAGCAGGCCCCACCACGCCTTGGAGACGCGGGGCGAGCGCGACTGCGCGGTGGCGCGGTGCGTCCGGGGCCGCGACGGGACGATCGGGCTCGTGGGCGTGTTGAGCTGCGCCAGCAGGTGTGCGCTGGCGCCTGCCTGGGCGAGCGTGACCATCTCGCGGCGGACCGGATCGTCGTGGCGGAGCGACGGCCGGCCGCACACGGCGACGACGTCGTCCATGCTGGGCCAGCGCCGGGACGGGTCTTTTTCCAGCATCCGCATGACGCCGGCGCCCAGGTTGGGCGGGCAGTCGGCGCGCAGCTCGGTCACGGGACGCGGCGGCTCGTTGAAGTGCGCGTACATGACCGACATCGTCGAGTCGCCCTTGAACGGCAGGTGCCCGGTGAGCATCTCGTACGCCACGACGCCGAGCGAATACTGGTCCGACGCCCCGGTGACTTCGCGCATGTCGCACTGCTCGGGACTCATGTACGTGGGGGTGCCGACCGTCACGCCGGTGAGGGTCAGTCCCTCGGCCTGCACCACCTTGGCGATCCCGAAATCGGTGACCACGGCCCAGCCGTCTTCATCGAGCATGATGTTCGCCGACTTGACGTCGCGGTGGATCACGCCGTGGCGATGCGCGTAGCCGAGCCCGTCGCTCACCTGGGCGAGGATCGCCTGCACCATGGCGATCGGCAGCGGGCCGACGTCTCGAATGACCGCATCGAGCGGTCGCCCTCGCACATACTTCATCACGAAGTACAGCACCTGCTCGCTTTCCTTGACGGCGTAGATGGGGATGATGTGCGGATGGCTCAACGCGGCGGCGGTGCGCGCCTCGCGCTTGAACCGCTCCACCATCCCTTCCCCCATGAGCAGCAGGGCGGGTGCCAGCACCTTGATGGCTACTTTGCGGTCGAGGGCGAGGTCGTGAGCGAGGTACACCGTGGCCATCCCGCCATGCCCCAGCTCAGCGAGGACCTCGTATTCGCCGAGCGCGGCCTGGCGCAGCGCGTCGAGCTGGGCATTGTGCCCCGCCTCGTGCGGTCGGCCGGACGGCGCGGCCATGGTCGTGCGCGCGCCTTGCGCGGCGGGGATGCCCGTGCCGCACCGCGGGCAGAAGGACACCCCCGGCCCAATGGTCGCACCGCACTGCGGGCACGCCGACCCGCCGGGAACCGTCATCGACCAACCTCGCTAGTGTCTCGAGATCGTGTACTGGACGCCCTTCCAATAACACACCCGATCCCGCGGGGCAACCGCCCTACCCGAACACCGGCGTCAGCGGCGGATCGCCCTTGAGCACCGCCTGCACGTTCGCGACAGCGATCGCGGCCATTTGACGGCGGGTCTCGCGGGTCGCGCTCCCGAGGTGCGGCAACAGCACCGTGCGGGGGGCCGCGAGCAGCCGGGGGTGGATCGCGGGCTCCTCGGTATATACGTCGAGCCCCGCTGCGCCGAGTCGGCCGGTCTCGAGGGCCATCGCCAGGGCTTCCTCGCGCACCAGGTCGCCCCGGGCCGTGTTGACGAGGATCGCGCCCGGCTTCATCTGCCGCAACGTCTCGGCGTCGATGACACCCTTGGTTTCGGGCACGGAGGGCACGTGCAGCGACAATACGTCGCTCTCCCGAAACAGCCGGGTTCGTTCCACCTTCACCGCCCCGATGTCGCGCTCGAATTCGGGTCGGGGATTCCGGGCCGTATAGAGGATCCGCATGCCGAACGGGACCGCGCGACGGCCGACGGCCTGGCCGATCCGCCCCGCACCCAGGAGCCCCAGCGTGCGCCCGCGCAGTTCGATCCCCAGCAACAGCTCCGGGTGCCACCCGGTCCAGGCACCGCTCTTCACCAGGAGCGTACCCTCGACCACGCGGCGCGCGCAGGCGAGAATCAGCGCCCAGGCGAGGTCGGCGGTGGCGTCGGTGAGGACGTCCGGGGTGTTCGTGACGGCCACGCCCCGCATCTCAGCCGCCACGACGTCCACGTTGTCGTGCCCCACCGCGCAGTTCGCGATGATCTTGAGCTTGGGAAGACGCTTGAGCTCCGTCCCCCCCACCCAGCGGGACAGGAGCGGCACGATCCCCGCGTAGTCCCCCTGCGGCGTGGGCTCGCCGGCGGGAAGCCAGGTGACGTCGAGCCCGGCCAACTGACCGGGCTCGATGAGGGGTTGCAGCTCGGCGGCGATGAGGACGGGGTGTGCCACTACCTGGTCTTCATCTTCGCCCGGCCAATGGAGTCATCCACGGCGAGGGCGCGCGTGGGACTCCACTTGTAATAGAGCTGGAGGCAGGAACCCGGTTGCATCTTGCGCTGGCGCGTGCAGGCGGACAGCTCGGTGCGGTGCTTCGACCCGTCGCGGTGCCACAGCGAGTCGGCGGCGGCCGCGGCGCGGGCGTCGGCCCAGCCGTATCCGACGAGGCAGCGCGCGACTTCGCCCGAGGGATCCTTGGCGCAGCTCGCGGTTTCCCGCTGGTGGCGCGCCGCGTCGGCACGCCACCCCGAGTCGGCGCGCAGCTGCGCGGTCGAGTCCTGCGTCTGCTGGTACCGCGTGGCCGCGGCGAGCGCCGCTGGCTGCTTCCATTTGTATTGCAGCACGAGGCACTGCGCCGCACCCTTGGCGTCCATCGTGATGGCGCTGCACTCGCGCACCTCTGCGGCCTTCTTCGCCGTCGACTTACCGCAGGCGAGTAGGGTGAGCGTGAGTGCGGCGGTGAACCAGTTCCTGGTCCGGCGCATCATGGCCTCCGCGTGCGGGCTTTGGCGACAAAACGCCCCACACTCTAGTGACGCGAGTCCCTCCTGTGCAAGAGCGGGGACGGTCAATGGCCTCGTCCGGAAATCCAGGGCCGTTCGGCGGGTGCGGAAGGTCGTCCAGCGCCTTGCGCCGGCGCGCGAGTCGCCCGCAGCTTAAGCGCGAGCTTGGCGCTGCCGGGCGCGCGCAGTCGCGCATACAGTCGGTTTCGGAGGAGCTTCATGCATCTTACCGCGCCCCTGCGCTACGTCGGGTCTGCGGCCCTGGTGTGCGCCTGCGCGCACGCGGGAGCGCCGCAGGGCGGCGCCGCGGCTGCCGCGAGCTCCACCTCCTCGCTTGCAGGTCGCTGGGACGGCGGAGTGCGTCGGCCAGCGTCCCCACCTTACCTCATGACGCTCATCCTGGACAGCTCTCGTGGTACCTGGCAAGCAGGAGGCGGCGAGCCGGTCCCGTTCGTGTCGATCATGCGCGTGCGAGACTCGGTCGTCCTGCGGCTGCCCGCGGCTGCCCAGAACGCTGTCCTGCGCGGCCGGCTCTCGTCCGATGGTCAGCGGCTCGACGGCATCATCGAGGCCGGTGAGGGCACCACCTTCAGCGCCGCACGCGCGGGCACGGCGGATGCGGCGGCGTTCGTCGCTGAAGTGAAGCGGGTCGACGCTTCGCGAAGTCTCGCGGCGACCATGGTGGACTCGCTGGCCGCGGCGCCACACACCGATCCCGACTCCGCGGCGTTGATCACCAGCGACATCCGGCTCTTCTGGCAAGCCATCGACGGCGCGCCTCGGGACAGCCTCGCCGAGATCCTGCAGCGCGAGTATCTCGACCGCGGTAGCGTCGGCGTGCGGGACTTCATTCCCAGTCGCATCTTCAGCGCGGAAGACCTCGCGGCGTGCGTTCGAGACCGCCGCGCGCGCTACGACTCCGTTCGGGCGGCGAATCTCGACGTCGCGCGGGCGGAGCCGGCCATCCGAGCGGCGTTCCGACGGCTGAAGGCGATCTATCCGGCAGCGGTTTTCCCGGACGTCTACTTTGTGATCGGTCGGTTCAACTCCGGCGGTACCGCATCGAGGCACGGCCTGCTAATCGGCGCGGAGATGTACCGAGACGCGAGCGGTCTACCGGCGATCGTCGCGCACGAGCTGATCCACTACCAGCAGCACTACGACAGCCCCACGCTGCTCGACAACTCGTTCAACGAGGGAAGCGCCGACTTCCTTGGCGAGATGATTTCCGGCGCGCAGATCAACAACGCCGCGCACGAGTATGGTCGTGCGCACGAGCACGCACTCTGGCAAGAGTTCAAGCCACACTTCGCTGACCGCACATTCTTTCCCTGGATGTACGGGAAGCCGCCCGACGGCCGCCCGAACGACCTCGGCTACTTCATCGGGTACCGCATCGCGGAGGCGTACTACAATCGGACGGCGGACAAGCGGCAAGCGGTCCGCGACATCCTCACGGGCGGGGGCGGCAACGTGAAGGGCGTCCTCGCACAGAGCGGGTACGACCCGTAGGCGGCGCGTGCCCGGTGCTACGGACAGGGTGGGATTCGAACCCACGGTACCCTTGCGGGCACACCGGTTTTCGAGACCGGCCGTTTCAACCGCTCACGCACCTGTCCAACGGATAGGGTGGGATTCGAACCCACGAAACGGTTACCCGTTTACGCGCTCTCCAGGCGCGTGCCTTCAGCCGCTCGGCCACCTATCCGAACCGCGAGACGCACAAGCTAACGGCTTGAACCCCGGCGCGGCCAGTCTGCGTATCATTGAGAGCTTACTTCCGAGCACCCGAATCCTTTCACCTGCGGAGGTGTCTCGATGAACACCCTGCCCACCAAAAAGCCCGGTGACCCCGACGTGAACACCATCCCCACATGGCGTGAGCTGGCAGAGCGGTTCCGCGACCTGGTGAAAGACTTCCTGAAGGAAGGAAAAGAGCTGGAGCGCGAGCTCGAGCCGAAGCTGCTGCCTGCGCTGAAGCGCTTCAAGCTCGAGATCGAAAAGCTGATCGCCAAGCTGGAGCAGCGCGCTAAATAGGCTCGAACCGCGCCGTGAAGTGGCGCAGCCACGGCGCCTGCTCCACGATGCGATAGCCCCGCAGCTTGTCCTTGCGGCGGGCGACCTCGGCGATCACCTCGAGCCGCACCAGCTCCAACGCCGCCGGCGTCTCGCCGCCGTCGGGACGCCGCTTCCCGAACATCACCGAGCCGATCTCCACCGCTCGCACACCGCCCACGCGATACAGCTCCACTGCGAGCGCCTGCGCCGGATACTGTGCCGGCGGGACGTGCGGCAACAGCGCCTTGGCGTCCAGGTACACGGCGTGGCCGCCGGGAGGCTGCACGACCGGCACACCCGCCTGCTCGGCCTTCTCGGCGAGATAGGCCGTGGAGCGCAGCCGGTACTTCAAGTAGTCCTCGTCCAACGCCTCGTCGAGGCCGGTGGCCACCGCCTCCAGGTCGTAGCCCGCGAGGCCGCCATAGGTCGGGAACCCCTCCGTGAGGATCAAGAGGTTGCGGCACTCGCGTGCGACGTCGGGGTCGTTCATCGCCAGAAATCCGCCGATGTTGGCGAGCCCGTCCTTCTTGGCGGACATGGTGCAGCCGTCGGCGAGCGCGAACAGCTCACGCGCGATCTGGCGCGGCGTCTTGGCGGCGTACCCCGGCTCCCGCAGCTTGATGAAGTACGCGTTCTCCGCGAAACGGCAGGCGTCCAGGTAGAGCGGGATGCCGTACCGATCGCACACCGCCCGCACCGCCTTTACGTTCGCGATGCTCACCGGTTGCCCGCCCCCCGAATTGTTGGTCACGGTGACCATGACGAGGGGGACGCGCTCGCGGCCGACTTCCGCGATGGTGGCCTCGAGCGCCGCCACATCCATGTTGCCCTTGAACGGATGCTTGGTCGCCGGAACCCGGCCTTCCGGGATCACGAGGTCGCGCGCTTCCGCGCCGCAGTACTCGATGTTGGCGCGCGTGGTGTCGAAGTGGGTGTTGTTGGGAACGACCTGACCCCGCTTGACCAGCACGGAAAACAGAATCCGCTCGGCCGCCCGGCCCTGATGCGTGGGGATGACTTCCTTGAGGCCAGTGATCCCTGCGACCACGTCCTGGAACCGGTAGAACGAGCGGCTGCCGGCATAGGACTCGTCCGCGTCCATCATGGCGGCCCACTGGCGTGACGACATCGCGCCGGTGCCCGAGTCCGTGAGCAGGTCGATCAGGACCTCGTCGCCGTGCAGGCCGAACAGGTTGTAGCCCACGCGAGCGAGGGCGGCCTCCCGCTCTTCTGCCGTGGTGTGCTTGATCGCCTGCGTGGAGTGGATGCGGAAGGGCTCGATGATGGTGCGGAAGGGCATGGCGGTAATGTTACCGCCTCGATTCGAAGAACGCCCGCAGCAGGGCGCCGCATTCCTCTTCCTCCACCCCTCCAATCACCTCCACTTGATGATTCAAGCTGGGATGGCGGAGCAGGTCCCCAACGCTCCCCGCCATCCCGGCCTTGGGGTCGTACGCTCCGAAGATCACGCGGCCCACCTTGGCGAGGACAATCGCCCCCGCGCATTGGGCGCAGGGCTCGAGCGTCACGTACAGGGTGCAGTCGCCGAGTCGGTCGGTCCGGAGGGCGCGGAGCGCCTGCTGCAGGGCGAGCAGCTCCGCGTGCGCCGTGGGATCGCGCCGGGCGTCGGTCTCGTTGTGGGCGCGGGCGACGATCGCGCCGTCCCGAAACACCGCGGCGCCCACCGGAACCTCTCCGGCGGACGCCGCGCGACGGGCTTCATCGAGGGCCGCAACCATGCCAGCATGTTCGGCGGGGGACGCCGGGCGGGGCCGCGTCCCCCCTCCCCCATCCCCCTTTCCGGCCCTCTTATGCACGCACCGTCTCGGACGCGCGCACCCGTTCGAAGCTGAGCGAGTTGCCGTCCTTGGCGCGGTCGACCCGAATGCGGTCGCCCTCCGAGAATTTGCCCTCGAGCACGGCGAGCGCGAGCGGGTTCTGCAACAACCGCTGGATCGCCCGCTTGAGCGGCCGTGCCCCGTACACCGGATCGTAACCTTCGGCGACGAGCAGCTGTTTCGCCGCGGCGGTCACCTCGAGTTGCAGCTTGCGCTCCGCCACGAGCCGCTCGACGCGCTTGATCTGGAGTTCCACGATCTTCGCGATGTCCTCGCTCGAGAGCGGCCGGAAGATGATCGTGTCGTCCACCCGGTTCAGGAACTCCGGCCGGAACGTGCGGCGCAGCAGCTCCGTCACCTTGGTCTCGACCTGCTCCCAGCTCTCGGTGCCCATCTCGAGGATGTCCTGCGACCCGATGTTCGACGTCATGATCAGCACCGTGTTCCGGAAGTCGACCGTGCGCCCCTGGGAGTCGGTGAGCCGGCCGTCGTCCAGGATCTGAAGCAGCAGGTTGAAGACGTCGGGGTGCGCCTTTTCGATTTCATCGAACAGCACCACTGAGTAGGGCCGGCGGCGGATCGCCTCCGTGAGCTGCCCGCCCTCCTCGTAGCCCACGTAGCCCGGGGGCGCGCCGATCATGCGCGCCACGGCATGCTTCTCCATGTACTCGGACATGTCGAGCCGCACGAGCGCCTTCTCGTCGTCGAACAGGAATTCGGCCAGCGCCCGCGCGGTCTCGGTCTTGCCGACGCCCGTCGGGCCGAGGAAGATGAACGAGCCGGTGGGGCGGTTCGGATCCTGCAGGCCCGCCCGGGCCCGGCGCACCGCATTGGCCACGGCCGCGAGCGCCTCCGGCTGCCCGATCACCCGCCGGGCCAGCTCGTCCTCGAGATGGGTGAGGCGCGCGCGCTCGGACTCGAGCATCTTGGACACCGGAATCCCGGTCCACTTCGAGACGATCTCCGCGATGTCGTCGGCGTCGACTTCCTGTTTCAGGTATTTCGCATTCTTCTGGACCTCGGCGAGCCGCTTTTCGATCTCCACAATCTCCCGCTCGAGCGCCGGGATCCGACCGTACGTGATCTCGGCCGCCTTTTGGAGATCACCCCGCCGCGTGGCCTGCTCCGCCTCGGTGCGCAGCTGCTCGAGCTGGGCCTTCTTTCCCTGCAGCCCGCCGATAGTCTCCTTCTCCGCCTGCCATTGCGCCTTCATCACCTTGGAGCGCTCCCGCAGCTCGGCCAGCTCCGCCTCGACCTTGGCGCGGCGCTCCTTGGACGCCTTGTCCTTCTCCTTGGCGAGGGCGGCGAGCTCGATCTCGCGCTGCACACTCTGGCGCTCGACCTCGTCGATCTCCTGCGGCAGCGAGTCGATCTCGATCCGCAGGCGGCTCGCGGCCTCGTCCACCAGGTCGATTGCCTTGTCTGGAAGGAAGCGGTCGCCAATGTAGCGGTGCGACAGGGTCGCCGCGGAGACAAGAGCGTTATCCGTTATCCGTACACCGTGATGCACCTCGTAGCGCTCCTTGAGACCGCGGAGAATAGCAATCGTATCTTCCACCGACGGCTCGCCCACGAACACCGGCTGAAAGCGGCGCTCCAGGGCGGCGTCTTTCTCGATGTGCTTGCGGTACTCGTCCAGCGTGGTGGCGCCCACCACGTGCAGCTCGCCCCGCGCCAGCGCCGGCTTGAGCATGTTCGACGCGTCCATGGCCCCTTCGGCGGCGCCCGCACCCACCAGCGTATGCAGCTCGTCGATGAAGACGACGTACCTGCCCTCCGCGCTCGTGATCTCTTTGAGCACGGCCTTGAGCCGATCCTCGAACTCGCCGCGATACTTCGTGCCGGCGATGAGCGAGCCCAGATCGAGCGCCACGAGATGCTTGTCACGCAGCGAGTCGGGAACGTCCCCGTTCACAATGCGCTGCGCCAGTCCCTCCACGATCGCCGTCTTGCCGACGCCGGGCTCGCCGATCAGCACCGGGTTGTTCTTGGTGCGGCGCGACAGCACCTGCATGACACGGCGAATCTCCTCGTCCCGTCCGATCACGGGGTCGAGCTTGCCCTTGCGGGCCTGCTCGGTGAGGTCGCGCGTATACCGCTCCAGCGCCTGGTACTTCTGCTCCGGCTCCTGGTCGGTGACGCGATGCGACCCGCGCACCCCCTCGAGCGCCGCCTGGAGCGCGGCGCGGTCGACGCCCGCCGCGGAGAGCAGCTGCTTCGCCGTGGTGCCTTTCTCCTCGAGCAAGCCCAGCAGGATGTGCTCGGTGGAGACATATGCATCGCCCAGTGCCTTCGCCTCGTCGTCCGCTTTATCGAGCACGCGCGATACCTCGCGCGACAGCGTCGGCTCGGCCGACGTGCCCGATTGCTGGGGGAAACGCGCCAGCTCCCGCTCGGTCTCGGCCTTGAGCTGGGTGACGTTGAGCCCGGCCTTCTGGAGCAGGGGGACGACGATGCCGTCGTCCTGCGACAGCAGCGCATGGAACAGATGGGCGTCGTTGAGGACGGGGTTGCCCCGCGAGCGCGCCAGCGCGCCCGCCTGTTGCAAGGCCTCAGCGGCCTTCACGGTCAAACGATCGGGATTGATCATGGCAAGCGGCCCCCGGGCAACCTCCGTGCCGACTGCAAGATGCCGAATCGGCAGAAGCAAAGTCAAAAGGAGGGCTGATTGACTGGGGCGGCTGCCTTGGTGAACTTGCGCCGTAACGCCGAAGGATTGCCTCAGTGCGCCATATCGTCTGCCTGGTGCCGCTGGTCCTCGCCGGCCCCGCCCTCGCCCAGGCGCCGCGCATCACGCCTGGCGGCGACCCGAGCGTCAAGAACGACACCATCTACCGCCTGGCCGTGAACCCGGCCGAGCACCCCGACGAAGCGTACGTCTACCTGCTCGACGACGGCGTCATCCGGCTGGAGGCGGACGGCCGCGGCACCCGCACCTACCGGCAGGTGGTGCAGATTTTGACCCGGGAGGCGGCGGAACAATGGGGGGAGCAGTCGTTCTCGTACGTGAGCGGACGGGAGCGGCTGACCCTCAACTGGGTGCGCGTGGTGCGGCCCAGCGGCGAGGTGATCAGCGCCAAGCCGTCGCACGAGCAGGAAACCGTCGCCCCCGTGGCCCAGGAAGCCCCGGTGTACTCCGACGTGCGCGTGCGCCGGATTTCGATCGGCGGGATCGCCCCGGGCACGCTACTCGACTACAGCTACACGGTCGAGACCCTCAAGCCGGTCATGCCGGGCGACTTCGAGAACAGCTGGCGCATCACCACGGGACGACTCACCCGCCGTTCGCGCTACATCGTGGACGCGCCCGCCACGCTCGACCTGCGGATCAAGG
>Ga0209238_1000437_pt1 | contig 14876 bp, 16 predicted proteins | sample GraSoi013_1_20cm_FD_185823 | JGI IMG/M metagenome (GOLD analysis project Ga0209238, IMG submission 185823) | Grasslands soil microbial communities from the Angelo Coastal Reserve, California, USA - Sample 10_02_2013_1_20cm (SPAdes) (version 2) | ecosystem: Environmental > Terrestrial > Soil >...
GCGCCCGGCGGTCTCCCGGTCATCGGCATCGGCGGTATCACCGCGGCTAACGCGGGCGCCGTCGTGCGCGCCGGAGCGGTCGGGGTGGCGGTAATCGGCGCGGTGTGGAGCGCTAGCGACCCGACCGCGGCGGCGCGCGCGCTGCGCGCTGCAGTTGCTTGACCCGCTGGATCGCTGCCAGGTGCTCGGCGTACGTGACCGAGAAGATGTGCTTGCCGTCGGGCTGCGCCACGAAGAAGAGGAACGGCACGGTCGCCGGGTAGAGGGCTGCGGCCAGGCTGGCGCGGCCGGGCTGCGCGATCGGGCCGGGCGGCAGGCCCGCGTGGAGATAGGTGTTGTAGGACGAGCGCACCGCGAGGTTCTTCTCCCGCACCCGCTTCAAGCGCCGGCCATAGGCGTAGCTCACCGTCGGGTCCGCCTCGAGCCGCATGCCGCGCTTGAGCCGATTCTGGTACACGGCGGAGATGAACGGCCGATCGGGGTCGTAGCGCACCTCGGCCTCGATGATCGACGCGAGCGTGACGAGCTGGTGCCGCGAGAAGCGGAGCGAATCGAGTCGGGCCTGCCACTCGGGGCTCCATTGCGCGATGAACTGATGGGTCATCACGCGGACCAGCTCGCGCGCCCCGATGTGGAGCGGGAGCAGGTACGTCGTGGGGAAGAGGTAGCCCTCGGCGCTGGGCGCCTCGTCCGGCAGCCCGAGCCCGGCGAGCAGAGCGGAGTCCTCGGCCGCCGCCAGTACCGAATCGCGCGGAATCCTGAGCTGCGCCCTTGCGAGGTCGGCCACCTCGGCGAGCCGCAAGCCCTCGCGCACTGTGAACCGCTGCTCGACCCCGCGCCCGCGCTCCAGCGTGGCGACGACATCGCTCCACGACTCGTCCTGGCGCAACAGGTACACACCGCTCTTCAGGGACCCGCCGAGGCCGCGGAGCTTGGCATACAGCCGGAACGATCCGGGATGCGCGAGCACCCGGCTCGCGGCGAGGGAGTCGATAGCGGCGTCGAGGCTGGCGCCCGCTGGGATAGTCACGGTGGCGCGGGGGCCGTCGGAGCGCCCGCAGGCGGCGAGGGCGAAAAGTAGCGGATTTCGGATTGCGGATTTCGGATTGCGGATTCGAAGGGCGTGCGTCCAATCCGCAATCCGCAATCGCCAATCCGCAATCGCTCTCACGTCGCCCCTCCCCGCCTCGCATCGAGATAGTGTTGCAGCAAGACCGTGGCGGCGAGCGCGTCGACGTCCTCCTTGCGGCTGCGGGTCGAGCCCCCCAGCTCGCGGACCGCCTGGAGCACGCGCGCCGTGGTCATCCGCTCGTCCCACAGCTCGACCGGCCGCCCCGAGCGGCGCCCGATGTCGTCCGCCAGAGCGCGGGCCTGGCGGGCGGGCGGGCCCTCCGATCCGTCGGCCGCAAGCGGCAGGCCGACCACGACGGCGGCGACCGAGTGGTTGTCGAGCAGCGTGAGCAGCTGGCGCATGGGGAAGCGCTTGCCGGCGCGGCGGGTGAGGGTGGTGAGTGGCTGCGCGAGCGTCCGACTCTCGTCCGACAGCGCGAGGCCGATGCGGCGCTCGCCCCAATCCACTGCCAACAGCCGCCCTTCTGCGGTCACCCCTGGGCCATCGTCGCGAAGAAGTCGTTGTTCGTCTTGGTCCGCTTCATGCGCTCGAGCAGGAACTCGATCGCCTCGACCGGCGGCATGTCGGAGAGGAAGTTGCGGAGCAGATAGACCTTGTTGAGCTCTTCCTTGGTGAGGAGCAGCTCTTCCTTACGGGTGGAGGTGCGTTGGACTTCGATCGCCGGGTAGACGCGCCGGTCGGCGATGCGCCGGTCGAGGATCACTTCCATGTTGCCGGTGCCCTTGAACTCCTCGAAGATCACCTCGTCCATGCGGGAGCCGGTGTCGATCAAGGCGGTCGCGATGATCGTGAGCGAGCCCCCGCCCTCGATGTTGCGCGCCGCCCCGAAGAACCGCTTGGGCTTCTGGAGCGCGTTGGCGTCCACGCCGCCCGACAAGATCTTGCCCGAGTGCGGCACGACCACATTGTGGGCGCGGCCGAGGCGCGTGATCGAGTCGAGCAGGATCATCACGTCCTTGCCGTGCTCCACCAGACGCTTCGCCTTCTCGATCACCATGTCCGCGACCTGGACGTGCCGATCCGCCGGCTCGTCGAACGTGGAGGAGATCACCTCGGCCCCCTTCACGTTCTCTTCCATGTCGGTCACCTCTTCGGGGCGCTCGTCGATCAGCAGCACGATGAGGTAGATCTCGGGATGGTTCTCGATGACGGCGTTGGCGAGCTTCTGCATCAAGATGGTCTTGCCGGCCTTGGGCGGCGACACGATGAGGCCGCGTTGCCCCTTGCCGATGGGGCAGAGGATGTCCATCACCCGCATCGACAGGTCGCCGTCTGTCCGCTCCAGCCGAATCCGTTCCTCGGGATAGCGCGGCCGCAGGTTGTCGAAGGCGACGCGGTGCTTCGCCTTCTCCGGCTCCTCGCCGTTGACCGTCTCGACCTTGAGGAGCGCGAGATAGCGCTCGCCCTCCTTGGGCGGCCGGACCTGGCCCATGATCGTGTCGCCAGTGCGGAGATCGAACCGCTTGATCTGGCTGGGCGAGACGTAGATGTCGTCCGGGCCGTAGAGGTAGTTCCAGTCGGGGCTGCGGAGGAAGCCGTAGCCTTCCGGAAGGATCTCGAGCACGCCCTCGCCGCGGAGAACCGTGTCGGAATCGAGGAGCGATTGCTCGATGCGGAAGATGAGATCCTGCTTGCGGAGCCCTGAGTAGTTGGTGATGTTCAGGGTTTCGGCCATCGCGTGCAGTTCCGCGACGGACTTCTTCTTTAGTTCAGCGATATCCACGTGTGTGCAACTCCGTGTGCTCTACGGCGGGCGAACCCCGGGGATGGGGGAGTGAACGCGTTGAAAATGGATTCTTGGGAGTTTGAAGGGGTGCGGACCTATAGTAGGCCGCGACGGCCGCGCCGTCAAGTGCGGCGATGGACCTAAGCCCGTTTCTCCTGGCGTGGCGCACCGCCACCCTGCCTGACCGGGAAGTGATTGACGCGCTTGTACATCCGGCCCATGTCGAACCCTCGCCGGAGCTCGCCGCCGCGCTGCAGCGCTGGCCCGGCACGTACTACTGGTCTGACGAGCCGGAGGGACGCCATCTCGTCCTGACACGCCCGCTGGGGCGCCGCCGCCGCGAGGCTTGGGCGCTGCATCTGCTGCTCGTCGCCGCGACGCTCTTCACCACCACGTTTGTGGGTGCGGTGTTCCACGGCGCGATTCCCTTCGACCCCAACCCGCTGGCGCTCGTGCTCGGGACGTATCCCTTCCCACCCGACTTCGTGCGCGCCTGGGCGACCGGGTTGTCCTTCTCCGCGCCACTCGTCGCGATCCTGTTGTGCCACGAGCTCGGCCATTACCTGACGGCGCGGCACTATCAGCTGGACGTGTCGCCGCCGTATTTCATCCCGGTGCCGCTCGTGCCGTGGTCCATCGGCACGATGGGCGCGTTCATCCGCCTGCGCACCGTCGTGTCGGATCGCCGCCAGCTGCTCGACGTGGGCGTCGCGGGACCGATCGCGGGGCTCCTCGTCGCGGTCCCGGTGTTGTGGCTCGGGCTGCGACTCAGTCACGCGCTGCCGGGGCAGGGATCGGAAACCGGCATGCTCCTCGCGTTCGGGTCCGAGACCGCCGGCCTCGGTGACTCGCTCATCACGCTCGCACTGCGGCGCTTGCTGTTCGGCGCCGCACCCGCGATCCTGCTCCACCCCGTGGCCTTTGCGGGCTGGCTGGGCGTGTTCGTCACGATGCTGAACCTGCTCCCCATCTCCCAGCTCGACGGTGGGCACATCTTGTACTCGGCGCTGCCGCGCTGGCATCGACGCGTGGCGCTCGGGTTCTGGGTGCTGGTCGTGGCGCTCGGCGCCCTCTGGAAGGGGTGGCTCCTGTGGGGAGGGCTGGTGCTGCTGCTGTCGCGCGGCCGGCTGGGCCATCCGCCGGTGCTCGACGGGCAGCGGCCACTGCCACGGTCGCGCTCGCGCCTCGCGTGGGCTGCGCTGTTGCTCTTTCTCGTCACGTTCACGCCGGTGCCGTTTCGGCTCTAGGGGCTAGGGGCTCGGGAGTAGGGTGCCACTCCCGAGCCCCGAGCCCCCAACCCCGAGCCCCAGTTCTATTGCGTAAGTATCGCCGGTCTATATCTTTGGACAAACCAGCCCTACGGTCATGCATGCCCGCACAACCGGCACGCTCTGGCGCACCCGATCCCAACGACGCAGTCGTTCACGACCTTCCCCCCATCCGATTCGACGGACAACTCATCGCCATACGTCTCACGGTACGCCGCAGCGAGGACGGCATCTGGCGCGGCCGCATCCTGTTCGGAGCGCCCGATACCGAGGCTGAGCGCTCCACCGCCGAAATCTTCTGTGCCACCTCGGAGCCGGACCTGTGGCAGTCGGTCCGCGACCTGCGGGACCACCACCTCCGTGATCTGTATCGCTCGCTGCTGTGATGGCCCCCCCCCTCGGCGACCCGCTGCATAAGCTCCGGCATGACCTCGCCAACCCGCTGGCGGCTGTCCTCGCGGAAACGCAGCTGCTGCTCCTCAACGCCGATCGCTACGACGCAGAAACGGTCGGGAGCCTGAAGCAGATCGAGACCCTCGCCCGCAAGATGCGGCAGATCCTCCAAGACCTGGACAAGTGAGCCGGCGGCACCGCCCGCGGTACTGCCCGGCGGCGCGCTGGTGGTGCTCGCGCCGATTGAGCGTCGTGCGCGACCGGTGGCTGCGGTGGCCTCGGGTGCGGCATGCCTCTCGGGGCTTCCCACCCTGAAGTGGGCTCGGCCCTGGCTTCAGCCTGGGGACGGCGCCGTCTCGATCTGTCTCAGGTAGCTCAACCCGCTCCAGAGGTAAAGGGCTAGCAGCGCCGCGGTCGAAGCACTCACGGCGTACTTGAGGGCCGCCGGCGCGTCGCTCGCCGACAGCAGCCCCTCGATGGTGCCGGCGAGCAGCAGCAGCGAGACGACGGCGCCGATCATCCGGGCGGCGATGCGGCCCTGCAGCACGAGCGCGTCCTTTCGCGTCAGGTCGCCGGGGAGGAGGAGCGCGCCGGCGAGGCGGAACCCGGCGCCGCCGGCGATGAAGATCGCCGTCAGCTCGAGGACCCCGTGTCCCGCGACGAACGTCGTCAGGTACCCGCCGGCGTGATAGTTGACGAACAGGCCGAGGCCCATGCCGAGGCTCGCGCCATTGCCGACCAGCACCAGTGCGGTCAAGGTGCCCGCCAACATACCCCCCACGAACGCCCAGAACGCGACAGCGATGTTGTTGCTGATGATCGCCGAAGCAATGACCGGGAGGTCCTCCTTGCGCGACTGGCCGTAGCCGATCCCGCGTGCTGCGTGGTCCGCCGCCTGCTCGGCGCGGCTCACCATCACCGGTGGGAGGACGTCGTCGGCGAGCTCGGGCCGCCCGCGGATCACGCCGTATCCGATGATCGCTGGGACCGCAAAGAGCAGGGACGCCGCGAGCACCTGGCGCCACGACTGGACCACCGCGGCGGGGAAGTCCCGCAACAGGTAGCGGGCGACGGGTGCGCGGCCGCGGCCGCGCGCCCGGTACAGAGCGTTGTGTCCGGCGCTCACCACCCGCTCGAGATACTCGATGACGCGCGGGTCGACCCCGTAGGTTCGAGCTCGGGCGAGATCGGCGGCGACCTCGCGATAGCGCGCGGCGAAGGCCGGGATCTCGCCCGGCGCCAGAGCACCGACGCCGGCGTGCTCCATGCGCGTGGCGACGGCTTGGAAAGCGGCCCAGGCGTCGCGCTTCCCCGCCACGAACCGCTCCGCCGTGACGGTGGTGCGTCCGGCGGCCCCTGCCCGAACCCGGGTCGCGAACCGGCTCCCCCGCTTGCGCTGCTCCGCGGCGTGGAGCGCCGCGAGATAGGCATCCGCGTCGGCGGTGCGACGGGGGATGCGGTCCTGGAAGCGGCGCGCCAGCTCCGTGGTCATGCGTAGCTGGAGCGCGGGATCGAGCTGGCCCGCCCGCGCCAGGAACCGATCGAGCAGTCGGAACTCGTCGTCGCTGAGCTCGGGCGGGCCCGTCTCGACCGGCTCATCAGCCGGCAGCGGTGCCGGCCCGAGCCCCCAGTCCGCCGGGCGATCCCGCACGACGATGGTGCCCGCTGCCAGATCCCCGAGGCGCTGGTTGCGGTTGTGCAAGAACACCATCACCAGCCCGGGCAGGAACGGTAGCAGGGGGAAGTAGCAGTCGAGCAGCCGGACCAGGTTGCGCACGATGGCCGCCGTGGGCGTGACGGCACGGCCGGTCTCCATGACGACGCGGATGCCGAGCAGTTGCTTGCCCAGGGTGCGGCCGCCGTTCAACGCTTCCAGCAGGATGAAGTAGCCGAGCAGGCCGAACCCGAGGAGGAGAAGGACGACCGCCAGCAACCACCCCTCGAGCGCTGCTCCGGGGCGCGCCAAGATGATGACGACCACGAGCCACCACAGCGCCAGCGACCCGAGCGCCGTGACGACGGTGTCGACGAGCGCGGCGGCGGCCCTCGAGCCCACGCCCGCCAGCTCCAGGTGTACGGCGACGTGCTCGGGGGTCTCGATGCCGAGGCGCTGGCGCAGCTCCTGAGGTGCGGTGGGGCCTCGCGCTGGCGCGTTCACGTCCTCATCTTAATCGCGACACCGTCACCTGAGCGAGTCGCGATGCCGGACCTCCGACCCATGGACTTTGGCGAGATCCTCGACGGGTCTCTCATGATCTACCGCCGGCATTTCGGGTTGTTCTTGAAGCTGTCGATGGCGGCGCTGTCCGTCCCGCTCGTGCTGCTCGTGTACTTCGGACTGCAAGCGGTGGCACTGCTGCAGCAGAACCCGCTTCGTGCAGTCCTGTATCTCCTCCCCGTCGGCCTGGTCTACTACGTCGCGGCCCTGGTGCTCACCGCCGGCACGATCCGCGTGATCTCCGACTCCTACCTCGGCCGCGAGCCGCAGCTGCGCGACGCGCTCGCGCTGGGATGGTCGAAGATCTGGCCGCTCACCGCAGTGGGGTTCGGCAAGGGCATCGTGCTGATGCTGATCATCCTGGGCGTAAGCGTCGTCGCGGGTGTGGGCGCCACGCTGGTGAAGGGCGCCGGCGCGCTGCTGATCGTGGCGCTGGTGCTGGTCGGCTGTTGGTTCACGGTCTTCGTGGCCTGCGGGTACGGCGTCACTACACCGGTGGTCGTACTGGAAGATCTACGAAGCTCGTTCGACGCGTTCGGCCGGTCCTGGGAGCTGACCAGAGGGTTCAAGTGGAAGGTGCTGTGGCTCGCCGTGGTGGCGGTGCTGCTCACCAACATGCTTCCGTCCCTCGTGTTCCGCGGGCTCGGCGCCGCGTTTCTCGGATCGGTACCGCCGCTCGGAGTCGCGCTCACCGCAGTGGGATACGTGGCGCCCGTTGTGCTGGCCCCGGTGCTCGCCGCCGTGATCACCCTGATGTACTACGATCTGCGGGTGCGCCGCGAGGCGTTCGACCTGCAGGTTCTGGGTCAACAGCTGGGGATCATCTGACGGGCGAGCTGAGCGCCGCGTTGCAGGCGGTGCCGCCCGCCGATTCGCTGCGGCGCGCGCTGGGCGAGGGATTCGCGCGGCCGGAGTACGCCTGGGGAACGGGGGAGAGCTGAGCGCCGCGTTGCAGGCGGTGCCGCCCGCCGATTCGCTGCGGCGCGCGCTGGGCGAGGTATTCGCGCGGCCGGAGTACGCCTGGGGAACGGGGGAGGGGCGGGGTCCGTTCGACTGGCTGCGCGAGCTGTGGTTCCGGCTGCTCGACTGGATCGGCACGATGCAGAGCGCCCACCCGGCGGGGTTCAAGCTGCTGCTCGCGGCGCTGATCGCCGTCCTCGCCGGTCTGGTACTGCACATCGGGTACGTGGTCTGGCGGATCACCCGCCCGACGACGCGGTCCGCGGCTGGTGCGGTGCAGTCGGGAGGAGGGCTGCGGCTCGAAGACGCGCGGGCCCACCGCGAGCGCGCGGACGAGCTCGCTCGGGCGGGGCGCTACGCCGAGGCACTGGCTCACCGGTTCGTGGCACTGCTGCTGGAGCTCGAGCGGCGCAACGCGTTGAGCTTCCATCCGTCGAAGACGCCCGCCGAGTACGTGCGCGAGGCGCGGCTCGACGCAGCGGGCGTCGCCTCCCTCGGGGATCTGGTGGCCCGGTTGTACGGTCACCTGTTCGGGGCCGTGCCCGTCAACGAGGCCGTGTACCGCGAGTTCGGGGCGGCGGCGGAGACGGTGTCCCGTCATGTCGCGCCGGCTTGAGCTCGGGCTAGCCCTGGCACTCGCGCTCGCGGTGAGCGTGGCCGTGGTCGCGGGGCGCCGGGGCAGCCAGCGTCCCGAATTCGATCTCCGTCCCTCCAGCTTGCTCTCCGGTCCCCTGGGGAGCCGCGCGCCGTACGACGTGCTGGCGTGGCTGCACGTCCCCGTGACGCGGCGGCGCACGCCGTTGTTCGATTTCGTGCGCGATAGCGAGGGCGGGCGAGCGGAGCGGGGGGAGCGGGGGGGGCGGGGGGGGGCGGCACCTGCCGTCCTCCTGGTGCTCGACCCGCCACGGCAGCTGTACGCCGCCGAGCTCGCCCAGGTGGTGCGGTTCGTACGGGCGGGCGGTGGCGTGGTGGCCGCCGGCCGGGGCGGAGGTATCACGCACTGTGTGGGCTGGCGCACGGAGAACGAGGCGCGCTTCCTGCCACGTGACAGCTTCCCGGTGACGGCGCCCGCGCCGGCGCTCGTGCTCCCCGCGGTCGTCGACTTTCTCCAGCCGCTGCGGGGCGACACGGCGACCGACGCCCGGCGCCGTCTGCGGGGCGGCGAGATCGAGCAGAACGAGTGCGAGACGCTGCCTGCGGCCACGCAGGACACGCTGCTGCGTCTCACCGACGGCCGCCCGGCGGTGCTGCGGCTGGAGTATCGCGGGGGCGGCCGAGTGACGCTCGTGGCCGACGCTGGGTACTTCCGCAACCGGGTGTGGCGCTCGACCGATGTCCCTTATTTCATCACGCCGCTCGTCCTGCCGGGCCGCCGGGGCAGGGTGGTGTGGGACGAATACCACCAGGGGTTCGGGCGCGGGGGCTCGATCACGGGCGTGCTGATCGCCTGGCTCACCGGAACGCCGGGTGGCTGGGCGATGCTCCAGCTCGTCGCGGTCCTCGTCGCCGGGCTCGCCGTGGCCGCGGTGCGGTTCGGCCCGGCCCGCCGCTCCGTGGCCACGCGGCGTCGCTCGCCGCTCGAGCACCTCGAGGCACTCGCCGCCGGGCTCGAAGGCGCGGCCGGCGTCGATACCGCGGTCGCGCTCACCGTGTCCGGGCTGCGCCGCCGCCTCGGCCGCACGGGCCTGCTGCGCGCCGACGAGCAGCGCTCCTGGCTCGCGGCCCTCGAACTGGCCTTGCCCACGGCGGCGGGACGCGACGCCGTGCGCCGGCTGCAGCGGGTCATCACTCAACCCGGCGGTCCCGAGCGCGCGCTCGCGGCCGCCCAAGCCGTGGAGGACGTGTGGGAGCAGCTACGCCCGCCGACGACGCGCGCCGCATCCTAGCCGCGCTGCAGCAGGTCATCCTGGGACAGCAGGCCGCCACGCGCGAGGCACTGGTATGCCTGCTCGCGCGTGGCCATGTGCTGCTCGAGGGAGTGCCGGGGACCGCCAAGACGCTGTTGGTGCGCACGCTGGCGCTCGCGCTCGACGTCAAGTTTCAACGCATCCAGTTCACGCCCGACCTGATGCCCGCCGACATCACCGGCGTCTCGATCCTCACCGGGTCGCACGAATTCACCTTCCGGCCCGGTCCGATCTTCGCCGACCTAGTGCTGGCCGACGAGATCAACCGCGCGCCGGCGAAGACCCAGGCCGCGCTGCTCGAGGCGATGCAGGAGCGCACGGTGACGGTGGACGGCGTGAGCCACCCGCTCTCCGCGACCTTCACGGTCTTCGCGACCCAGAACCCGATCGAGTTCGAGGGCACCTATCCGCTTCCGGAGGCGGAGCTCGACCGGTTCATGGTCAAAGTGATCGTGGACTATCCCAGCCCCGCGGACGAGCAAGGGATCCTCGCCCGCTATGTCGCGGGTTTCGAAGCCGATCGGCCCGCCACGTATGGCGTGAGCCCTGTGACGAACGCCGCCGGTCTCGAGCGGCTCCGAGCCAGCCGCGGACGAGCAAGGAATCCTCGCCCGCTATGTCGCGGGTTTCGAGGCCGATCGGCCCGCCACGTATGGCGTGAGCCCCGTGACGAACGCCGCCGGTCTCGAGCGGCTCCGCGCCAGCGTCGAGGCGGTGCGCGTCGAGCCGCAGATCATGGCCTACATCACCGCGATCGTCCGTGCCACGCGCGACGCCGCCTCGCTCACCCTCGGCGCCAGCCCCCGGGCGGGCGTTTCGCTGCTCAAGGCGGCGCGGGCCGCGGCGCTGCTCGACGGGCGCGACTACGTGATCCCGGACGACGCCAAGGCACTCGCGCCCGCGGTGCTGCGCCATCGCGTGAGCGTGGCGCCGGAGCTCGAGCTCGAAGGCGTCACGGCGGACGCCGCCCTCAAGGCGATCCTCGATAAGACGGACGTCCCGACGACGTGATTCTCCTCACCCGGCGTGCGCTCTGGGTCGGCACGGCGCTCGCCGCCCTCGGGATCCTGGGCTTCTGGGTCCCCCGGGCGCTCGACGCGATGCTGCTCGCCGACGTCGCGCTGCTTGCCGCGGTGTGGTTCGACGCGCGGCGCGCCATCCCGTTGGGGTCGGCGGGTCTCACGAGCACCCGGGAAGCCCCGCCCGCGTTCTCCGTCGGGCGGACCGGTGAGGTGAGCTACCGCTGGGTCAACGCGACGCGCCGCCGGGCGCGCCTGCGCGTCCGCGAGGTGCGGCCCGACCTGCTGGGCGGCACCCAGCCCCCCCGCGAGCTGTCCGTTCCGGCGCGCGGCGAGCGACGCGAAACGCTCGCGGTCGTCCCCCGGCGCCGCGGGCGAGAGCAGGCGGGAGCATTCGTCGTAGACTCGATCGGGCCGCTCGGGCTCGGGTTGCGCCGGGGCACGCTCGCGGCGCCGTGGGACGCGGCCGTCTACCCGCCGCTCGTGCGCGTGCGACTGCGGGCGTCGGTCGCGCGGGCCGCGCGCCGGCAGCAGGGTGTCACACCGATCCGCCAGCTGGGCGAGGGGCGACTGTTCGAATCGTTGCGCGAGTGGGTGCCGGGGGACGACCTGCGCCACATCGATTGGAAGGCGACCGCCAAACGCCGCAAGGTGATCACGCGGCAATACGAGGCCGAGCGGCGCCAGCAAGTGCTGCTGGTGCTCGACACCGGCCGGCTGCTGACGGCGGAGATCGCCGGGGTGTCCCGGCTCGACTACGTCGTGCAGGCCGCGCTCGAGCTGGCGTACGTCGCGGCGCAGCATGACGACAACGTGGGGGTGATGGCGTTCGCGGACGGCGTCCAGCACTTCGTCGCACCGCAGCGCGGCCGGCTCGGCCTGAAACGCGTGCTCGACGTGCTGGCGACGGTGGAGCCGACGCTGGTCGAGCCCGACTACCCGGGCGCGTTCCGCTACCTCGCCGCACGCAACCGCAAGCGCGCCCTGACGGTGCTGTTCAGCGACGTAATCGATCGCTTCGCATCGGACGCCCTGGTGGCGCACGTGGCCAGCTTGCGTCCGCGCCACCTGCCGCTCGCGGTGACGCTCCGCAACCCGGAGCTCGACCAAGTGGCGGCGCTGCGGCCCCACGCGGCCCGCGACGCGTTTCGCAAGGCCGCGGCCGAGGAGCTGCTGCACGCGCGCGAAGAGGCGCTCGGGCGCATGCGACGCGCCGGCGTGCTGGTGCTGGACGTGCCCCCCGAGCGAGCGGCGCAGGCGGTCGTGGCGAAATACCTGGAATTGAAGCGCCGTGGGCGGCTGTGATCTACGCCATCGTGGCCTTGGGTGAGCGGTCATTTGGTTCTGGCTGAGGGCTCATTATAGATTGGGGCCCGACTCCACCTGGCTCCAGCGCATGCGACTCAGCCGTGGCATCGCTCCGTGGGCGGTGCTGTTCAGTTGTGCGACACTCGCGACCTGCGTCTTTCCCACCGAGCGGGACGACTCGGTGCGCGTCACGATCGAACCGCTTCCGGTGCTCGTCCGAGGCGACGAGACTTACGCGACCGCCCGTGCATGGCACATCCTCGCGGTCGCGGACTCGCAGGAGATCGCCAACGTCACCTTCATCTGGTCCAGCGATGACCCGCTCACCGCCACCGTGGACGCCGCCGGGCACATCGTGGGGATCAAGTCGGGCACGACCGCGATTCGCGCCGCGGCGGCGAACTTCGACAAGCGGGCGGCGGCGGGGCAAATCGCCCTGCGGGTCGCGAACACCCTCGAGATCGACAGCATCCGGCCGGCCACGGTCAAGTACGGCGAGATCGTCACCGTCTACGGGGTGGGTCTGCTCGACACCCCGGGCATCGGGCTGAGCGTCGGCGGGGGTGGCCTTGGGTGAGGGGTCATTTGGTTCTGGCTGAGGGCTCATTATAGATTGGGGCCCGACTCCACCTGGCTCCAGCGCATGCGACTCAGCCGTGGCATCGCTGCATGGGCGGTGCTGTTCAGTTGTGCGACACTCGCGACCTGCGTCTTTCCCACCGAGCGGGACGACTCGGTGCGCGTCACAATCGAACCGCTTCCGGTGCTCGTCCGAGGCGACGAGACCCACGCGACCGCCCGTGCCTGGCACATCCTCGCGGTCGCGGACTCGCAGGAGATCGCCAACGTCACCTTCATCTGGTCCAGCGATGACCCGCTCACCGCCACCGTGGACGCCACCGGGCACATCGTAGGGATCAAGTCGGGCACGACCGCGATTCGCGCCGCGGCGGCGAACTTCGACAAGCGGGCGGCGGCGGGTCAAATCGCCCTGCGGGTCGCGAACACCCTCGAGATCGACAGCATCCGGCCGGCCACGGTCAAGTACGGCGAGATCGTCACCGTCTACGGGGTCGGTCTGCTCGACACCCTGGGCATCGGGCTGAGCGTCGGCGGGGCCGGCCTCATCCCGGTCCCCTTCAGCGCGTCGCAGGACGCGGCGGGGCGGTCCCAGATCAAGTACTGGTTGCCGCCGCCGGCACACACGGACCCGCTGTTCTACATCGGCGCGGGGGTGTTCGGGTTCTCAACCGACACGGTGCGGGTGATCCGGCGCGATCTGTACGAGCCCAACGAGATCTCGCCGGCGCTCATCAACCTCGAGACGTCACGCCCGTTCCCGGGGACGAGCCTCAATTTCCTGCTGTTTGCGAACCCGGCTCTGGCGTTCGAAGCGCTGCCGCGCGACGTCAAGCAGGGCGCCGACTGGTACCGCTTCCGCCAGTCGGTCAAGCGAGACCTCACGGTCGTGCTCAGCTCGGCCGTTCCGGGCACGTTCCAGACGTATCTCACCGACTCGCTCGGGTTCCGCGCGTCCGACACGACGTACCACGTCGGCCGGAACGCCTGGACGTTCGGCCCGCAGTCGCATGCCTGCCATGGTGCGGCGTTCGGCCCCAAGGAGGCGCCGGCGGAGTCGACCGTCGTCGCGCTGCACGACTTCGCCGATACCTCACTCGATGCGATCGCAGTGTACTCGCGGGAGGGGCGCTATTCGCTGGCCGTGATCGAGGGGTACGTACTCGGCGACAAGCGCATCGCGCGAGACAGCCACGAAGAGGACAACTTCTGCGACGCGGCCGACGCGAAGCCGCTCCTGCTCGGCAGCTTGCCCAACGGGACCTACCTCGACACGCTCGCGATCGAGAACCCGCACGACGTGGACTGGTTCCGGTTCAACGTCCCGGGCTCGCTCCCGCAGCCGGTGCGGTTCCGGACCGCCGCCCGGCCGTTCGCCGCGACCGACACGAGCGACATCGACCTGTACGTCTTGAACGTGCCGGCCCCGGGTGACACGATCATGACGGCTGTCGCCACCGCCGCGACGGCCGGCTCAACGGTGGACATGACGTTGACGCTCGCCCCCAAAGACTACTACGCGGTGGTGGTGGATTTCGCCGGCGAGCCGACCCGCTATTCGATCTGCATCGGCCTCAGCCCGCTGTTGAGTCCTGCCTGCCAGACGTTGCCCGCCGCCCCGCCGGTCGGGCTCGGTTCCGCCGCGTCGCAGGCGAGCGTGCTGCGGCGCGCCCGGCTCGAGGCCGCCATCAGACGGCGGAGCTCGCCGCTGCGATGACCAACGGCGTGGTGGAGTGCTACCGTTGCCACACTCCGGTGCCGGAGAGCAGCCGCTATTGCTCGTCGTGCGGCGCCGGCTCGCCGCTGCGATGACCAACGGCGTGGTGGAGTGCTACCGTTGCCACACTCCGGTGCCGGAGAGCAGCCGCTACTGCTCGTCTTGCGGCGCCGACGTGTCGAGCGGCGGAGCGCCACCTACCACCAGCAACATCGAGCTGCTGCAGCAGCGGCTGCAGCGGTTGATCGAAGGTCGGTACCGCATCGAGCGGCTGCTCGGCAAAGGCGGGATGGGGGCGGTGTTCCTGGCGCACGACCTCACCCTCGAGCGCGATGTGGCGATCAAGGTGCTGCCGCCCGACATCGCCCAGGACGACCAGATCGTGCGGCGCTTCCAGCAGGAGGCGAAGACCGCCGCCAAGCTCGACCATCCGAACATCATCCCGATCTACCGCGTCGAGAGCGAGGGCGGCCTCAACTACTTCGTGATGAAATACGTCTCGGGCACCTCGCTCGAGGACTTGCTGGAGCAGAAACGCCCCCTCCCGCTGCCCGACGTCCAGCGCATCCTGTGGGAGGCGGCGTGCGCTCTGGGACACGCGCACCAGCGCGGCGTGGTGCATCGCGACGTGAAGCCCGCCAACATCATG
>Ga0209238_1000438_pt1 | contig 14852 bp, 16 predicted proteins | sample GraSoi013_1_20cm_FD_185823 | JGI IMG/M metagenome (GOLD analysis project Ga0209238, IMG submission 185823) | Grasslands soil microbial communities from the Angelo Coastal Reserve, California, USA - Sample 10_02_2013_1_20cm (SPAdes) (version 2) | ecosystem: Environmental > Terrestrial > Soil >...
CCACCGAGGGCACCCCGAGGGCGCTCTTGTCCCCCTCGAGCGCCTTCAGCGCAGACCCAATGATGATCGGGGTCTTCTCGCCGGGAAACTTGTACGTGGTGAGCAGCTCCCGCACCTCCATCTCCACCAGCTCCAGCAGCTCCTTGTCGTCGACCATGTCCGCCTTGTTCATGTACACCACCATGCACGGCACCCCCACCTGGCGCGCCAGCAGGATGTGCTCGCGTGTCTGCGGCATCGGCCCATCCGCCGCCGACACCACCAGTATCGCCCCATCCATCTGCGCCGCTCCCGTGATCATGTTCTTCACGTAGTCCGCATGTCCCGGGCAGTCCACGTGCGCGTAGTGCCGGTTCTTGCTCTGGTACTCCACGTGCGCGGTCGAGATCGTGATCCCGCGCGCCTTCTCCTCGGGCGCCTTGTCAATCTGGTCGTACGCCATGAAGGTCCCACCGTAGGTCTCGGCCATCACCTTCGTCAGCGCCGCCGTCAAGGTCGTCTTCCCATGGTCCACGTGACCAATCGTCCCCACGTTTACGTGCGGCTTGTTGCGCTCGAATTTCTCTTTGGACATGGAAGTTCCCTCGAAAGGCTCGACGCGCTCCAAGCGCGGCGCTGAAAATACGAACCAACTCTCAACTCAACCCCGGTTGCCCGGTCGACTGGAGCCCACGACCGGGATTGAACCGGTGACCTCGTCCTTACCAAGGACGTGCTCTACCAACTGAGCTACATGGGCTCTACGTCGGCTTCAGATCCCGAAAAAAGCCGACCGAAGCTGGAGCGGGTGATGGGGATCGAACCCACGTCATCAGCTTGGAAGGCTGAGGTTCTACCATTGAACTACACCCGCGCTGATGGACGCCCAATCTGCCGGCCGAACCTCACAGGCCCGCATCGCTCCCCGCACCGAAATGTGGAGGGGGAAGGATTCGAACCTTCGAAGGCGTAAGCCGGCAGATTTACAGTCTGCTCCCGTTGGCCGCTTGGGTACCCCTCCGCAAAACGAGCCGCGTATTTTGATTTCGGGGTCCTGGCGTGTCAATGCGTGCTGGCCCGTTATTTGCTTGGGGGTCGGCCGCCGGGAGGCCGATCGGCCCGGCGGCGCCGCGCGGGTGCCCCCCGCCGCGGGCCCCCAACCGGGGCCTCGTGCCTGGTGAGCCCGCCCGGGGGCCCTGCCCGCGGCCGAGGCCGCCCGGCGGCGCGGATTGAGCGTTCCAGGCCCCCGATCAGGGCGGGGTCGGCGCTGCGTGCCTCGCCGGGACGCAGGTCGCGGGGCAATTCGACCGAGCCGTAGCGGATGCGCAGCAGCCGGCTCACCTCGAAACCCACTGCGCTCCACAGCCGGCGCACCTCGCGGTTGCGCCCCTCGTGCAGCACGACCCGGAAAGCGCTGTGGCCCCCCGCACCTTCCTCGTCCGGGCCTTGCGCGCTGATCCGATCGAAGCGCGCCGGACCGTCCTCCAGGGGCACTCCCGCGAGGAGCTGGCGCAGGACCTGCGGCCCCGGCCGGCCGCGCAGGCGCACCAGGTACTCGCGCTCGACTTCGCTCGAAGGGTGCATGAGGCGGTGCGCGAGCTCCCCATCCGTCGTCAGCAGCAGGAGCCCTGCGGTGTTCACGTCCAGCCGTCCCACGGCAATCCAGCGGCCTGCGCGCGCTGGCGGCAGCCGTCCGAATACGGTGGGCCGGCGCTGCGGGTCGCTGCGGGTGGTCACCTCGCCGACCGGCTTGTAATAAAGGAGTAGCTCCGGGGAGGCGGCTGCAGTGCGATCGAGGTCGAGCTTCACCCCGTCGAGGCGCACCTCGTCGGCGCTCGCGGCACGATCTCCGAGCCTGGCGACGCGGCCGCCGACGCTCACGCGGCCGGCGCGGATCCACTCCTCGATGGTGCGGCGCGACCCCAGGCCCGCCTGCGCCAGCAGCTTCTGCAATCTGATCATGCGATCATAACCGGCGCTCTTAAGCAGATGCCGGCGCGATCCTTGTGGGTGCGATCAAAGGCAGCGTAGAAGGAACATCATGATCTACGACAACATACTCGGCACCATCGGCAGGACCCCGATCGTCGGAATCCAGCGCCTCGCGCCCCGGCACGTCACCATGTACGTGAAGTGCGAGTTCTTCAATCCGCTGGGCTCCGTCAAGGACCGCCTCGCGATCGCCATCATCGAGGACGCCGAGCGCAGCGGTGCGCTCAAGCCCGGCCAGACGGTGGTCGAGGCCACCTCGGGCAACACCGGCATCGCGCTCGCCATGGTGTGCGCGGCCAAGGGTTATCCGTTCGTCGCCACCATGGCCGAAACGTTCTCGGTTGAGCGCCGCAAGATCATGCGCCTGCTGGGGGCGAGAGTGATTCTCACGCCCGCCGCCGAGCGCGGCAGCGGCATGGTGCGCAAGGCCGCGGAGCTCGCCAGGAAGCACGGCTGGTTCCTCGCGCGGCAGTTCGAGAACGAGGCCAACCCGGCCTACCACCGCAACACCACCGGGCCTGAGATCCTGCAGGACTTCGCCGGCAGGCGGCTCGATTACTTCGTCACCGGCTGGGGCACCGGGGGCACGCTGACCGGGGTGGGCGAGATGGTGCGCCTCGCGCGGCCGGAGGTGCAGATCATCGCCTCCGAGCCGGCGGGTGCGGCGCTGCTGTCGGGCAAGCCCTTCACACCGCACAAGATCCAGGGCTGGACCCCGGACTTCCTGCCCGCGGTCCTGAAGCCCGAGGTGCCGCACCGGATCGTGACGGTGACGGACACGGAGGCGGTGGAAACCGCGCGCGCCCTCGCCCGCAGCGAGGGTATTTTCTGCGGCATTTCCTCGGGCGCGACGTTTGCCGCCGCTCTCAAGGTCGCCGGCGAGGCTGCCCAGGGCGCGGTGATTCTCGCCATGCTCCCGGACACCGCCGAGCGCTACCTGTCCACGGTGCTGTTCGAGGGGATCGCCGAGGGCGGCGATCCGGAGCCCTAGAGCATACGCTCGGGCTATCCAGGTCCGTCGCAGGTGCCGAGATCCCATGGATGCGCGCCAGTACGCATCGTTGCCCGACCCGTTTCCCATGTGGCGCGGTGGGGTTCTGCACGGCGCGCGCATCGCCTATGAAACCTGGGGCGCACTCAATGCGGCGCGCGACAATGCGCTGCTGCTGTTCACCGGGCTCTCCCCGCCGGCTCACGCCGCCTCTTCCCCCGCCGATCCGAGCGAGGGGTGGTGGCAGGGAATGGTGGGGCCGGGACTGGCCATCGACTCCGAGCGCTTCTTCGTCATCTGCGTCAACTCGCTCGGCAGCTGTTTCGGGTCGACCGGACCGGCTTCCGTCGACCCGGCAACCGGCAAGCCCTATCGCCTGGCGTTTCCGGATCTGTCGGTCGAGGACATCGCGCGCGCGGGCTTCGAGACCGTGCGTAGCTTGGGGATCGAGCGGCTCGACACCGTCATGGGCCCCTCGCTCGGGGGCATGGTGGTGCTCGCGTATTCGGCGCAGTTCCCCGGCGCGGCGCGGCGGTTGGTGTGTATCTCGGGAACCGCCGCGGCGGCGCCCTTCGCGATCGCGCTGCGCTCCATCCAGCGCGAGGCGATCACCCATGACCCGGACTGGCAGGGCGGCAACTACACCTCCGAGCGAGCGCCGGTCACGGGCCAGCGCCTGGCGCGCAAGCTCGGCACCGTGACCTACCGTTCCGCCGCAGAATGGGCGGCGCGCTTCGGACGCCAGCCGATCCGCCGGGAGATGAAGCGCGGCGATCCGTTCGCCTCCGAGTTCGCGATTCAGGGCTACCTGGAAGCTCTGGCGCAGCGCTTCGTCAGCGTCTTCGACCCCAACTGCTACCTGTACATCTCGCGCTCCATGGACCGCTTCGATCTCAGCGCGCACGGCGAGCCGGTGAGCCTGTTCCGGCGCGCCGGCCTGAGCGCCGCGCTCGTGATCGGGGTGCAGACGGACCTGCTGTTTTCGCTGACCGAGCAGCAGGCCGTCGCCAGCGCGCTGGCGGCCGCGGGCGTCGCCACGCGCTTCGCCCCGCTCCCGTGCATCGAGGGGCACGACGCCTTTCTGGTGGACCTCGACACCTTCGGGCGCGAGATCGGCGCCTTTCTGCGCGCCGGATGAGCGGTGGCGGCGGCGGCGGCGCCCCGGGGGCACTGAGGCCTTATGTGATGCTCGCGGTGAAGGTCAAGGTCGCCGCGAAATAAGTTTACTGGCTGCGGCAAAGCGCACCGGGGAAGGCATAATGCCCGGGTCGGGACTACAAAAAACACAACCAACGAGATCAGCAGTGGAACGCCGACTGCACACCAGACACCGGGCGCGCACCATCGTCTACATCACCGCTCCGGGCGGCCGCCGCAAGCTCTGCAAGGCGGTCAACCTGAGCGCCACCGGCGTTTTCATCGAGACGACCAACCTGGGGCTGCGCAAGGGGCAGCAGGTGGTGCTGTCCTTCGCCATCAATCTCGGCGCCATCACCAAGCTGCATCGGCGCACGGCCGTGGTCGCGCACGTCTCGCGCGGCGGCACCGGGCTGCTGATGGAGACCTTCGCCCAGGCCTCGAGCTGAATCCTGCGGCGCGGCCCTCCGCGGGTTGGCATGAACCTACACTACTCTCTGTCGCGGCGACGCCTGCTCAGGCTCGCGCTCACGGCAGGGCTCGCTCCGGTGGCGGCGGGCAGCGCGCGCTCGGCGTTTGCAGCCGATGCGCCCCTGCTCGCGGTCGGCGCGCCCGAAGCGCAGGCGGTGAAATACGTCGAGGACGCGCGGCAGGCGAGCGGTGCCACTGCAGGCAGCAATTGCGCCAACTGCGGTCTGTACCAGGGCGCGGCGGGTTCCGCCCAGGGGCCGTGCCAGCTGTTCCCCGGCAGGCAGGTGAAGGCGGCCGGGTGGTGCACGGCGTGGGCGCCGCAGCTATGAAGGCTCGCCCCCCCGTCAGTCGTAACAAGGACCGAGCTCGCGCACCTCGATGGTGGCCCATTGCGCGGCCGGGCACTCCGCCGCGAAGCCGAGCGCCTGCTCGCGGGTCGCGCAGTCGATGAGGAAGAAACCGCCGATCAGCTCCTTGGATTCGGTGAACGGACCATCGGTCACGCTGCGCCTGCCGGCGCGCATGTTGAGCCGCACCGACTCGGCACGCAACGAGTTGCTCTCCAGCAGGACACCGCGCGCCTTCAGGCCCGCGGTGTAGGCGAGCATCTGCTCGTAGACCGCACGCCCCTCCTCATCCGAACGCAGCCGCCGCTGCCCCTGCGGTTCCACGATCAACAGCATGTACGGCATGATCTCTCCGATAAAAATTCAGACTCGCCCGCGCCTGCAGGCGGCGGCACGATCCAGCAGCAGGCGACTCTCGCGCGCATTGCGCGTCAGCGTCGCCGCGCGCTCGAACTCGACGCCTGCCTCCTCGTGGCGGCCGAGCCTGGCGAGCAGGTCCCCGCGCACGCTCGGCAGCAGGTGATAGGACCCGAGCGAGCCTTGCGCCGCAAGCTGGTCGGCGAGCTCCAGTCCCGCCGCCGGCCCGTACGCCATGGCCACGGCGACCGCCCGGTTCAACTCCACCACCGGCGAGGGCGTGAGGCGCGCCAGCTCATCGTAGAGCGCGGTGATGTACACCCAGTCCGTGTCCGCGGCGGTCGCGGCGCGCGCATGACAGGCGGCGATCGCCGCCTGCAGCAGGTAGGGTCCGCGCGCCTCACCGAGCGCCTCGCCGCGCGCCAGCGCCAGCAAGCCGCGGTGAATGAGCAGCCGGTCCCAGAGTGCGCGGTTCTGCTCCATGAGCAGGATCGGCTCGCCGTTCGCGCCCGTGCGCGCGCGCAGGCGTGACGCCTGGATCTCCATCAGCGCCACGAGGCCGTGGACTTCCGGCTCCCGCGGCGCGAGCTCGGCGAGGATGCGCCCGATGCGCAGCGCCTCCTCGCACAGCCCCGGCCGCATCCAGTCCTCGCCCGCGGTGGCGGAGTAGCCCTCGTTGAACACCAGGTAGATGACTTCGAGCACCGAGGACAGCCGCCCGGCGAGCTCGCCGCGCCGCGGGATCTCGAAGGGCACGTGCGCGTCGCTGAGCGTGCGTTTGGCCCGCACGATGCGCTGCGCGATGGTGGCTTCCGGGACCAGGAAGGCGCGCGCGATCTCCTCGGTGGTCAGTCCCGCCAGCAGCCGCAGCGTGAGCGCGGTGCGAGCCTCGGTGGACAGCAGCGGATGGCAGGCGATGAACATGAGCCGCAGCAGATCATCGCCGATCTCGTCGTCCGCGCTCGCCTCCAGCCTGCCGCCGTTGCTCTGCTGTTCCATCTCGAGCTCGTGACCGAGCGCCTCATGCTTGCGTGCGAGCATGCGCTCGCGCCGCAGATGATCGATGGCACGATGCTTGGCGGTGGCCATCAGCCAGGCGCCGGGATTGTCGGGGATCCCTGAGCGCGGCCATTGCTCGAGCGCCGTGACGAGCGCGTCCTGCGCCAGCTCCTCCGCCAGGCCCACGTCGCGCACCAGGCGCGCGAGGCCCGCGATGAGGCGCGCGGACTCGATCCTCCAGAGCGCGTCGATGGTGCGATGGGCATCCGCGGCCGTCATGGCCACGGATGACACCATCGTCGCACGGGCGGCGCAAGCCAAGATCGCTCACGCGCTCTTGCGGGCCGCAGCGCTCACCGCTTCCAGGGGCTTCGCGCAGTTGACCATCCAGGGAGTCCCGAAGCGGTCGGTGACCATGCCGAAGCGATGGGCCCAGAAGGTCTCCTGGACCGGCATGGTGACCTTGCCGCCGTCCGCGAGCGTCGCGAAGATCCGCTCCGCCTCGGCCGGCTGCTCGATCGCCGCCATCACGTTGAATCCCTCGGGCGCGTGGTAGTGCTGCGCCGGCCTGTCGCAGCCGAGGAGGAACTGGCCGCCGAAATCGATCCGCGCATGGGCGATCTGGTCGCGCGATTGCGGCGGGCTGCACCCGGCGGCGGCGGGTGATTCGCCGTAGGTCATCGCGAACACGATCCTGCCGCCGAAGGTCTCGGCGTAGAAGTCGAACGCCTCACGGCAGTTGCCGTTGAAATGCAGGTGGGTGCTGGGTTGCATGACAAAGCTCCGTTGATGTGAATGGTCGGGTGCGCGTACCTGGCGTATCGGCTTTCGGGTCAGTGTTTGGCGGCAGCGCGCTCGCGCTGCTGCGCTTCCTGCGCCCGCAGTTCCGGCGTCAGGTTCGCGCCGAAGTCCTCGGCCTCGAACACCCGGCGGATCTCGATCTCCTCGTTGCCCTTCTGGAACGGGGAGCGCCGGATCCACTCGACGGCCTCCTCGATGGACTTCACCTGCCACAGCCAGAAGCCCGCGATCAGCTCCTTGGTCTCGGTGAACGGGCCATCCGTCACGGCGCTCTTGCCCCCGCCGAACTTGACCCGCACGCCCTTCGCGCTCGAGTGCAGCCCTTCGCCCGCGAGCATCACGCCGGCCTTCACCAGCTCCTCGTTGAACTTGCCCATCTCGGTGAGAATCTCCCGGCTGGGCAGCACGCCGGATTCGGACTCCTTGTTCGCCTTCACGATCACCATGACTCGCATGACTGGCTCCTCCATCGGTTAGTGTGAGTACGACGAGCGAGACCGGTGAGAATCGACACGCCCGACGGGATTTTTTGGGTCCACGCCAGGTAACTGAAAGTCTTGGGATTGTCCCCACACGCACCCCCTCACCCGGCGCTCTGGCCGCTGCGCTTCATCGGTGTCGAGGCGATGAGCGGCGTGGCGCTGCTGGCCACCGCCGCCCTCGCCCTCGCGTGGGCGAATTCCCCCTGGGCGGGGGCCTATGAGGCGCTGTGGCAGCTGCAGCTCGGTCTCGGCGTCGCGCAATACCTTCCGGCGCACGACCTGCGCTTCTGGGTCAACGACGGGCTCATGAGCGTCTTCTTCCTGGTCGTCGGCCTGGAGATCCGCCGCGAAATGCACGATGGCGCACTGTCGGACCCGCGGGTGGCCACCCTTCCCATCATTGCCGCGACCGGCGGCGTGGTGGTTCCGGCGCTGCTCTACGTCCTCATCAACTCCGATCCGGCCGCGCGTCGCGGCTGGGCGATACCCACGGCGACCGACATCGCCTTCGCGGTCGGGGTCCTGTCCCTCGTCGGCAGGGGCGTACCGCCGGCGCTGCGCCTGTTGCTGCTGACGCTCGCCATCATCGATGACATCGCAGCCGTCGTGGCGATTGCGTTCTACTACTCGAGCGGCATCGCGGCCGGGGGGCTCTCGATCGCGGCGGCGGGCGTGCTCGGGGTGCTGCTGCTGCAGTGGCTGGGCGTGCAAGCGGCGCTCGCTTATGTGTCGCCGGCAACCGTGGTGTGGTTCGGAATGCTGCGCGCCGGCGTGCATCCCGCGCTCGCCGGCGTGCTGCTCGGCCTTCTGACACCCGCCACCCGCGCATTCGGACGCATGCCGCGCGATCCCGATGCGCGGCGCGCGGGCACGCCGCCGGTAGAGAGTGTGGAGGCGATGCTGCACCCCTGGGTGGCCTTCGGCATCATGCCGCTGTTCGCGCTGGCGAACGCGGGGGTGAGCCTGCGGGGTCTGCAGCTGAGCGCCGCGGCGCCGCTGGCGGTGGGCGCGGGGATCGTGTCAGGGCTCGTGCTCGGCAAGCCGGTCGGAATCGTACTGGCTTCGATCGCCGCGGTGCGCCTGAAGCTGTGCGCTCTTCCCGCCGGCGTGCACTGGCGTCACGTGGTGCTGGTGGGCCTGCTCGGAGGAATCGGATTCACGATGTCGATCTTCATCGCGAACCTCGCCTTCGAGGATCCGCCGCTGCTCGCCGCGGCCAAATTCGCGGTGCTGGTCGCCTCGGCGCTCGCCGCGACGCTGGGCCTGCTGCTGGGGCGGCTGCGCGGGGCGGCTGCGGCTCCCTAAGGCTCGAGCGTAAAGGGCTCGTGTAGGGGGTAGAGCCCCGCCGGCGACGTCCTCACGCAACGGTGCTTATCTAAAAGAGATGCAGGGCGCCCGCGAGCAACAGCAGAAATCCGATCACCGCGAGCGTCGCATGTCCCACGACGAAGTTGGTCGGGAGGTTCTTCTTGCGCGCGTGGTAGGCGAAAGCCAGGATGAATCCGCCCAGGGCCGCCACCAGAAAAAACCCGAGCGCCCAGCGCGCGGGGCCGGTAGCCCGATGCGCGCAGACCGCAACGATCAGCAGCACCAGCCCCGTCGCCGCGAGCGCTCCGTGAACGACGGCACTGGCGATAGGCGGCAATCTGCCCTCGAACACGGCCAGCGCCATGGTGAGACCGACGACCGCGGCGATGGCGAAGATCAGGATGGTGATCCACATGGTTCTTCTCCCTTTTTATACAAGTCATGGCTTGTGTGTCACTCATAGCGCCGCCGCGGCCTGCCTGCAAGGCGGGCTGCAGGCCAAACGCCCGCTCCCGCGTTGGCGCACCACGGCAGACCCGCCCGATCGGGTCAGCTCAGTGCGTGAGCCGGTTGTATCTGGCCAGAACCGCGCGCAGCTTCTCGTGCGGCAGTGCGCGCACGTGATGCCCATCGACGCCCGTCATGTCCTGGGCGGCCACCATGGCGTTGACGATGGCTTCCTCGGTCGCCTGCACGGTCGCGGCAAACAGCGGGTCCATGGAATTGTTCGGCACCATCTTCAGCTCGACCACATGGTCGACGTCGCTTGCGGCGGCGTTCGCCGTCGAGAACGCGATGAAGATGTCGCCCGATCCGTTGCCGGCGATGCTGCCGGTGCGGCCGATGCCGAGCGATACCCGTCGCGCAATGCGCTTGAGCTGGTGAGGCAGGAGCGGCGCGTTGGTCGCCACGACCACGATGATCGATCCGTGCTCGGCCGCATCGGACGGTACCCAGGCATACGGATCCTCGCTCTCGATCTCCCGCCCGACCGGGATGCCCGCGATGCGCAGGTTCTGCCGCCTCCCGTAGTTGCACTGCACCAGCACGCCGACGAGGTAGCCGCCGTCCTTTTCGGAGAGCCTGCGGGAGGAGGTGCCGATGCCGCCCTTGAAACCGTTGCAGATCATGCCGGTTCCGCCGCCGACCGACCCCTCCTCGACGGGCCCCGAGTGCGCCGTGTCGAGCGCGTGAAAGGCGTGCTCCGCCCTGACGTGAAAGCCGTTGATGTCGTTGAGCCAGCCGTCCCAGGTCTCGGCCACGACCGGGAGCGACCACCACGCGCCGGTGGCGTCCGCCGCCGCGTGCGCCACGCGCCAGGCGATGACCGCATCCCGCACCACGCCGACGCTGTGGGTGTTGGTGATCATCACCGGGCCTTCGAGAAAGCCCGATTCCTCGACCCAGGTGGTGCCGGTCATCTCGCCGTTGCCGTTCTGCGAGTACCAGCCGGCGAAGGAGAAGCGCTGCATGGAGGCGAGTCCACGGGGCAGCACGGCCGTGACGCCCGTGCGCACCGGGCCCTGGCCGACGACGAGCTTGCCGCTGCCCGAGATCAGGGTCGTGTGGCCCACCAGCACGCCCTCGATGTCGGTGATCGCATTCAGCGGCCCCGGCGCGCCGTCGAAGGGCACACCCAGGTCGCGGGCGCGCGCGCGCTCCCTGGGCGCGTTCGTGAGGGGCTCCGCGGCGGTGGCGAGGGGCGCGAGGAGCGCCAGCGCAAGCAGGGCGATCATCCTGGGTCGCACGAGGTACCTGCGGTTGACTTGCCGGGAGAGGCTCGATAACTGTTGCGAGTGGGCACAGCGCTCCCCAGGGTCAGGTGATGCACCGGACGGCATTGAAGCTCCTCTGCGTGTGGCTGAGTCTCTGTCTCTTCGCCCCCTCTCGAGCCCTGAGCGCGGCACGCGGCGATGAGCCGCCGCGATTCGAGGTGCCGGCGCCGGGGGCGGGAGCTCCACTGGTCTTCGTCGTGTACGGCGACACGCGCTTCAGCAGGCGCGATGATGTCGTGAACGCCCCCGCGCGGCGCGCGCTCGTCGGCAGGATCGCGCGCGAAAACCCGGCGGCGATCCTGATAGGCGGAGACCTCGTTTACGAAGGCAGCAATCCGCAGGACTATGACACGTACAAGAGCGAGACGATAGAGTGGGCCAGGCGGAAGATCCCGGTGTTTCCCGCGCTCGGCAATCACGAGTTCAACGGATGCAACGGCGACGCGGCTGCCTGTCTCGAGAACTGGTGGACAGCATTCGGCGCCTTGCCTCTGCGCCCGTACCGCTGGTACTCGGTGAGCATCGGCTCCACTTTGCTGGCCGTGGTTCTGGATTCAGATAGGGCGCTGAAACCGGGGAGCGAACAGCGGGAATGGCTTGAACGGCAAATCAGCGACGCCGATCCGCGCGTCAAATTCATCTTGATCCTGCTGCACTACCCCCCGGTCCGGGACCCCTTTTATCCGAGGATGCGCGACGAGAAGGAGATCGCGCGCTACCTGTCGCGCAACGCCGGGGCCCTGCGCGCGCGGGTCGTCGTGGTCGGCAGTCATGTGCACAACTACGAGCGCTACGACAGAGACGGCGTCACTTACCTGGTCAGCGGCGGCGGCGGTGCCGCACCCGTTCCGGCCGTCCGGATGTTCGGAGAGCTATCCAGGCTCACCACCGCGGTGAACTTTCACTACCTGCGCTTCACCCTGGACGCAGAGCGACTGACCGGAACCATGGTCCGTTTTGATGCCGCCGATCGAAGCGGCAATCCGTGGACCGAGCCGGATCGCTTTGAAATCAGAGCGAAGAGCTCGTTGGCGGCGGCGCCAGCGCCCGCCGGGCGGAGGATGCAGCGGCGGCGGCCATGGTTTGCCGATCAGGCCGGTATCCGGATGCCACGCAGCGCTGCGAGCAAAGCCTCGAGTTGAGCGTCGCTGACATTAAGGTGGAACACAAAGCGGATGGTCTGGCGGCCCATGCTGAGTGCGCGAACCTGCTGGTGCTGCAGCTGCTGCAGGAAGAGCTCGGCAGGAAGTTGCTCGTGAAGCTTGAAGATCACGATATTCGTCTCGACGGGCAAAACGCTCGCAACGTAGGGGAGCGAGTGCAGCTCGGCTTGCAGCGCTTTGGCTTTGCGATGGTCCTCCTGCAGGCGCTGCACGTTGTGCTCGAGGGCGAACAGCCCCGCGGCGGCCAGATACCCCGCCTGCCGCATGCCGCCGCCCAGCAGTTTGCGCTGGCGGTGCGCCCTGGAAATGAGTGCCCGCGATCCGAGCAGGAGCGAGCCCGCCGGGGCGCCGAGTCCCTTGGAGAGGCAGATCGAGATCGTTTCGAACAGACGGCCGTAGTCGCGTGGCGCCTCGCTGCGAGCCACGAGTGCGTTGAAGAGCCGCGCGCCGTCCAGATGCATGGCTATGTCGTGCTCCGTGCAGACAGCCCGGATGCGCTCGATCTCGCTCAGGTCCCAGCAGCAGCCTCCGCCCTTGTTGACGGTGTTCTCGATGGCCACGAGACGCGTCCACGGAAGGTGAGAATCGTCGCGCCGGTTGATGTTCTCGCGGACCTGCGCGGCGGTAAAGCGCCCGTTCTGGCCTTGCAGCAGGCGCACCGAGGAGCCGGAGTTCGCCGCTATGCCGCCGCCCTCGTACAGATAAATGTGCGCCAGCTCGTCGCAGATCACCTCATCCCCGGGTTGCGTATGGATCTTGATGCCAATCTGATTGGACATCGTGCCCGTGGGGCAGAACAAGGCGGCCTCTTTGCCAAACAGATCCGCGGCGTTCCTCTGTAGCTCGTTGACGGTCTCGTCCTCACCGAATACGTCATCACCGACTCGCGCCTGCAGCATCGCTTCCAGCATTGCCGGGGTCGGTCGGGTTACGGTATCGCTTCGTACGTCGATCATCTGTGGCATGAGGGCTCTCCGTTCATTGCGTCCAGCGATATACCGCTCCGGGAAACGGCGGCTTCCATTGCTCGAATGCACCGGTGATGTACAGCGTCTCAGGGCCGGTGCGGCCGAAGGCCACATTGGTGACGTAGGGCGTGGGCACCGTGATCGTCCGCAGCAGCTTTTTCTCTTCGTTCACGATGAGCACGCGACCGGATCCGTTTTGCGCGATGTAGTAGTTGCCATCGGTACCCAATTTAACTCCATCCGGACCGTTGTAGGCGTCCTCGTGGGCAGTGGCCGGCGCGAGGTCCTGCAGGCGCGCCCATACGACCCGGGGACCCAGAGTCCCGTCGGCCTGGATCGGGAAGGACAGGATTCTGCCAGCCAGCATCTCGGCGACGAGCAGATGCCGGCCGTCCTTCGAGAGAGTCAACCCATTGGAATAATGTATGGTACCGGCAACTTCACGTGTGTCCCGGCCGTCCGCCGACAGGTGCAGGACGGCTCCGGTGATCGGCGCCTTGATGTCGTACACGCCCGATGCGGAAAAATAGATGCCGCCGTGACCGTCGGCGGTGAAATCGTTCGGACCGACGAAGGGCTTGCCCGAGCTGTCCCTGGCAATCGTAGCCACCTCCTTGCCCTGAGCATCGAGCTCCACGAGGTAATTGCCGTCGTAACAGGCAACCAGAATGTGGTCGTGGCGAAAGTGAATCAGTGCGCTGGGGCCGCAATGCTCCCTGCGCCAATAGACGTTCGCCTGCTTCCCGTCCCACGTCTTGATGTCACCCGCAGCATACTCGACATACAGCAGCCGCCCCCGATCCCACATCGGGCCCTCGGGATAGCCGGCCTGCGCGTCGATGACGTCGACCCGGGCGCAGGCCACCCCCATACGGACCAGGCACAGGACAAGAAATGGAACGGGAATCCCGCTGGGTATGCGCATGAGAACCTCTGCCGAAACCGCGGTCCGCCTGAAAACTCCTGCAGGAGCCGACCGCGGAACCCCGACCGACGGTTTACCACAGCCACCGCAGTGTGGTTAGCTCGCCGGTTTGTGAACCACGGCGCAGTGAATGGTTGACTCCCGATCCCGGATCGCGGAACTTAGTCTCCACGGGTCGGTGGGATGGGCCCGGAGGTGGCAACGGTGGTTCGTCGGCTGATCGCTTCCCTGGTGCTTCTGGCGTGCCTGCTCGGCATCGTCCAGCCGGCGCTCGCCTGCGCCAACAGTGCCTCGCTGACCGACTGCTGCCCCGCGGGCTCGCCCTCAGGCGCCGGCGCACAGGTGCGCCCGGGCCCTGCCTCGATCGAGGCATACGGCTGTTGTGCGCTACGCGTCACCGTCACGCCCTGCGTCTCGGCCCTACGGACCCGTACTGCCCAGGGGCCTGCGTCCGGGTCACCCGTTGCAGCCGCCGCGCTGGCGCTCGTCCCGGTCGCACAATACTCTGCAGTGCCTACGCCGCTGGCGTTGACCGCCTATCGCGTCAACGAATCCCAGACCTACCTGCGTACGGCGCGCCTGCGCCTTTAACTCACCCTGCCGATACCGGCTGACCGCCGGTGACCCCATAGCCGACCGATCCGCAGCCGCACTGTTCGGCGCGTGGGTGTCGCGCGTGGGCTCGCTGACTGACTTCACGTCCGATTCGGTGAGGCTCATGAACCGATCTGCTCTCTTGCTCGCGGGACAGTTGCGCCGCACTGCCCGTGGGTGCGTGTTCCCTGGCGCGCGGTTGCGCTACCGCGCCCGAACGCTCGCGCTCAGCGCCGCCCTGCTGCCTGCACTCGCACTGGCGAGCGCGGTCCGTGCGGACGAGCCGCCCCTCAGCCTGGCCGAAGCGCAGCGGCTCGCGATCCTGCGCTCCAGGCAGCTCGAGGCGAGCGACCTGGCGGTTTCCGCTTCGAAAGACCTGGCGGTCGCCGCGGCGGAGCGGCCGGATCCGGTCGCGAGGGTCGGACTCGAGAATCTGCCCGTCGACGGCGCGGAGCGCTTCAGCGTCCAACGGGACTTCATGACGATGCGCAGCGTGGGGATCGTGCAGGAGCTCACTCGCCCGACGAAGCTGCGCGCGCGGGCCGCAGAGTCTGAACAGGCGG
>Ga0209238_1000443_pt1 | contig 14761 bp, 12 predicted proteins | sample GraSoi013_1_20cm_FD_185823 | JGI IMG/M metagenome (GOLD analysis project Ga0209238, IMG submission 185823) | Grasslands soil microbial communities from the Angelo Coastal Reserve, California, USA - Sample 10_02_2013_1_20cm (SPAdes) (version 2) | ecosystem: Environmental > Terrestrial > Soil >...
CTTCACCACCCATGGCATGGCGAGCGACCAGGGCCGCATCGGGGGACTGGTGGGGAGCGCGGTGCTGGCGCAGGCGCGCGGCGTGCCGCTGCGGCAGGTCGGGCAGACGAAGCCCCGGCCGTTCGCCCAGCCGGTTCCCTTCGCGGCACTCGCCGGCGGCGAAGTGCGCGAGCACTACCGACCCAAGCGCCGGCTGCCGCTGCACGACTGGCACGAGGCCGCGGGCGCAACCTTCGTGCCCACGGGGCTGTGGCTGCGGCCGCTCGTCTACGCGTCTCGATCCGGGTGGGAGGCGGTGCTGAACGAGGCTCGCGCCGTGCGCCGCTCGGTCGGCATCACCGACGTGTCGACCCTCGGCAAGATCGACGTGCGGGGACCGGACGCCGCGCGGTTCCTGGACTTCATCTACGCGAACTCGTTTTCCACCCTCGCGGTCGGTCGCGCCCGCTACGGCATCATGTTGCGCGAGGACGGATTGCTGCTCGACGACGGTACCACCTCGCGGCTTGCTCCCGAGCACTTCCTCGTCACGACCACGACGGCGAACGCGACGGCGACGCTCGAGCACATGGAATTCCATCTGCAGGCCGTGTGGCCGCAGCTTCAGGTGTTGCTGACCGATGTCGGCGATCAGTGGGCGCAGTTCGCGGTCGCCGGTCCGCGCTCGCGCGAGGTGGTGGCGGCGGTGGTCGCGGGCCTCGATCTGTCCAACGGGGCCTTTCCGTTCATGGCGGCGAGCGTCGCCGCCATCGCCGGCGTTGCGGGGCGGGTGTTCCGCATCTCGTTCTCGGGCGAGCTCGGCTACGAGCTCGCGGTACCGGCCCGTCACGCCCTGGCGGTGTGGTCGGCGGTGCTCGAGGCGGGCAAGCCCTTTGGTATTGCGCCCTACGGCCTCGATGCGCTCAACACCCTGCGCATCGAGAAGGGTCACGTGACCGCCGCAGAGCTGAACGGCAACACCAGCGCCGATGATCTCGGCCTGCAGCGGATGCTGAAGAAGCAGGGTGATTTCATCGGCCGCGCGCTGTCGCAGCGCCCCGGCCTCACGGCGTCCGAGCGCCTGCAGCTCGTCGGCGTACGTCCCCTGGCGCGCGCGCACCGTCTGCGAAACGGCTTGCAGCTCGTCGCACCTGAGGCTCGCACGACCAGTCTGGGCTACGTGACCTCCTCGACCCCCTCGGTTGAGAGCGACGGCTGGGTGGGCCTGGCGCTGCTGGCGGGCGGCCGCCGGCGGTTGGGTCAGCGGCTGATCGGCACGTCGCCGGTTCACGACGAGGCCATCGAGCTCGAGATCGTGAGCCCACACCTGCTCGATCCGGAGAACCTTCGTGTCCGCGCCTGACTGCCTGCCGATGCCGCGCGAGACTCCCGGCATCCGGCTCGCATCCTGCGCGGCGGATATCGTCGAGATCGCCGCGTTCCACGCCCGCGCGCCCGAGCTCGAGAACATCGCGGGCGCTCGCGGGCTCGATCTGCCGGCGTTGGGACGGGTGGCGGTGGCGAGCGGTCAACTGGCGCTTGGCGTGCGCCCGGCGCGCTGGCTGCTGCTCGCCCCGCCGGCGCACGCAGGCGCGACCGCGGCGCGCTGGCAGGCCGCCTGTGGGCGCGTCGGCGCCGCGGTTGACCTGTCGTCGGGGCTCGCGGTGTGGCGCCTCGCCGGGCCGCAGGTCCGGGACGCGCTCGCCAGGGCCTGTCGCCTGGACCTGGATCCGCAGGTCTTCCCGGCGGGCAGCGCGGCCGCCACCGTCATGGCGCAGGTGGCGGTCATCCTCGCGGTGCTGCCGTCGGGGCTGCTGCTGCTCACGCCCACGAGCACCGCGCGGCATTTGCGCGAATGGCTCGGCTTAGTGGCGAAGCCCTTCGGGCTCGCGTGCGAGGCGGATGTTACTGTTGGGGTACTGTCCGGAGATCAAGCGACATGAAGACTTCCGCGAGAGCCGTGGTCATCGGAGGCGGGGTGGTCGGCGCCAGTGTGCTCTATCACCTCGCCAGGATCGGCTGGGCCGACGTGCTGCTGCTGGAGAAGAGTGAATTGACCTCGGGCTCGACCTGGCATGCGGCCGGAGGCATGCACACGTTCAACGGCGAGGCCAACATCTCGCGGCTGCAGAAATACACCATCGACCTGTATCGCGAGATCGAGGCGGCCTCCGGGCAGTCCTGCGGGCTGCACCCGAACGGCGGGCTGATGCTGGCGGCGAGCCCGGGCGAGCTCGACAGCCTGAAGCTCATCTGCTCACGGGCACGCTACCTGGGAATGGAGACCGAGATGATCTCGCTCGAGCAGGCGCGCAATTTCAATCCCCTGATCGATACCAGCCACTTCATCGGCGCGCTGTGGCGCGCGGACGGTGGGCATTGCGATCCCTCGGGCACCACCCACGCCTACGTCAAGGCGGCGCGAGCGCTCGGCGCCTCGGTGGAACGCTTCACCCGCGTGCTGTCGCTGGGGCAGCGCCGCGATGGCACCTGGGACGTCGTGACCGACAAGGGCGCGGTGCACGCCGAGCACGTGGTGAACTGCGCGGGTCTGTGGGCACGCGAGGTCGGCCACATGGTCGGCATCGAGCTGCCGGTGCTGGCGATGGAGCACCACTATCTGCTGACCGAGGACATCCCGGAGCTCGCAGGCCGGGACCGGGAGATCGTGAACACCACCGACTACGCCGGCGAGATCTACCTGCGCCAGGAGCGTGCCGGCGTGCTCATCGGTACGTACGAGCCCCACGGCATCGTCTGGTCGCCGGTGAGGACGCCGGATGAGTTCTCGATGCAGCTGCTGCCCGAGGACTTCGAGCGGCTGGCGCCGTACTTCGAGGTCGGCTTCAGGCACTTCCCGGCGCTCGCTCGTGTCGGCATCAGGAAGGCGGTGAACGGTCCGTTCACCTTCGCTCCCGACGGCAATCCACTGGTCGGACCGGTCCGGGGCGTGAGGAACTTCTGGGTGGCCTGCGCCGTCATGGCCGGGTTCAGCCAGGGTGGGGGCATAGGGCTCGTGCTGTCGCGCTGGATGGCGGAGGGCGATCCGGGCCAGGACGTCATTTCCATGGACGTCGCGCGCTTCGGCGCGTTCGCGACGCCGAAATACACCGCCCTCAAGGTCCCGGAGAACTACTCGCGTCGCTTCCGGCTCGCCTACCCGAACGAGGAGCTGCCCGCGGCCCGCCCGGTGCGCCGCTCACCGATCTACGATCGGCTCAGGGCGGCCGGCGCGGTCATGGGCGCGAATTTCGGCCTCGAAAATGCCCTGTGGTTCGCACCCGCCGGCGTCGCGCCGACCGAGACCCCGACCTATCGGCGCTCGGAGGCCTTCCCCGTCGTGCGGGCCGAATGTCAGGCGGTCCGCCGGACGGTCGGCCTCTACGAGACCACCAACTATGGCAAGTACGAGGTCGCCGGGCGCGGAGCGCGCGCCTGGCTCGATCGGGTCTTTGCCTCGCGCCTACCCAGACCCGGACGGTTCGCGCTCGCTCCCATGCTCAATCCCGCCGGCCGGATCATGGGCGACCTGTCGATTGCGTGTCTCGCGCAGGACCGCTTCCTCATCGTGGGGTCGGGCTTTGCCGAGGAGTTCCACCTGCGCTGGTTCTGGGCCTCGGAGCCACCTGCGGATGTGTCGGTGCGCTCGGCCGCCTCGACGCTCAACGGCGTGTCGATCGCGGGCCCGAGGTCGCGGGAACTGGTGCAGCATCTGGTGCGGGACGATCTGTCGCCTTCCGCGTTCAAGCTGTTCCAGGTCAGGGAGACGGCCGTGGGCTTCGCGCCGGCCATCCTGACGCGCGCCGGGTTCACCGGTGAGCTCGGCTACGAGATCTGGACGACACCCGACTATTTCGCCTCGCTCTACGATGACCTGTGGGAGGCGGGGCGCGAGCTGGGGCTCGTGCACTTCGGCGGGCGCGCCCTGTCCTCGCTGCGGCTGGAGAAGGCCTACGGCTCGTTCAACAAGGATTTCCGCCCCGACTACACCCCCGGTGAGACCGGCCTCGATCGCTTCGTCGACTTCTCCAAGCCCGATTTCACCGGCCGTACGGCGGCACTGGCCGAACGCGCGGCGGGCCCCAGGCGCCGCTTCGTCATCATGGAGGTGGCGGACGCCGACGCCGAGGTGGTCGGCTACGAATCGATCATGAAGGACGGCGCGGCGGTCGGCTACGTGACCTCGGGCGCCTACGGCCATTGCGTCGGCAAGAGTCTCGCCGCCGGCTACGTGCCGAGCGCGCTCGCGCGCGAGGGCGCGCGATTCGAGATCGACATCCTGGGCGAGATGCGTGCCGTGACGGTGCGGCTGGAACCTCTGTACGATCCGCAGGGACTGCGACTGCGCAGCTGACCAAGCCGTAAGGCCTCAAAGCGTGCCGAACACCTTCTTGACGAGCGAGCTCGCCTGCCCGAGCGGATCCTTGCGGATCTCATGCTCCTCGTCAGCGATGCGGCTGAAGAGCCCGTCGAGCGCCTTGGCGGTCACGTAGTCGTTGAGATTCGCGTCCTGCGACGACAGCAGCCCGAGTTGCGCTGCCTTGCCGGCGTACTCGTTGTATTTTGCCGTCAGGCCGAGCTTCACGGTTTCAGTTGCGACGATCGGTTTGAGCTTCTCGGTCAGCTGCGCCCTGGTGGCGCGGCGGAAGTACTGCGTGCCGGCGTCATCGCCGCCGGTCAGGATTGCCTTGGCATCCGACACCGTCATGTGCTGCAGCGCCTGTTTGAATACCGGCTTGGCCTGCGCGACGGCTTTCTCGGCCGCGTGATTCATGGTGGCCTTGAGCTCATCGGCCTGCCCACCCATGCCGATGAGACTCAGCGCGCGGTCCGCCTTCTCCAAGGCGGACGGCAGCGGGATCGCCACTTTGGGGTCGTTGAGGAAACCATTGTTGGCGCCGAGCTGCGCTACCGCCACGTCGATGCCCTTCGACAGGGCGGCGCGCAATCCGCCGGCGGCCTCGGTGGAACTGAGCGCATCGAGACCCGCGGCGGCCGCCAGGGAGCCGCCGAGCGCCGTGCAGGCGAGCAGTGTGAGTTGCCACGATCGTTGTCGGAAGGATGCTCGCATCGTGTCAGGTCCGACGGCAGCTGTGCTCATCAGGCGAGGGCGGCAGTGTAGACTTCCCCGCCGACAAAGCCTATCGGCGCGGAGGGCGAATGATCGACGGCGGGTCGAGCTTCGAGAACATCATCGAGCGTGAGCGCGGCTTGCGGCGGCAGCTGAGCGCGCGCCGCCTGACCATGATCGCCATTGGAGGCGCGATCGGCACCGGACTGTTTCTCGGCAGCGGCTTTGCGATCAGTCTGGCCGGACCCGCAGTGCTCGTGAGCTACGCCATCGGCGCCGTGATCGCCCTGCTGCTCATGGGGTGCCTGGCGGAAATGACCCTCGCGCACCCCACCTCGGGATCCTTCGGCGCTTACGCGGAGTACTACATTGATCCCCTGGCGGGGTTTCTGGTGCGTTACGCGTACTGGACCAGCATCGTGCTGGCGGTGGGGACCGAAGTCACGGCGGTCGCACTCTACATGCGCTTCTGGTTTCCCGCGCTTCCGGGCTGGCTGTGGATCGTGGCCTTCTCGGCGCTCCTGATCGGAGTGAACGCCCGCAGCGTGAACGTCTTCGGTGCGGTCGAGTACTGGTTTTCCGCGCTCAAGGTCACAGCCATCGTGATATTCATTCTGCTCGCGGGTTATATCGTGCTGGGTGCGCCGTCCGCGGGGCCGGGCAGCGGCGCCGCGGCGGTCGGCTTTCAGAACTACACCGCCTACGGCGGTTTCCTGCCCAGGGGCGTGTGGGGCGCGTGGGTCGCGGTGATCGTCGCGATATTCAGCTATCTCAGCATCGAGATGATCGCCGTCGCGGCAGGGGAGGCCGCGCAGCCCGAGATCGCCATCACGCGCGCGTTTCGCTCGACGGTGTTCCGGCTGATCCTTTTCTATCTGCTGACGCTCGCCCTGGTGCTGGCGATCGTGCCGTGGACCGCCGCGGGCATCGAGGAGAGCCCGTTCGTGAAGGTGATGCGGGCGCTGGACGTGCCGGCGGCCGCCGGCATTTTCAACTTCGTCATCCTGGTCGCGGCGCTGTCGGCGATGAACAGCCAGCTCTACATCACCACGCGCATGATGTTCAGCCTGTCGCGGGCCCATCATGCACCGCGGCGCTTCGGCGTCGTCAACCGGCGCGGCGTGCCGGTGCAGGCGCTGCTGCTCTCGAGCATCGGCATCGCGCTGGCGGCGCTGCTGAGCATCGTGGCGCCGCAGTCGGCGTTCATTCTCATGGTGTCGATCTCGGCCTTTGGCGCCATGTTCACCTGGATGATGATTTTCATCACCCACTATCGTTTTCGCCGCGCGCGTGTGCGTGCCGGGGCAGCACCGTTGCGCTTCCGCCTGTACGGCTTCCCCGCCACGACGCTGCTGGGTGCAGCTCTCATGGCAGCGGCGCTGCTGACGACCGCCTTCACCGACGCGTTTCGCATGACGCTGCTCTTCGGGCTGCCGTTTCTGGCCTGCCTGAGCGCGGCATACTGGATCTGGCACCGGCAGAGCGCGCGCACCACCGCATGAGGAGGATCAGGAAGGGTTCTTCACCCAGCCGCGCGGCTTGCGGTTGAAGCCGACCTGCACGTCGACCAGCTTCTTGCCGCACCGGCACCTGAATCTCGCGATGATGTTGGCGAGCGTCTCATCCCAGCCGCAGCGGCAATGACGCGCGAGAAACGCGGGCGTCATCTCGCGTGAGTGCCGGCAGGCGCGGCAGGTGACCACGATGACGTAGTCGCCGAAGTGATCGCGCAGCCTCTCGACGGAATTCCACGGGAGCACGGCTGGCAGTGTGGCCAAGCCCGCCGGCGCCCGTCCACACAGTGCTACAGTGCCGGCGATACTGTCTGGGGCAAACCTATGTGCGGCAGGTACATCCTTGCGCAAGCCGCCAAGGCCGAGCGTGCGATGGGGATCCGGCGCGGGCGCTGGGAGTATCCGTTGAGCTACCGGGTGCTGCCGACGGAGCAGGTCCCGGTGGTCGTCGCAGAGTCCGGCGAGCGCGAAGCGGCGATGATGCGCTGGGGCCTGATCCCGTACTGGGCATACGGGGTGCCGCTCAAAGCCTCCACCATCAATGCCACCGTGGAGCGCATCGCGAGCGCTCCGAGTTACAAGGATCCGTGGCATCGCGGCCAGCGATGCATTCTGGTCATGGGCGGCTTCTACGAGCCGCACGTGAATGCGGACGGTACGCGCGATCCCTTTTTCGTGCAGCTCGCCGATCGCGAGGTGTTCGGCGTCGCCGGTCTGTGGGATCGCTCGCGGCGGCAGGACGGATCGTATGTCTTCTCCTGCACGCTGATCACGGTGCCTGCCAACCGTCTGCTGGCCGAGGTTCACAACGGCAAGCAACGCATGCCGGCGATCCTCGCTGAAAGCGACCACGCAGCCTGGCTGTCGGGCGCGCTGCAGGACGCCCGGCTGGCGCTGAAAAGCTATCCCGAGGAACTGATGGCGGCCTGGAAGGTGAGTCACCGGGTGAACAACCCGAGGCTGCCGAACGACGCGAGCCTGATCGAGCCCCTCTAGAATGCGAGGCGCGTCACAATTCACGGTTCGTTCAGGCCCGGGGGTGTGTCATTCACGGCGCCGGTTGGCATAGTTCGCACCCTGTGTGTGTGGACGATGAATCGTCCGGGAAGGAGTGCCTATGAGAGCGATCCGTTTCGTCTTGCAGTCGGGCCTGGCCCTGGTGGCGGCCCTGCCCCTGGCCCACGCGCAGAGTGTGAGTATCAACGCGACCATCACCGGTGAGATCGCCCCGGGCGTGTACGGGCGGGTGGTATTGGGTAACCGGCCGCCACCGCCGCTCGTCTACGCGCAGCCGGTGCTCGCCGTGCCGGTGGTGGTGGCTGAGCCGGTGCCGATGGAGCCGATCTATCTGCACGTGCCGCCGGGCCATGCCAAGCACTGGCGCAAGCACTGCCACGAGTACAACGCCTGCAACCGGCCAGTGTATTTCGTGCGCTCCGCGGAGTACGAGCCCGGCTATCGTCCCGAGCGCCGCCAAGAGCACGAGCACGGTCACCATCGGGACCATGGAGACCGCGGCGATGAGCACGGCCACGGACATCACGACGACTGAGGCGGCGGTCCGCGCGACTGCCCTACACCGGCGACGTGGTCAAGGCGCAGATGGCGGTGAAGTGAGCAACGCCAGCTCACGCGCCGCGGGCTTCGCGCGCCGCGCGACGTCGTACAGGCCCCAGTGCGCCTCCTCGGGGTGCGGGCCGGGCGCCGGGCTCGCATCCGCGCTGCGCCACGGGGCATCGAACGCGGCGAAGTACGCGAACGCGCGGTCGCTGGTTGCGGGAAAGCGCCGGCGCAGCTCGCGGTAGAAGGATGCCTGGCGGGCATCGCTGAAGCCGGCGCTCGCCGGTGCGGTCGGCACGCCGGTCTCCTTCACCAGGATGGGCCCGCAGTAACTCTGTGCGAGCCTCGCAACCACGTTGACCACTAGCTGCGCGCCGGCGCCCTCGGGCGCATCGCGGAACCACGGCTGGAAAATGGGATGCACGTTCACCAGGAGAAAATCCAGCTCGCCGAGTAGCGCAGCGGCCGACTCCGGGTAGTAGACGTGAAAGGGCTCGCTCGTGGACAGCGGGGTCTGCGGCGCTCTGGTTCGCACGCTGGCGATCACGGCCACGAGGCCGGCGAAATCACTGTGCCCGCTGAAGAGCCGCTCGTTGCCGAGGGACATCCCGGCCACCAGGCGCGGATAGTGATGCGCGGCGTCGATCGCGGCGCTGACCTCCGCGTCATCGAGCGGGTTCCACACCCCGATGATGAGCGCGCGAAACTTCAGGGACGCCGCGATGGACGGGATGTTCTCGGCGCCGTGCAGCGCGTCGTAGGTGACGAGCGAATCGAACCGCGGCCGCAGGACCGCGAGATCGGCGCGGATACTCGCGGGATCGGCCGCCGTGACGCGGCCGTTGGTCACCTGCAGGGAAGTCGGTTGATAGGCCACGAAGCGCCCGTGCGCCAGCGCCTCGCGCAGACGCGCCAGGGCGGCGGCGGGGCGGTGGTTGCAGACGGCCGGCGCGGCCGCGCTCACTGCGGCGTCCGCGGCCGCGCTCACTGCGGCGTCCGCGGCCGTGCTCACTGCGGCGTCCGCGGCCGTGCTCGCTGCGGCGTCCGCGGCCGCACCGAGGGCGAGAGCGAGAGCGATGAGGCGGATCACGGGGTGGCTTCCGTGTGGGCGATTGTGCGAGAGTGTACCTTGGCGCCGGCACGGCGAGCGGCGCTCTTCGAGGTGTGAGAGTCATGCCGAGCCAACGCGACAAGGCGATGCGCTTCCGGGCGCTGCACGAGACTCCCGGCACCTTCGTGATTCCCAACGTCTGGGATGGCGGCTCGGCGAGTGTCATGGCGGGACTCGGATTCGAGGCGCTCGCGACCTCGAGCGCCGCGTGCGCCGCGACGCTGGGCAAGCTCGATGGTGAGGTCACGCGCGAGGAGGCGCTGGCGCACGCGCGCCTGATCGTGGCCGTGAGCGCGCATCCCGTGGCCGCCGATCTCGAGAACGGCTTCGGCGACGCACCCGAGACGGCGGCGGAAACCATCCGCCTGGCCGCCGCGGCCGGCCTCGTGGGCGGTTCGATCGAGGATGCCAGCGGCGATCCGCGCGCGCCGATCTACGCGCTGGGACAGGCGGTGGAGCGCGTGGCGGCCGCGGCGCAGGCGGCGCGCCGTCTGCCCTTCCCGTTCACGCTCACCGCGCGCGCCGAGAACTTCCTGCACGACAAGCCTGACCTGGACGACACCGTGCGTCGCCTGCAGGCTTTCGAGCGCGCCGGCGCCGATGTGCTGTTCGCACCTGGGTTGCCCGACCTGGCCGCGGTGCGCATCGTGTGCGGCGCACTCGCGAAGCCGGTCAACTTCATGGTCGGGATGCGCGGCAGATCGTTCGCGCTCGCCGATCTTGCGGCCGCCGGCGTGAGGCGAGTGAGCCTGTCCACCTCGCTCTATCGCGCCGCGATCACCGCCGTATTCGTTGCGGCGCGCGAAGCGAAGCAAGTCGGGACCTTCAGCTATGTCGAGACCCTGATGAAGGGAGACGAGCTGACGGGGTACCTGCAGCAGCAGGCGCTGGCACGCAACGCCGCCTGAGGCGCGCGCCACGCCCGCGTCAGGCCGGCGGCGTGTCTCCGGGCTGCGCGCCGCGCAGCCACTCGAGGAACTTCGGCACCGACACGTGACCCTCCTCGGGCGCCCAGGGAGCGAATTCGGCCGCCGTGGCCGGATCGTACGGGCCCTCCTTGATCTCGAGGAACGCACCGCCGCGGGCACCCGGCACCAGCGTGTGCCAGGCGCCCTGGGGCGTTTCGTACCCGATGCTGTCCGTGCCGTCGCCGACGCCGTAGCGCGCCGTCACGCGGCCGCGCTCGTCGAAGGTGAGGACGTCCACGCGCCCGCGCACGATCAGCGCAAGCTCCGACCGGCTCGTGTGCCGATGCGGCCTGAAGTACGAGTCGCCGCACGCCACCACGAGGAAGCGCTGCACCGGATCCGCGGCCGTAGGGTGGATGTTGTGATGGGCGCGGGCGCGCGGACTCGACAGCGCCTTCGCGGCGAGCTCATCCAGCAGGGATCGCGACAGCAGCTTCACGCCGCCAGCCTATCAACCCGCCCGGGGGGCGTGCTGCTTGTGAACGTCGGGCAGAAACCCGGCCAGCAGCCCGATCAGCGGCAGGAAAGCGCACACCTGGTAGACGAAATCGATGCCGATGTGGTCGGCGACTTTGCCGAGCACCGCCGCGCCGACGCTGCCCATGCCGAAGGCCAGGCCGAAGAACAGTCCCGCGACCATGCCGGTGCGTCCCGGGAGCAGGTCCTGCGCGTAAACCACGATCGCCGGAAACGCCGAGGCGAGGATCAGCCCGATCGGCACGGTGAGCACACAGGTCCAGAAGAGGTTCGCGTGCGGCAGCAGCAGCGTGAACGGCAGAACACCCAGGATCGAGGTCCAGATGATGTACTTGCTGCCGAGCCGATCGCCCAGGGGTCCGCCGGCCATGCCGCCCACTGCCGCGGAGGCCAGGAACACGAACAGCAGCAGCTGGGAGGTGCGCACCGAAACGTGAAAGTGGTCGATGAGATAGAAGGTGTAATAGCTCGTGACGCTCGCGAGGTAGACGTACTTCGAGAACACCAGCGCCAGCAGCACCGTGATGGCGAGGACGACGTGACGGCGCGGCGCGCCCGGTGCCTGTGATTCCGCCGCGCGCGCCAGGCGCGTGATGCCGTGCGTCTTGTACCAGTGTCCGACGTTGACGAGCACCACGATGCCGAGCAGTGCCGCAATTGAGAACCATGCCACGCTCGACTGGCCGCGCGGCAGCACGATGAAGGCCGCGAGCAACGGGCCCGCCGAGGTACCGAAGTTGCCACCGACCTGGAATACCGACTGCGCCAGGCCGTGCTTGCCGCCCGAGGCCATGCGCGCCACGCGCGAGGATTCGGGGTGAAACACCGACGAGCCGGTGCCGATGAGCGCGGCCGCAAACAGCAGCAACGCATAGCTGTCGGCAAAAGCGAGCAGCACGAGGCCCACCAGTGTGAACCCCATGCCGCTCGCCAGGGAGTAGGGGCGCGGACTCTTGTCGGCGAACGCCCCCACCAGCGGCTGCAGGAGCGATGCGGTGAATTGAAAGGTGAAGGTGAGGAGCCCGATCTGCGTGAAGCTCAGCCGATACGAGCTCCTCAGCATCGGATACAGCGCCGGCAGGAGCGACTGCATCATGTCGTTCAGCAGGTGGCAGAAGCTGATGGCCACGAGGATGCTGAAGGCCGTGCGCCCGGCGGCGCCGACCGTGCTGACGGCTGGGGCTTGGGCGGATTCGTTCAAAAGGGCTGCTCCGGAGAGGACGCGCGCCGTTGTCGGCGCAGCCTGACTGTGCCGGAATCGGGCCGCGAAGCCCATCTCCCTTCGGAGGGCCCCCTGTCAAGCGACGCGCAGCGCCCGCGCGCCGCTCACCGGCCCGATCCGAACCTCTGCGAGAACTGCAGACCGACCAGTCTGGGCTGCGTGACGCTGTCGTACACGGCAATTGGGCCGCACGTGAGTTCCGTGCACTCGGCATACCGGAACTGGCTGCCCCGACGGTCGAACGCGTTCTTGACGAGCAGCTCGAGCGCGTAGGTACCGCGAGCCAGGCCGAAGGAGAAGTTGGCGATTCCATATGCCGCCTGCTGCCCGAGCACGGTGCGCTCGTCGGTGAGCAGGTTGGGCCAGATCGCGGTCTGGTACGTGAAGTTGCCCTGCACGTGTGCCTGCATCCCCGCGAGTGGGAACGCATAGCGCGCAGTCATGGTGCCTTTCCACTTCGGCGTGGTGGGCAACTGCTGACCCTCCGGCGCCAGCGGCGCGTACGACCCCGCTATGCCCGGCACAACGCAGGGATTTGATGTAATCGGGTTGCCGCTGGCGTCCAGTGCGCCGCAGTAATTCGCCGCAAGATAGGCATCGATGTATGCGCCGCTCGCCGACAATGTCAGCCCGTTGCCGACGGCCCACTCGAGCTCGGTCTCGAGGCCCTTGACCTGGGCCTGTGCCGCGTTCGCCACGATGGTGACGCTGTTGGGTCCGAGGAACGAGAACTGGAAGTTGTCCCACGTCTCGTAGAACAGCGCGCCGTTGAATCGCAGGTGATTATCCGCCCAGGTCGTCTTCCAGCCGACCTCGTAGTTCTTGAGGAAGTCGGCGCCGTACGGCTCCGCCGTTCCGACCCGGTTCACGCCCCCCGGGCGGAACCCCTTGGACCAGGTTGCGTAGACCAGCCGGTGCGCGTCGAACTTGTAGGCGAGATTGACCTTCGGCGTCCAGCCGTTGCCGTCGCTGCGCTTGTCGAGGTCTACGCACGGTGCACCGTGGAAAGGCGTGTTCCTGAAACAGATCCCCTCCCCGGAAGTTCCAGACCCGGGAGTTGAAAACCCGCCGATGCCGAATCCGTAGAAGCCCTCGAGGGTGTTCTTATAGGTGAAGTGACGGAAGCCCCCGGTCGCCGTGAGTTTCGAAGTGACGTCCCAGTTCAGCTCGCCGAAGACCGCGGAGTCTCGATTGACGCGCATCTGCTCGGTCAGCCACCACGTGTCCGGCCACGCATACGGCCCGCCGGCTCCGATCCAAAAGGCAGGGTCCAGCCCATTGATGACGTAGCGCTGCTCGATGCTGTGCTGTTGACGCTGCTGGAACAGGCCTGTCACGAAACGCACCGGGTAGTCCTTAGGTGATGTCAGCCGCAGCTCGTTGCTGTACATCTGGTAGCGATCCTTGCCGAAGATAAGTTGTGTCGGGTTGGCCGGCCAGTACGAAGCGTAGAGGTCGTAACCCAGAGAGTAGTCGGAATAGTCCGAGTAGGTGTGATCGGTTCTCTTGAGGTAAGCGCCAGCGTAAGTCAGATCGAAGTTGCCGATCTTGCCCTCGACGGTGAGCGCGGCGTCGACCCAGTCGTCGTAGCCGCCTTCCGGATAGAAATGCTTGACCGCCAGGTCGCTCGTTATCGGGGTGCCGTGAGCGAGATCTTTCCAGATCTCCCTTGCGAAAATCCCGTCCCACTTGCTCTTCTGCGCAATGAGCGCGGGGGTTACCGTCCAGCTGTCGCTCAGCTCGACCTTGAGGGCTGCGCGCGCTCCGTAGACGTCGGTGGGGTTGTAGTGTTGCCTGGCGATCGCGGCATTGTTGAGCGTGAAGGGGGGGAACCCGTTAGCGGGATCGCCGGGATACGTCAGCGTGCCCGGAACGTTGTCGATATACCCCGAATCCCGCTCGTACCAGCCGACGAGCCGCAGCGCTGCCTTGGATGACAGCGGCAGGTTCACGAACCCTTCGGCGATTCCCCCGGCGGTCCCATTCCTGAGGGTGTTGGCCTGCAGGTCGTAACCTGCCTTGAAGCCGCTCGGGTCGGGCTTGTTCGTGATGATGCGCAGCGTGCCGGCCTCGGAGCTCGCGCCGTAGAGAGTGCCCTGCGGTCCGGGCAGGACCTCGATGCGTGCGATGTCGTAGAGATGCAGATCGAGCGAGCCCTGAATGGTGGTGATCGGCTGCTCGTCGAGATACGTGCCGACGCTGGGCAGCGGCCCCGAATGATTGGTGTTGGCATCTCCGACGATGCCGCGCATGTAGAGGTTGGAGAATCCGGGCTCGAACGTCTGGAAGGCGACGGTCGGCAGGGCCTGCGCATAGTCGGTGAAATGCTGCAGGTTCAGCTCCTCCAGCTTCTTGGTGTCCATCGCCGTGATACTGATCGGCACGTCCTGCAGGTTCTCGGCGCGCTTCTCCGCCGTCACCACGACCTCCGCCAGCGCCGTCGTGTCCTCCTGAGCGCGGGCGGTGTGCATCGCCGCCATGATGGCAGCGGCGATCGGCGCATGGCGCAATAGCGTTGTGGCGCGTGGGGCGGATCTCAGGACGCGGGCGCGCGCGAGCTTTCTGGATCGACTGCGTTGCATTTAGGCTCCCCTCATGTCTTCGTGGAATCAGCGGTCAGGTTGCGTGTCCTGCGGTTCCGGTGCCCCCGGATAGGCGTCCAGCACCGGCCCGAGCGCCGTCTTCAACGGTTCGAGCCACGGTTCGTAGTGACGCCACTGCTCCAGCCCGTCGCGGAAGATCGGTTGGCGCACCTGCTCGGAACTGGCGGTGCGCACCGCGCGCTCGTTTTCGTAGAAGCGCAGGCACTGCTCCTCGAACGGCAGGCCGCAGTACTCGAGCAGTGCGCGCACTTCGCTC
>Ga0209238_1000447_pt1 | contig 14737 bp, 8 predicted proteins | sample GraSoi013_1_20cm_FD_185823 | JGI IMG/M metagenome (GOLD analysis project Ga0209238, IMG submission 185823) | Grasslands soil microbial communities from the Angelo Coastal Reserve, California, USA - Sample 10_02_2013_1_20cm (SPAdes) (version 2) | ecosystem: Environmental > Terrestrial > Soil >...
CGCAGACGTTCCCGAATACCCTGGACACCGGGGGATTCGCCATCACCTGGGGCTTGGACAATAGAATCAAGACCCCGTATTCTTACACCTTTGATTTTTCGGTCGGGCGCCAACTGCCAAAGGGGTTCAATCTGGAGGTCTCCTACGTCGGACGGATGTCGCATTGGCTCTGGGCACAATCAGACTTGGCCATGCCGCTCGACCTCTTCGATAAGAAGTCGGGCCTGGATTACTTCAAAGCCACCACTGCCCTGGCAAAAGTCTACCGGGCGGGTTTGCCCTCGGATAGCTTCACGGACTCGATGGTGCCGGCAAACGTCAAGCAGTATTGGGCGGACGTGCTCCAGCCGCTGGAGGGACCCAATGCAGGGAACGGAGGGCAGGGGGGGGCTTACCGCATCAGCCGTTGCACTTCGCTAAACTCGAGCGGCAACCACATAGCCAAGGGAACGACCGATCCCCTTGTGGCTGCCTACGATTTGTTCTGCGGCTTCAGTTTGAATGAAACCACGGCACTATTCGTTTTGGACTACTCGGGCATCCGGGATTTTAACAACGTCCCGAACTGCGGTGTCCCCGTGACGCCGCCTACTCCGCCCAATCCTCCGTGCAACCCCCGCTTCTTTGCGTCGGGCGGGCCGAACACATTTTTTAACGCGCAATACTCGTCGCTCTATGCGTGGCGCTCGAATACCAACGCCAACTATCATGCGATGCAAGTCAATTTCCGCCACCCGATGTCGCACGGCGTGCAGTTCGACTTCAACTATACCTTCTCGAAATCCATTGATATTTCATCCGACGCGACGCGCATTGGCGCCTGGAGCGGCTTGGGTGGCCAAATCATCAACTCCTGGGATCCAAACGCGATGCGTGCGGTTTCCGATTTTGACGCGAAGCACCAGTTCAACGCCAACTGGATTGCGGAGCTGCCGTTCGGCAAAGGCAAGCCTTTCGCCGGGAATGCCCACGGCTTCCTGGATGCCGTTATTGGCGGCTGGCAGCTTTCGGGACTATTTCGCTTGACGAGCGGTTTGCCGGTAAACGTCTCTGGCGGATTCAACTGGCCGACCAACTGGCAGCTCGGCGGCAATGCGTTCCTGACCGGGCCGGTTCAAACCGGTGCTTTCAAGAATTCCGACGGAACAGTCAACATGTTCAAGAATGGACCTGCTGCCCTCAGCTCCTTCACCGCGCCTTTCCCCGGTGATTCAGGTGCCCGCAACCAGATTCGCGGCGATGGCTTCTTCAACATCGACGCGGGCTTGGCTAAGCGTTGGCGTATGCCCTGGGAGGAGAAGCAGAGCCTCCAGCTTCGATGGGAGGTCTTCAACGTGACCAACTCGACGCGCTTCGATGTGCAATCCAACCCGCCGGAATTGGACATTTCTTCCACTTTCGGCAATTACACGGGATTGCTCACCAATCCACGCGTGATGCAGTTCGCGTTGCGCTACGAGTTCTAATCGCAAGACTACATGCTGCGGGATAAACCCGCCGTCACAAAAACCGCCGCCGGGGAGCAAAAGCTCTCCGGCGTTTTTTTTGCAAGATTATGGAGGATGCCTCAAAGAGTTTGGCAAATTCATTTACATGAGGCAGGCATCCTCATTTTCCTCATAAGGAGGGCGATGCGCGGAAATGCAGTTAAGGACGGTCGGGGCTTTCGAGAGCTTCGTGGACGGCCCAAACGGTGCCGATGATGGCGAGTGAGATGGGTATCCAGATGAATTTGGGCTTCTTGATAGGCCACTTGTGGTCCTTGGCGCCTGCGCCGCGCGGTCCTTGCGGCTCTGGTTCCGCCGCAGTGGGGTCGAGAACGACGCGATAGGCGACGCCTTCGGGAATCTCGCGCACGTCGTCCTCGACGGCGATGCGCAACGAGCCGCGAACGCTCTTGACCAGGAATTCCTTGGGATTCAGGACCATGACTTGTCCGATGGTGGGCAGGTCGGTGCTGGGGCGAATTACTGCCGCGGCGACATGGAAGGTAAAGGCCTTGGAATTCGCGGTGGAGAAAACGGCGGAGCCAGTGGTGAGGATGGCGGCGGGACGGTCGATTTCCAGAGTTAAAGTGGCGCTGCTGGAGCCGGAGAGCAAGAGACGCGCCGCGCCAGCGCGGATTTGGAGGCTGCCGCCTGTTTCGGTGCGCAACTTGTCGCCTGGGAAAATGGTCGTACCTGCGGAAGCATTTCCCGCGCCGAGATGAGCGCGGTCGGCGTAAACAATCGCGCCGAGGGAAGAAGAGGAAGCGCGAGAAAGAGATGTTTACGGCAGAGAACAAGACAAAATTGCGGCGAGGATTATGCGCGAGCGCGCCATGTCCGCTAAGAATAGTGAGTAAGTTGGGAGCCGTCAATTGAAAGTACGGTCTTCAAGTGATCAACCGGCGAACCGCAGGCTTTGCGCAAAGAGAACACCACGCCCGAGGCATGGGACAAGGCTCGTATAGCTGTGGGTGGAGAGCTGTGCTAATCTGGATGCGAAGTGTGAGGCGGACAATTCCGCTTGACGGTCGGGGCGTAGCGCAGCCTGGCTAGCGCGCCTGGTTCGGGACCAGGAGGTCGATGGTTCAAATCCATTCGCCCCGACCAATTCTCTGAGTTGGCGTTCCTCCCGACAGGAGCCGGAATCTCACGTCACTACTCTCTGTATTTCGCCCTTCGATTGCGCTCGGTAAACCGCGGGACCTCCCTAATAAACGGATTGCGCTAGATTCACCCCCGGCCGATGCCGCTTGACAGCACTACAAAAACAAAGTATCTGAAACGCAGTCATGGATTACCACGCAGTCTCTCGAATACCTACGCTGAAATACTTGGGCTTGTTAGGCGCAACTGCGATAAGTCGAATCCTCCTCCTACTGCCGCTCGCGCTAACCATGTCCGCGCAAGAATGGCGATTCTATGGCGGTGATGCCAGCGGAACGCGGTATTCGCCACTCAAACAGATCAATCGTCAAAACGTTAAGAACTTGAAGCGAGTGTGGACATATCACATGGGAGAAGTGGACCGCGGAGGCAACGAAACGGATCGGCATAATATTGCGCCATTTGAATCCACGCCAATCGTGATTGACGGAGTGCTTTACTTCTCCACGCCTTCCAATCGTGTGATTGCTTTAGACGCGGAGACTGGTCAGGAGGTCTGGCAGTTCGATCCGCAAGCGGGGCGCACCGGGCCTCGCCAGTTTTTCCAACACCGTGGCGTGGCCTACTGGCAGAGTAAGACAGGAGGAGAAGGCCGAATTCTGTACGGCACTTTCGATGCGCGCCTGATCGCCCTAGATGCGAAAACCGGAAAACCTTGCCGGGAATTTGCAAAAGACGGCACGGTTGATCTGCGCGCAGGGGTCGCGGATGCTTATCCACGAGCGGAATATTCGGTGACGTCGCCTCCCGCCATCTATCAGGATCTGGTCATTACAGGAGCGGCGGTTCCCGAGTACCCCGCGAAAGGACCGAGTGGCGACGTGCGCGCATTTGACGTTCGCTCGGGCAAACTTGTATGGACTTTTCATACCATTCCTCGGACCGGAGAACTGGGACACGAGAGCTGGGAGGGAGATGCATGGAAGCAGCGCACCGGCGTGAATGTCTGGTCCATTATGAGTGTGGACGTTGAGCGCGGTTTGATTTTTCTTCCCATTGGTTCGGCTTCGTATGATTTCTACGGCGCAGACCGCAAGGGCATGGATCTGTTCAGCAACTGTTTGGTGGCGCTTGAAGCGGCAACCGGCAAACTCGTCTGGTACTACCAGATAGTGCACCACGATATCTGGGATTACGACATGCCTGCACAGCCGGTGCTGATCACGGTGCGGCGCGATGGCCATGATGTTCCTGCGGTTGCACAGCTAACGAAGATGGGATTTGTGTTTATCCTGGACAGGCTTACGGGCAAACCGCTATTTCCGGTAGAAGAACGGCCGGTTCCGAAGAGCAACGTGCCAGGCGAAACCACCTCACCGACACAGCCTTTTCCGGTCAAGCCTCCGCCCCTTGTTCGACAGTCTTTCAGCGAAAGCGACATCAGCACAGTTACGCCGGAATCCAACCGTTATTGCGCGCAACTGTTTCATTCGCTCGAAAGCCACGGAATGTACACACCCTACGGCCGCAAGATGACATTAGTGGTACCAGGCACGCTGGGCGGGGCAAATTGGTCCGGAGCTTCTTTTGACAGCGCTTCCGGCCGCTTGTTTGTGAATGTAAATGAATTGGGCGCCGTTGGAGAAATGAAGCCGCAGGCTGCTGACGCGCCGGTTCGATACCGGAGAGGCTCTAAAGAAGGAGAGTATGCTCGCTACTGGGACGAGCACCAATGGCCATGCCAGAAACCGCCTTGGGGGACTCTCAATGCCGTGGACGTAAATACAGGGGAGATTGTTTGGAAGGTTCCACTTGGAGCTGTAGATGAGCCGAAGGGGAAAACTGGCACGCCTAACCTTGGTGGCACGATCGTGACGGATGGCGGAGTGGTATTTATCGGGGCGACCATCGATAGCCGTTTTCGCGCGTTCGATGCGCGAACGGGAGAGCAACTGTGGGCCGGCGAGCTGGAAGCAAGTGCGCACGCCACGCCAATCACATACATGGGCAAAAAGTCCGGCAGGCAGTTCGTCGTAATTGCCGCTGGAGGAGGCGGTTATTTCAGAGGGAAAGTGTCCGATGCGCTGGCGGCATTTGCGCTACCAGACTAGAGAATCGGGCTAGCGTAAATTGAGGATGCCTCTCGTTAGAGGAAACATTGTCCCAACGGCTTGCTGAGAATGGAGAACTCAAAGATGTTGCGGTCACCGACGAGATTCAGATTATGCAGGGGCAGAGCACGATCGATCGGGAGAAATTGTTGCTTCGGAACGCTACTACTGCTCGCGACCGGTGGCCTGGGATTTGCGCAATTAAATGTCGTTGTGGTTCGCCCAAAAGAAATCCACGACGTGCTTGTGAATCCTGGCATGGGCATTACTACATTCCAGAGATTTAATGGGCAAGAGCCAAATCCTCCTTTGAAGTGGTCCGAAGTGGGGCCAGTTGCGAAGCTTCCGCAAGCGCCGACAAAGCCGGATTTTCCTGATACTTCTATCTCGTATTGCCGCTGGTATTGGAACGTCCTTGAGACGGAACCCGGCAAGTTCCATTGGGAGATTGTGGATCTCGCCCTGGAGGAGGCGAGAGCACACGGGCAAACTCTTGCCATTCGCTTAATGCCGTACTCGAACCAGGATTCGCTCCCTGTCTGGTATCGCAACTCGGGCGCTCGACGTGCCAACAAGGCGACAGACAAAGACGGGGAAATCTGGCAGCCGGATTTTAGCGATCCGCTATTTCTCAAATACTGGGGCGAGCTTGTGGCTGAAGCGGGGAAACGTTACGACGGGAACCCCTATCTGGATAGCGTAGATATTTCGTCAGTGGGCTATTGGGGAGAGGGCTGGAGTCCGTACATGCCGGCATTTGCTTATCAGAAAGAACTTATTGATATTTGGCTAGATACGTTTCAACGCACGCCGCTGCTGATGAATTTTGACGAGCAACAAGCCCTCACGTATGGCACGGCGCACGGCGCGGGATGGAGACTGGATTGTTTGGGGGACATGCGGACAAGTTCTACGAATCCTTACTTTCCGGCGGAGATGCTGGAGATTTACCCGCAACAAGTGGTGCGGGCGGGAATTCAGGACGTTTGGCAACACAAGCCAGTCTCGCTGGAAGTCTGTTTTACAGTGGCGGGTTGGAAGGAGAGGGGCTACGACGTCGACTACATTCTCGATCAGGCACTGCGCTGGCATGTGACCTCCGTGAACATAAAGTCGTCACCGATTCCGTCTGAATGGAAAAGTCAATTCGAGAACTTTCAGAAGAAGATGGGATACCGTTTTATTTTGCGGCGCCTGGAATACCCGAAGACAGTTGAAGCCGGGTCGATGATGCCGCTTCATATGTGGTGGCTGAACGCGGGAGTCGCTCCCATTTACAGGGATTTCTTGCTGGCGGTGGAACTGCGATCTACCAAGACAGCGACCATCATTCGAATTCCCGTTGACGTGCGGAAATGGCTTCCCGGAGATGCGGTATTCGATGGCACTTTGTACGTTCCAGAAAATTTGACGGAAGGTCCTTACGATTTCCGCGTTGCGATGCTGGACCCCAGGACGGAACAACCGGCGATTCGTTTTGCCATTGAAGGCCGGCAAGACGACGGCTGGTACGCCATGGGATCGCTCACGGTTAAAACGCGGTGAAACATTTAAGAATGACTCGGCCTTGCGTCTTTGCGGTGTTGGCTGGAACAATTGCGCTGTGCTCGCTGGCCGCGGACGATACGCCACCGCCGCAAGCCTTCCTTGTTCGTGAACAGCCTTTGCCGCCGGGGCCGCGAATAACACCTTTCCTGCAATTCCAGGCAGAGCAAGCGTGGAGCGAAGACAACGATCGGATAAAAGCCTGGGACGCCATCCATAACGAGCGAGAATTGCTGAAGACGCAGAGCGAACTGCGGCAGAAGCTCTTGCAAATGATTGGAGGATTGCCGGAAGTAAAAACAGATCTGCGTGCACGAGTCACAGGCCGGATTCAAATGGATGGATTCACCATTGAAAAGCTAATCTTCCAGAGTCTGCCAGGCGTCTATGTAACTGCTCTTGTTTACGTGCCGGATGATCATTCCAGGAAACATCCTGCGGTGCTGGTGCCCGCGGGGCACGCGGCCGACGGAAAATTCCACTATCAAGAGCTTAGTCAACGATTGGTGGGGCGAGGGTACGTTGTGATTTCGTGGGATCCCGTTGGGCAAGGCGAACGCAGCCAGTTCTGGGATGCGGCAGCGGGTAGGAGTCGCTACAACCTGATTTGTGGCGAACATGCGCTGATGGGGAATCTGGCCTATTTGGCCGGGGCGAATCTTGCCAGATGGGAAATATGGGATGGGATTCGCGCAGTCGATTATCTGCTCACCCGGCCAGAGGTAGACGGTGAGCGAATCAGCATCACCGGCACGAGCGGCGGCGGCACTCAGACTGCCTTGATTGCCGCGCTCGATCAACGCATTAAAGTGGCCGTGCCTTCGTGCTATATCAGCGCGCTGCCGATGAGGATTTCTAACCGCATCTTTGCCGATCCGGACAGCGATCCCGAACAAGATTTGTTTGGCATGATTTCAAACGGTGTGGACCATCCCGGGCTGCTGCTGATGATGTATCCCCGGCCGGTATTGGTGGCCGCCGCGGTACTCGATTTTTTCCCCATTGAAGGCACGCGTAAAAGCGTTCGCGAAGTGCGAAGGCTGTACGAACGTTTCGCCCATGGAGACCGTATTGCGCTGGCCGAAGGCTACCACGCGCATCAATTCTCAGTGGACAATCAGGAAGCCGCACTCGATTTCCTCGACCACTTCAATCAAATGCCGGTACGGCATGGACTTCCACAAGCAAAGGAGCTTGCGGGCAAAGCGCTGCAATGCACTGAAACAGGGCAGGTCATGCTCGACTACAGCGGCGCAAAATCCTTGATGTCGGTGATCCAGGAATATTACGACGAGCACAAGTCCAGATCGCTACGCAGCCTAGCGAAGCAATACTACGATGACAAATACGGTGGAGTGAAGGACTGGCAGGTCAGCAGGTATACCGGCGTCCCGGCCGGGCCAGAGGAAATTACTTGGGAAGCCGCGGGGAACTGGAAATCGGGCGACGTTTCGATTGACCGTTACATGCTCCGCCACAGCAAACTGCTCGAAATGCCATTGCTGTATATTCACAAGTCTGCTGCTGACAAACGAAAGGCCCTCGTGTGGTTCAGTGAAAACGGCAAAGCAAGCGCGGCATACTGGCCTGAAATCAAGAAATATGCAGACGAGGGATACGATATCGTTTCGTTTGATTTCCGGGGCCTCGGTGAGAATCGAATGTCCTATACTGCCGTCTCGCCCGATGATCCGGCATTGGGTGCGTTAGATTTTGACCATGCTTATGTGAATTCCATTTCAGGCGTGCTGGCAAATCACGTGTACAACTCTCTTTTGACCGGCAGGCCGTATTTTCTCCAGATGATTGAGGACGCAGAAATCGCCGGCCGATTCGCTCATGAAAAGTTTGGTGCGAAAGCAGAAGCCGTAACCGCGCCGGGTGATGGATATACGCTCGCTAGCGCTATTGCGGAGACGCTGCCCGGCATCAAACTCTTGCCCAGTTCGGACGCAAGAGTCTTGAAATGGTCTGAAATCGTGGAGCAGAAACGGGAAACCTGGCCAATCCAGTATCTGCTGCCAGCGGGAGCCTACGTTCATTGAAACTAGTCTAATTAAGACTAGTCTGAACTAGTCTCATTAAGGCTAGATGCTTTGTCCGGCATTTTGGCAGAACTGAGGCCAGTCGACTATCAGAAAGTCTCAACTAATTCACGAGCCGTAAGATTCCAAACCGAGTTGGCACGTGAAATGTCTTTCCTTCGGGAATGATGCTCCATGCCAGAAATTTGCGGTGGTCGTCACCGCCTTCTCCTGCCGCTCGAAAGAAATTCACCCGCCATTCCGCGCCCGGCCGAATCGGGCTGAGATTCATCGACGAGACTGGTATACGCATTTCCGCAGTCCAAATATGATTCTTGGCGTCGATGTGCGCGGCGTGCTCGAAGCCAGAGTTCCAAGAAGGATCGTTAAAAGGGTTTTTGGTCTTGTCGATTTCAAGATCGATCCACTGGTTATTGGGAGCCACCTCAAACTCATAGTAGTGATTCACTCGCTCCGGCTGAGGGTTCAGGAAAACCTCGGCAACATCACGATCCCAAAGCTGCCATCGCTCTACCTTTGGGTCTTCTCCTGAGTAAACATTGAGTGAGTCGTAGCGGCACAAAAAAAGGAAGTAGATATGCTTTGCGGTCCAAACGGACGAGACACGCGTTGAAATTTCGGGAAAGTGGGAGTTGCCGGAGGCGGCAGTGTCAAATTCCACTGACTCGGCACGCTTCCATGAAGGTTTATCCGGATCACCGTCCGGCAGGAAATCCACCGGAGATCGTTTTGCTTGGAGTTTCATGTCGCTAGCATAGGAATGCTGAGGTATGTTCGCGATCTTGCCCTGCCCCGAAAAGGGAAGCATCGTGAATACGGCCCCCGCGAGAGCGGCAGTCAGAACGCCCATTTTCCAAAGTTCCATCAAAAGATTTCCTTAGTGCGAGGCCGGTCCGGCCTTCTTAGGAGCGATGTCCGCCGTGTAAGTTTCCGTTCGCTTTAATAGAAGCCGAGTCTCGGAGGTTTATGCCACTTTGACAAGCGAAAGTAAACGATATAGAAGAAGGCAAACAAAAAAAGGAAATCGGTGACGACGCGATTGAATAACACTGGAGGACTTATGAGCGGAATCGACCGAAGAAGGTGGTTGGGAAGTATTGGGATGTCTCTCGTCGCAAGCAGATTACCTCGAGCCTCCATAACGTCACCGATGCCGCCGGAAGGTGCGGGGAAGCCGTTGCAGCTCGCGGACTTCCAACCACGCAGCATGTTGCACGTCCCAGAGACAAAGGTGCCCCGCTCGCGTTATCCGGTCATAGACATTCATACGCACCTTTCTTTTGCCGCCAGGACAGAGAACGGAGTCGGGATAGGCGAAGAAATGAAGTACTTGGCACCAGTGGACGCGTTGCTGCCACTAATGGACCGAAAGAACATCCGCATAATGGTCAACCTAACGGGCGGAGTTGGAAAGGGACTCGATGAATCGATCCGCAAGTATCAGCGGCCCTATCCTGAACGCTTCATAACCTTCACGGAACCATGGTGGGACCGCACGAATCAACCGGCGTACAGCAAATTTCAAGCTGACGAGATTGTTCGGGCGCACCAGGCGGGCGCGCGTGGACTCAAAATTCTTAAGACACTAGGCCTCTATTTACGGGATGGAATCTCGAAAGGGCCATTGGTGAAAATTGACGATCCACGTTTCGACGCCATGTGGGAGGCATCCGGCTCGCTGGGGATGCCGGTTGCGATTCATGTTTCGGATCCGGAGGCATTCTTCCTTCCCATTGATCGGTTCAATGAACGCTTCGAGGAACTGAATAACCATCCGGATTGGTCTTTCTACGGCGGTGATTTTCCCAGTAACGCAGAATTGCTGGAAGCTCGCAACCACGTGTTGGCCCGCCACCCCAAGACCCAGTTCATTGTGCTTCATGTGGGCAATGACGCTGAGAACCTTCCTTACGTTGGCGAATGCATGGACCGCTTTCCCAACATGCATGTGGAGCTTGGTGCGCGAATTGGGGAGCTGGGACGCCAGCCGCGTATGGCCAGAAAGTTCTTCGAGAAATACCAGGATCGAATTCTTTTTGGAACGGATGCCGTCCCCCATGGAACGGACACGCCTCAGCAAGTTTTCGTGGATGAACTTTACGAGATTTACTACCGCTTTCTTGAAACCGAAGACGAATACTTCGATTATGCACCAGCACCTACACCTCCTCAGGGACGCTGGCGAATCTATGGCCTGGGATTGCCGGACGGAATCCTAAAGAAGGTTTACTACGAAAATGCCGCCAGGATCTTGCAAGTCAAGATTTAAGCTCCTTTCAAAAGAATTGACAAGGCAAAGACTTTCTGCCAAAAAGAAAGCGAAACAATAGTAACGAAAACAAAGAAAAGAAAAAGATGGTCTTGTTCCTTCTTCGACTTGCTGTTGCTGCAATCCTGCTGGCTTATGGTGGTGACTCTCGCCCGGGTGATTTCAGGATCATTGGTCCCGGTGGTGGCGGGGCGATGTTCCATCCAACAATCAGCCCTCACGACTCCAACACCGTACTGGTTAGCTGCGACATGACGGGATCCTATATTACCCATGATGCGGGCAAGTCCTGGCGCATGTTTAATCTGCGCGGAGTCGTTCAATTCTTCGTTTTCGATCCGCTGGACCGGAAAGTGATTTATGCACAATCAAATGGTCTGTGGCGTAGCCAAAACGAGGGTGAGTCTTGGAGCCTGATTTATCCAAAGCTGTCTTCCGTGAAGGGCATCAAAATGAGTTCAGATCATTCGGACGAAGATCTGATTGCGGAGCCGAACCCCCTGGGCAGCATCACTGCAATGGCAATCGATCCATCGGATTCCAGGACTTTTTATGTTGCCGCAGGCGATAGGAGAAAAAGCACGTTTGCCCTCTTTACGTCGCGGGACGGGGGCGAAAACTGGGTAAGAGAGAGGGATCTCCCGGGGCTGACCGACAAATTGTGGGTCAATCCACATTCGCCTACCGACGCGCGTATCCTTCTCCTTGCCGGTCCAAATTTTATAGCAAAAAAGACATCGTCCGGTGTGGAAAGAATATCGGGCCCCTCCGCAAAGACTTTCACAGATACCTCCGCGGGATTCTGGAAGGATGGCAAGGTGTTGATTTACGTTATCGGCGATGAGTCCGCCTTTGTGACAAATGATGAAGGAACAACTTGGCGAAAAGGCAGCTTGGGTAAAAGTGGTGGAAAGATGCGAGCGATCGCGACGAGCTTGCGCGATCCGGGCACGGCCTATGTTTCCTACAGAGATCTGGAAGAAGGTGGAATCAAATGGCTGGGGGTTGCCAAGACCACCGATGCAGGGCGCAATTGGCAACTGGTTTGGAAGGAGGACAGCAATCCCGCTGCCCGGCCTGCCACGAATATCCATGACGCATGGATCACGGAACGATTTGGATCGGATTGGGGAGAAAACCCCTTGGCGCTTACCGTAGCGGAGCAGGATGCCAACTTATGCTACGAGACGGATCTGGGAAGGACCATGCGCACGACGGACGGAGGCGCAAGCTGGTTCGCGGTTTACTCAAGAAAATCCAGTGAAAACGGATGGGTCTCAACGGGGCTGGATGTAACAACCGCCTATGGCTATCACTTTGATCCGTTTGATCACCGTCGTCAGTTTATTTCCGCGACGGACATTGGTCTTTTCCGCAGCGAAGATGGCGGGCGGTCCTGGACTAGTTCCACGCGAGGTGTGCCGAAGGAATGGTTGAACACGACATACTGGATGGTGTTTGATTCCGAAGTAAAGGGTCGGGCTTGGAGTGTGAACAGCTGGACCCATGATTTACCGCGACCGAAGATGTGGAGAAGAAAAGGAATCGGGAGTTATCGGGGCGGTGTATGCCGCAGCGATGACGGTGGAAGGACTTGGACGAAGTCGAATGACGGAATGGAGGAAACCGCGGCGACGCATATCCTTCTGGACCCGACGAGTCCGTCCACCGCGCGCGTGCTCTATGTTGCCGCCTTCGGGCGTGGAGTATACAAGAGCACGGACGGTGGCAAGAGTTGGAAGCTGAAAAACGCCGGCATTGCTGAGAAGGAACCGTTTGCCTGGAGAATTGTGAGGGATAGCAAAGGAACACTCTACGTGCTGCTCGCGCGCCGCTCAGAAGACGGAAGCATAGGGACGGAGGGTGACGGAGCAATTTACAAGTCCACAGATGGAGCAGAAAACTGGAGCCGCGTAGCCATGCCCGAAGGAAGCAATGCTCCAAACGGCTTGGCAGTTGATCCCAATTCGCTGGATCGGCTCTATCTCGCGGCGTGGGCGAGGGACAAAGGAGAGCATGGGGAGGGTGGCGGCATCTATTTGTCGGTGGATGCAGGAAAGAGCTGGACGCGAGTCCTTGATCGGGATCGCCACATCTACGATGTCACCATAGACCCGCGTGACGCGAAAAAACTCTACACTTCCGGGTTTGAGTCCTCTGCGTGGAAATCAAACGACCGCGGCGAAAACTGGGTGCGAATACCTGGTTTTAACTTCAAATGGGGACATCGCGTCATTCCGGATCCCGAAGACCCAAAGAAGGTTTACATCACCACGTTTGGCGGAGGCGTTTGGCATGGTTCTGTAGATGCGGAGGATCGCCCTTTAGACATCGTTACGCCTGAGCTTCAGCCTGGACGGAGGTGAAGGAACTAGTGCTAACGAGAAAGGGAAAAAATAACTCATGGAAAGTGCCTCCTTGTTGAACCAGGCGGACTGGGAACACGGGCTGACAAACGGTCAAGCGCGGGCAGCCGAATTATTTGGCCGGGCGGAAACGGAGCAAAAACGGCTTGGCTATTTCCACACGCTTAAGGAGATCTGCCAGCAGCCTTGGACGTGGCTGCGAACTTGCGATCGAATGATTGCGTCTCGAGATAGCCTGAAAAAGGATGTGGCGGGAATTCGAAGCCTGGCACTTACGGGATCCGGCAGTTCAGAGTACGCCGCCGAATGCGTGCGGCTCCCACTTCAAAATGAGCTTGGGATCCACACAGAATCGATCAGCGGCGGATCATTACTGATGTATGGCGGAAAGGCTTTGCCTCTGGGAAGGCCTGGTCTGCTCGTTTCTTTGGCTAGATCCGGTGACAGTCCCGAGAGTAGCGGGGCCTTGGAATTGCTACTGGACACAGAGCCTGAGTACCGGCACGTTGTGGTGACGTGCAACGAGCAGGGGAGTCTGGCTAGAGCGTGGCGCAACCATGAGAAAGTGCATGTCACCACGCTTCCCACCGAAACTCATGATAAGAGCTTGGTCATGACGAGCAGCTTTACGAACCTGCTGCTGGCGGCGCGCTTCATCGGAATGCTGGAAAGGCCAGACGAATACCGGAGAGTGTGCGAGAGATTAAGCCAAATAACAAAGGACCTGATCCGGTCCTATTTCGACATCCTGGCGAAGATTGCCGCATCAAATTTTCACCGAGCGATATTTCTCGGCAGCGGGCCTCGTTTCGCGGCGTCGCGCGAAGCGGCGCTGAAGATGCTGGAGCTAACGTCGGGCCGCGTCACGACACTCTGCGAAACGTACCTTGGATTTCGGCATGGCCCCATGAGCTACGCGCAAGATGACACTCTCATCGTTTGCAGTTTATCGTGCGATTCCACGATACGCGCTTATGAATTGGATTTATTGCGCGAATTGGACCGGAAGAAACTTGGATTGTCCAAAGTCATTGTTGGAGAAAATATTCCGAATTCCGCGGTTAGAGCGGGCGATGAGGTCATCGAGTGCCGGGGACTGAGTGAACTCGGAGACGAAGAGACGCCGGTCGTGTATGTGATTGTCGCCCAACTTCTGGCCTTTTTTCGCTGCCTTGGGGAAGGACTTCAGCCGGATTCACCTTCCGAGGGAGGAATTATCAACCGTGTGGTTGAAAAGTTTCCTCTTCACACCTCTTCGTGAATTGGGGCAGAACGAAACTCCTTGAGTTGGATGAGCTTAGATGTCCGCATTAAACGTAATCCAGCCAGACTACTTGAAACGCTGGTAGCGAAGGTACGCGACGCGAGGGCCATGCTAATGCGATGGACGGTCCCGTTTTTATTCCTAAGTCTCACCGTCGTTCCTATTCGGGCTCAGGTGCGCGTGTGGGAAGGTGTTCTGAACCTGCCGGCATACGAAGAGGGGACGCCTGATCCCAATCCTCCTTTCGACGAGTTTGCGAGCGGCCGATTTAACTACCCCTATACGATGCGGAAGGAAGTCACGGACCGGCGCGCCGAACACCAATGGCGCGCAATTTATCTTGAAAACGAATATCTGAAATGTTCCGTCTTGCCGGATTTGGGCGGACATATTTATACGTGCATAGACAAAATCAGCGGACAGCCGATGTTCTATGCCAACCCTTCCATCAAGAAAGCCAGGATCGGTTATCGCGGAGCCTGGGCTGCTTTCGGAGTCGAGTTTAACTTTCCTGTTTCCCACAATTGGGTCTCCATGTCGCCTGTG
>Ga0209238_1000452_pt1 | contig 14705 bp, 16 predicted proteins | sample GraSoi013_1_20cm_FD_185823 | JGI IMG/M metagenome (GOLD analysis project Ga0209238, IMG submission 185823) | Grasslands soil microbial communities from the Angelo Coastal Reserve, California, USA - Sample 10_02_2013_1_20cm (SPAdes) (version 2) | ecosystem: Environmental > Terrestrial > Soil >...
AGCTGACCGTTATTCGGATAGCTCTGTTGGTACCTTCCACAACGGCCTCCAACCGCAGCTGTCGGAGTTCTCTAGATGCTTTAGGGGAAGTGTAGACGTTGGAAACAGAAGTATTCTGAAGGAGCTACCTTTCTCCGCCTTGTCTAGCGGTGGTCTCCCCAAGTATACGGGAGAAACGCTCTTGGGGAGTCACGCTAATTGACGAACCCCGACCGGAGGTCGACGGCCAGGGGAATCGGTTTCAGAGTGAGCCTGAGCTGATGGGCTTCTCGAACAAAAGTGGGTTTTCTCTCAGAAAAACGGGGATCTTGGAACAGCCCGGGGCTGACGGTTGGGAATCTCATATTGGTTCGCATGGATGCTTTCCTTTTTGTTACTAACATGTAATAGGTGTTACTCGCTTATAAGCCTTCTTTAAAAATAACCCTTTGTCGGATCAGGAGAATGCGAGGTCGGAGCACGCTGACTCAGCTCAGCAATTGCCCATTCCGCCCGTCAGAGTAACGTCTTTACAACGTTAGTGTTTTGGTTTTCTTTTCAGCCCTGGGCTCTAGCTTGGGGAGTGTTATTGCAAGTATGCCTTCAGACATGCTTGCTGACACTTTTTCCGCGTCTACACTGTCGGCGAAGCCTATGTTCCTACGGAATGTGGAGAAAGCTCTCTCCCGATGCAGGTAGGTCTTCCCAACTTCCTCCTTCTCCACGTCAGATTCAGCGCTCAGTGACAATTCGTTCGGCCCCACATCAATTTTCAAAGTCTCTTTCTTCAGCCCCGGAACCTCTGCCTTTACCAGATACTCGTTGCCAGAGTCGATAACATCAACGTAGGGAACCCGCGTCGGCAGCTCGATCTCAACGGGCCACTCGAATCCTCTGAACGGGTCCCAGGGGATCAAGCGGAATGGTTCTGACAGTCTGTTGAACTCTTCAATCCAACCGGCTTGAGGCTCCTTAACGGCAAGCGCAGTCTTCTTCTTTGCAATGGCATGAGTGGGTTTCTTCGTTGTCTTCTTGGCGGATTTCGCCTTGGCTTGTTTCTTTGACATTGTCATAACTTCATGGGTCCGGATGTTGGAGTTTCTTATATGAATTCTTCAGGCAGTTCTTGGCTCTTGGTCACAGTGCAGAGGACGAGCGGGTCTCGGGAGCCTCACGAACTCCGGTTATGTCATCTCTAGTTTTCTGAATGATTTCTGAGGGCTAGGAGGCGAACGGAGTAGGCATTCCATTTCGAGAGACCGAAAGAACTTTGAAGCGGGCCAAGTGCCCTGGCTCGGCTATGACTGAAAGGAAGAAGGAAGACGAAAAGAAGCCTGCCAGATTGGCACCATTCGTTGAGCCTCAACTATTCGTGGCTGTCGAGGAGGCGAATCGTAGACTGAAAGAGATAATGAAGGTTACAGATCCAACAACAGGATTGTACAGGTCTATCCAAAGAATAACCGAAGTCAGCGAAATGATGCTAAGACGTCAAGACCAGTTGAGGAAGCTGTACGAACCATCCGAGAGCGTGAGGAAGTATCTTGATAGAATCAGGCAACTGGTCGAGCAACTCACTCGAACAAAGATGGATCAGTTACCCACGATATCGAGAACCCTCATCCCCCAACTTGAGGGAGAAGTCTCCGGCTATGTCGAGACATTTGAACGTGCACTAGCGGAGAAAGAGAAAGAGATAGAGGCCCTAAAGGCTGAGCTTGAAGCTCTAAAGTCGAAAACGAAGAATCAGCATGCAGTTTGACGGAGCTGGCTCTTCTCCTCAGAATGCAGGAATGGGCTCGACTTCGAACTGCTATTGTTCGGATGGAGAGTAAGACTGTTAGCGCCTTGGAAGGTATACTCTGTCGCGCGTAGATTTTTCGTGCCAGCCAGACTAGCGTGTACAGTATCAGGAACGCAACTGCTGTCCCGACGAGCACACCCCCGACTAGTGTTGTAAGAATTGGAAACAGCGCTCCGCCCCATAAACTGAGGATTAGTGAGATGAAGAACACTGCTAGCAACGCGAACAGTGCTGGGTGGATCTCGAACGGTTTTGACAAGCGAACGATGTCTTATGAGGGCTTAGCTGGGCAAAAAGAGTTTCTCAATCGTTTCAGACTAGACGGGTGCAGAATAAGCCCTGATCAGCTTTCTGGGAGGGTGTTCCATATCATCCCGAGTTTACGCCGGGATGATGCCGCTACTACGCACATTGAAAATTGCTAATTCGGCTATTCTGAGCTACAATCCAAGGATCTCTTGGAGAAACGGTTTCAGACAAGAAATAGGATCACCTATCATGATTTACAAAAAAAAAAAATCTTTCTCGCGACACAAGATCACTCTTTGGGATCTCTTATCAGCGGCTACTCTACTGGTGCGGGTCGGGCAGGCTTCTCATCGCTCTTCGCGAACCGTAAGAAGGAGGGTCATTCCAGGCACCTTCCGACAACCAGAGCGTCAGCTGTCCAAAGGATAGCACAAAAGTCCGCAGGCGTTCAAGATTCGGATCGACTCGTGCGCATAGAGCGGTTAGACTTGGCTCAGGCCGCCAAGATTGGACTCATGATGGAATCATCAAGTCGCAGAATCTCTCGAAGCTTGTCTGGCCTCGGGAAGCCATTCTTCAATGCCCGGGCCTTGCGACTATGGTTCTGAGCTTCCTCTCTCAGCAGATGCTGCAGAGATTCGAAGGCTCGAGATGCGTCAATCTCCGAGACTATGATAATGTCTTCTGGTGGACAGACCAGGATCCCAACAAGACTGATCCTATTCAGCGTCAACTGAGCAGTCATCGCGGTAGCAATCTCTCCCAGTCTCTCCGTCCCGAAGGGAAGCAGAAGACAAATCTCGGCGAGTTCGGGGGAATAGCTGATAATCTCTCTGGGCCGAAAACTCTGTCTAAAATTGTTGAGAGCTTCTTGGCCGGCTATCACTCGAACCGAATCTGAACCAACTATGACTCTGAAAATTTCGCCCCTCATCGACCTAATCGTGCTTGTGAACTCGGCTACCCTCTTCATGATATCCGGGGCGTTCTCAATCGTCAAGTAGGCCATTCCACTCCGCATCGAGATATTGCAATCCTTGAGGACTAGTCGATTGCCGTCCTCTCTCCAGCCGTCTAGCGGATAGCGTCTGAGAATCCCAAGGACCGCATCAGGCGTCGAATCCACGGCGCAATTCTCCAGAATGTATCTGGAAAGTGCTCTCGAATTGATTATGCCTCGTTGGAGGCCGGTCCTAATTGTCGGGTCGGATTCGATGATCCGTTCTACAGTTCGCCGAACGGCAGCCACACATTGAACGTGCCCGTTGCGGACGGATTAGCGTTAAGGCTATTACGATAGCCTCAGGGGCAAAGCCCGTATACCCGGACAGCATTCCTGCTTCCGATGCGCAGGATAACAGTCGAACTAACCGCCGCAGACATTACCAAGGCATTTGGGAAATCCCACAGATTCGACGACCATATCAGGTCTTTAGAGGTCCTAACGTTTCTCAAGAGCACTCCTAATGAGATCGTTGAGATCTGCAGAGTTCAGCTCAACGATCCAGCAGCAAGCATCACGGACGTTTTTACCCACCCATCCGAAGAGGTAAGTGTCCTGCAGCAGGAGGCCGCTGACACTTACGTCTGCTTCTACAGAAAACGCCCGATACGCCGCCTTCTCAGCATTGTGTCGTCTGTTCCTGGAGGATACCTTTCCACTCCGTATGAAGTTAGAGATGGACGGCTCAGAATCACACTGTTGGGGAATACTAGGAGTCTTAGGATCTTCCTCAAGACCCTTCAAAAGGTGGGACTACACCCCAAGATCGTTCTTCTAGCTGATGCAGTCTTCTCGCTCAATTCGCCCCTTGGGCTCCTGACGGAGAAGCAGAAGACTGTCATCATCGATGCTTTCAAAAACGGATACTATGACTTTCCCCGTAAGATAGGTTCTGAGGCGCTTGCCAGGAAACTGGGTATCCGTGAGCCGACTCTGGTCATCCATAGAAGGAAGGCAGAACGCAAGCTGTTCGCGCACATGCTCGGCATGCCTTCGAAACGATGAGTCAGCAGAGTACTTCGGAACAATCACCCGGACTCCCATAGGCAGAAAGCTGTCGTGAAGAAGGCTGCCTTTCTACTTCACAGTCTCGTGACTCACCATCCGTTCATCAACGGAAACAAGAGGACAGCCTTCGAAGTTGTAGACGCTTTTCTAGAACTGAACGGATACGTTCTCCGGGCCAAGACTGACGAGATCTACTGTGTTCTTTCCGATCTGGGAGCTGGCAAGGCGTCAGAGGCGCAGGTTGAGGATTGGATAGTAACGAATTTAGCCAAGAAAAAGCGAAGATCTAGGGCAGAATCATGACACAGCAACCAAGGAAGAAGGGCGTCGAAAAGCCCAACATCGACAAGGAGTTCAGGAGGATCGCCCAGAAGAACCTCCGTAGAGACCTCGAACTCCTAGAAAGGCTTGCAAAAATCTAGTTCTGATTCTCAACCACCTACGGCGATGCTCAAGTTGCGGCGAATGTCACCGACTACTTGGCTGCCAGGTTGAACCATCCTCTTATCGCTGTTCTCTCGAAGCCCTTAAAGGTAAACTGATTGGGCAGAGCGCCTGAGCAGACACAGCGCGAGAAAGCAGACGCGACTCTGCTTGCTATGAAGGAGTTTAGGCGGTACTTGGAGGGTGTGGAGAAGGATCTCAGCCGTACATCAAAGAAGTTTTCGAACCGGGAGATCGCTCAGGGCGTCGGGTTTGTGGCCGCCGGAATTCACGAAGCTCTCAATTATTTGGAGATCGTCAAGAAGGTGATTGTGAAGACTGAGCGTGTGGTTGCGAAGAAGAATATCGGTTCTGAGCATACGACTGTATCAACGAATCCACCTTGAATAAGCCAGCCTCGACGAGAAAATCTCCTTCTCGACTCGGCTCAAATAGCTGTAGGCGACGTCTTTATCGCCTGTATCTGGTTCTCATGTGACAGATATCTCTATTAATGTACTATGAATGTAGAAGCTTCGCCTTGGCAAAGCGCGCACACCTTCTGCAGGCCACCTCGGCCACGTTCATTCTTGCACTCGCCATACTCCTCCTTCCTCCCGGCACAATATTTCATGCTGCGCACGCCTCAACCGTGACGATCCATCTGGTAGCATACTACGCGTCGGGCTGGAACGGAACAACAAATCCGAATCCAACAATAAACGTTCAGCAGGGAGACAGCGTCACCGTAGTCTGGTCAAACGGAGACACAGGCGGTACACCTCATCAGTTTTTAATCGATGTCGATAAAGACGGTTTTTCTGATACCTCAGATTGTTCGCCGACCGCAGACCCTTGCACAAATGGTCTATCAACGACGGGAGGATCCGTAACCTTCACAGCTAGCAAAGCTGGAAGCTACACGTACTACTGCACTGTCCATCCCACGAGCATGGTTGGATCCTTCAATGTTCTTCAAATACCCGGCTTCTCTATCGTAGCAAATCCATCATCGCTCCCGATGGGGCCGAGTTCATCAAGCACATCGACCATAACCCTCAGCAGTGTAAATGGGTTCACGGGAACCATCAGCCTCGGCGCATCAGTGTCGCCCACGGGACCCACCGCATCTCTAATGCCGACGAGCGTCACAGTCTCTCCGGGATCGCCTGCAATGTCCACACTAACAGTCTCTACGGGCGCTTCAACGTCTGCTGGGACCTACACCGTAACAGTCAACGGTGCAAGCGGATCAACAGCAAACACGACAACAGTGGCAGTCGCAGTCACGATTCCCGGCTTCAGCGTAAGTTCTGCTCTGTCCACACTCGGTGTGATTCAGGGCTCCTCGTCTAACAGCAGCACGATAACTCTCACAAGTCTAAACGGATTCTCCGGCACGATCACGCTAGGTTCCACAGTCTCTCAGGCAGGGCTGAACCTATCCTTCAACCCAGCTTCGGTCCCGATTTCATCTGGAGGCAGCGGGACATCTACAATGACTGTGTCAACTTCTACAACACCACCCGGATTCTACACCGCTACAATCAACGGCATGAGAGGTTCAACAACAAACACGACAACAGTCAATATTAGTGTCACCATCCCGGACTTCAGCGTAAGGACCGGTCTTCCGTCCTTGAGCTTAACTCAGGGATCTAGAGCAACCACAACAATCACTCTCACCAGTCTCAGCGGGTTCAAAGGCACACTAACGCTCACCGGAACCGTTTCTCAACCTGGGCCTACTGTAACATTCAGCCCCGCATCAGTTACTCTAGCATCAGGAGGAACCGTGACATCAAACATGACGGTGTCTGTTGCGGGAGGAACCTATCCAACGGCAACGGGCAGCTACCCGGTCACCGTGACCGTGACCAACGGGACCTTGACCCATTCCACAACCGTCGAGGTAACCGTAGGATCTATCACATCGGGAACTGGCACCCTTCCGCTAACCGTATTCATCGGCGTAGCCGTCGCTATCATCGCTGTAGCCGGAGCTGCCATTTATCTGCTGAGAAGAAGAACTGGTCAGACCCCGCCATCTCAGTAATCTAGAAGTATCTTCGATACGAGTCCGTACGCAAAAGTCTTCCGCGAGCTATGAGGCGCAATCCCTAGATATACCGGTATTCTTAAATCCGGAACGCGAGCCGACATCCTATTATGAAAATTGTAGCATCCCTCATTCTAGCACTAACACTCGCCATAACCATAAGCGGAATGCAAGGCGCAGTAGCCTCTCCAGCCCTCAGAGTTGACAGTACCCACTTCAACATCAATACGCTAGCAGGCAAGCTCGCCTCGGTACAGAGCACCCCCGGCCTCCTCGTCACACTCTCCAGCTTCTTACAGCAGGAAGCTGACATGAGCGATCTGGCCGCGAACCCTACTCCTAACACTGCCATCACGCCTGCATACGTCCTCAGCAGCAACCTCGACGGCTCGACCGTCACAGCCCCCGACGTAACCGTCAACCAGGACACTCTCGCGGCTTCACAGAACGAGCCGACCATAGCTGTGGATCCGAACAATGCGAACCGGCTCGTCGCGGGATCAAACGACTATGTTACGCGAACATGGTCGTGCACTGTCGGAGGCACTCCGTGCAGCGCTCTCGGCGACGGCTATTCCGGAACACACTATTCCAACGATGGCGGCCAGACATGGTGCTGCGTAGCCACAGACCCATCACATTTGGGAACACTCATCCCAGGAGTAGAACGTCTCACCGGCGGGATTTACGATGCAGGCGGTGACTCCACCGTCTTCTTCGACAATCATGGCAACGTCTACTTCACCGGCCTAGGATTCGACCGGACAGCACCGCCCAACACCGTCACTCTGAGCAAGGGAGCCTTCGACACTAGTGGCGCTCTACACTGGGGATCACCCACGTTCATCGGACAAACAACCGCCCCCTCAACCCTCAACGACAAGCCTTGGAGCGCAGTAGACAATAACCCATCTAGCTCATTCTATGGACGGATCTACGTCAGCTGGACACGGTTCATCTTCAACCCGCACACTGGCGGCTATGTCCAATCTCCCATAATCTTCGCTTACTCGACTGACGGAGGCCAGACCTTCAGCACATTACAACTAATCTCGGGTAACGTTCTCTACGGCCAAGGCTCTCACGTCATGGTCGGACCCGATGGCACCGTCTACGTCCTCTGGGACGGTGACACTCGCCTCGGATCCTTCGACAGCACATGGATGACCAAATCCACGGACGGTGGAGATACTTGGACCCGGCCCCTGGCCATCGCGCCCCTAGTCGACATCCACTCGCCACAAAACTCGGTCTTCAGAGTCAACAGCTTCCCAGCAGGAGCAGTCGCTCCGAACGGGGACGTCTATGCCGCATGGTCGACTGAAGCCCTGAACACAGCAACCTCTTACGGAGTCGACGCGACCTGCTTTTCGAGCAATACCGTCTGCCACGCAGCAGTCTACTGGAGCAAGTCAACCGATGCTGGAGCCAGCTGGTCAACACCCCAACTCGCCTTCGCCGCTCTCGACGCATCCTCTCGGACAGCCATCGGCTACCCACAAGCCCAGCCCAGCGGCGGCACACTAAACGCCCCCGCAGCCCAACGAGTCGACACCTTCTTCCCTGCTGTCGCCATTGGCCCCAACGGCAACGTCTACGTATCCAGCTACGCTGCTGACGTAGTCTCGCCCTGGCAGAGATGCGCTCAACCCGCCAGCCCGACAGCCGTTGGACGAATCAACTGTCTGGCCCTCGACAATTACATCAACAACGCACGACTCGACTACGTGGTCACGGACCTAACTACCAGCACAACTCAGATAGTCACCACACACCCGATCAACTCGCGATATCACTTCGGTGGAGGCTTCATCGGCGACTACACAGACCTAGCAGTGGATTCCAACAACAACTTCCACGCCGTATGGTGCGACACGAACAACGTGCAGACAGTCGTCTGGTGGTACGGCTTCCAGTTCGTACCTACCACTGTACACCAGCAAGACATCGTCACCGCAACAGGATCATTCTGACAGAACAACGTCTGCTAGAAAACTCCCTATCTTTTTTTCAGTTCCTAGTAATCACAATCTCCTAGACCGCACGCACCAAGAAGCCCATCTAGATGAGGAATGGAATGAGCCGTTTCGTCCTTTTCACATACTCAGCATAGTCCGGGCCGAGTTCTGACAGCAAGACCCGCTCTTCCACACGCATACGATAACCATACGACACCCCGAAAACAGCCAACAACACCAGCAGCGCGCCCGAAGACTGCACCGCCAGAGCCAATCCGATGAACGTAATCAAGACCCCGGTATACGATGGGTGTCGGACCAGGCGATATGGACCCTTCACCACCACCCGGTGATCCTCAGCCACCCGGACAGTCAACGAGAAGAATCGTCCCAAGACCGCGATCGCCCACTGCCGAACCAGAACACCCAACAGCATCAGAAAAATTCCGGGATAGAAGACCCAGTCAGGCAAAGGCCCAACACCAGCATATCCCAGACTCAATGCAAGGATGATCGACACGAAGACAGTGAAAATGATCAGCGCACCAGAACCACGGTCCCTCTTCACCCTTGTCGCTCCTCGCCGGCGGAGCCGTGGAACCAGCACTGCCCCGAAGAGCTCGCTTACGATCCAGACGAAGTAGGCGGTGTCGAACAGGACGAGTCCGAGACCCGACGCGAATACTGGCAAGGCTACTAGGACGACTACAGGCCTTTCTAGGTGAATCTATAGAAGCATAGTGAAAGAAGTCGTGTCGCGTAATTAGACTACAAGTCTTATAATGCGGAGCGGGAGCGGCGGGTCTATGCCTTCATCTAAGATGGAAGTTAAGCATCTCAATTCTCCAGACGAGGTTCGCAAGTTCGAGAATGGAAAGATCGAGCTTGTAAAAATGGGCGGAGGCACGATAGGCCGAGCCAAGTTCGAACCCGGATGGAGGTGGTCTAAGCATGTAAAACCGATAGCGAAGACCGACAGCTGCGAAGCTCCCCACTTTCAATACCACGTCTCCGGCGTTCTTCATATCGTGATGAATGACGGTACAGCGAAAGATGTCGGCCCCGGAGAAATATCCCTAGTGCCTCCGGGTCATGATGCGTGGGTCGTTGGAAATGAGCCGGTTGTAGTGGTGGATTTTCAAGGCTTGACGGACTACGCGAAACAGTCCTCGAAAAAATAGCGGTTCAAACCGCATCAAACACTGGGATGCGCTATCCCAACAGCCAGTTCGTTCGAGAATCCGCTGGAAGTAGAAAGCCTCAAAGGGAATGAAACTGCACGAACCTAATACAAACCAGGTCGAAGGGAATCGACACTCTGCTCGTCCTTAGGCGTGCTTCTCTGGTTTCCGATTCGCTTAAACACAGCAAACGCGCGGTCTCAATGAGGTTCCGTTCCAAATCTTGACCACGCCTGCCGGATTCGACGCGGCCCCGGCGTTCTTCCTGATCCTAGGAATCGTGCTGATTACAGTGGGAATGATGGTCGGCCTGGGTAAGATAGGGGATGCGATGGTTATGAACAATCCCGATGTAGGGAACCTCTACAATCCCGCGAACGTGTCCCCAACGGTAGCCTACGCTGGTCTAGTCATAGGACTCTTCGTCTCTGTAGGATCAGCGTTCATAAGCATCGGCCTTCACAAGTGGAAATGATTTTCCGCAGCTGGAATATTCACGTGCGATGCTGACGTTGGATCAATAACTCGGCCGATTCTGCTCTGGCCTACTCTCATTCTGATAGGAACGATCCTTGCACTGGCCACGGTGACGATCGGCAACTCGGCCAGCGGCTATGGCTTCCCCTTCCCGTGGAAGACTGGAGGGTGCCCACCACCTGGCATCGCAATTTCCGCGTCATGCTTGCTCGCCATCGGCTCTGACTGGCTAAGCTTCGGGCTAGACGTACTATTCTACACGTTCATGATCTACGGATTGGTTTTTGTCAACTCCAAGTATCGCGCCAGAAGACGAGCCCAGTCAGAGCTCACAAATGCTCATCTGCATATTCAACGATCCGGCCTATATCAGTCGCGATATGAGGAGTATCAGCCCGATCGCATATGCGGCCGCTCTGTGAATCTTCAACAATAGTCGGGCATTCTTGTTAGTTTCCGTAGCATACTTCTTCTCGTTTGTCAGGACTGCCATGTGATGCATCTCGACCACCGTGATCCCGAGAAAGACTGCTAGGCCGAGTCCGACGAGGTCGATCCGTAGCGCTTGGATGTAGTAGCTGGCTAGGACGGGCATGAAGCCCCAGGCGACACCAAACCCTGCGTACGTGTGCAACCACTTTGGCTTCTCGATGGGATAGAACAACGCGAAGAATCCTCCCAGAACAACAAAGATGAGGAACCAGATCGAGTAGACCAGCGACATGTAGGCTCCAACAGCGACCCCCACCAGAACGGCCAAAACGCCCACAACTCTAATCGCCTCACGGTTCATCTTCGGAAAATATGGAAGATACTTGTCACTGCTACCCGCTATGTCGATATAGTGGGCTCCTATTACGAGACCGAAGAATCCCGCGAGCATCGTCAACAGGTATCGGTCTAGGTGGAACTCGGGAGCTAGCGTCGAAGCTACGGTAACCCAGGAGAAGAGGACCAGGCTGAACGGCCACCGTAGACCGAACCACCAGACGTTCTTTCTCCAGATTCCGACAAGATCAGGTTCGACGAGGGGAAGAACCGGATCACTCATGAGTCGAGCTCGGCCTCGGCATATTTAGCTGGTCTCGTTCCACGCTTGATCTAGCCTACCGGTTCCGGGTTAGTCTTGGTAATCCGAACGGGGAGCTTCTCAATCTGTTCAACCAGAACGAAACTATTGGCACATACCAAACCAGGAGTCTGACGTGTATTCCAAGGAAGAACCAGTCCCATGGGGCAGCAAGCGAGAGGAGCACTATGACTGTCAGGAGACTTAGCCTGTTTCTGATCCTCCGGAACCTTATCATTATTTCTCCATCGACGAGATGCTCTTCTTCCTGTGCGATGATGTGGGCAAAAATGGCCAATATCAATAGCGAGCCAGCGAAGTCGGCTGTGAATAGGATCGACGCATACTCCTGAACGCTGAGTGGATTGAAAGTAGACACGACCTGATCAAAGAGGTATGGGATGATTGCAACGAGCATGAGGAGCACAACGTTGAGGAATGTTATGAGACGGGTCTCGATCGGTAGAACCGACATGTCGCTCGTGTAGATTATCCAGCTTGTAATCAGGATGAGGAAGACGAAGAGAAAATCAAGAATGTTCCTGTTGATATCGCTAGCGCTCGACGATTGGCTGTTGGTTATCACTAGGCTGATCGCGCCGATCGACAACGACAATCCGTAGATCAGGTCAGAGAGAGTCTCCAGCCTCGGTCGAGGTCTTCGCGGTGCCCGTCCTCCCTCTTGCGTAGACAATACTCCTTGACTGAAGGTCAGCCTGCATTTGACGTTTTACAAATGTCAACAGTGGATACAGAGCTGCAAAAATTCCGTAGGCGGTCTAGGAAAACTCGAAGACACTCTTCATATGGAGTATGCACAGACGTTCCTAGTTTGTAGAAAGGACTCGTCCGTTGCCAACAAAGAGGGGCATCCAGAGAGTAGTCAAGGAGTATGTGAAGAAACTGAGTCCAAGCATTTTCGTCAACAAGGCAATACTAACCGGGTCTTGGGCTAGGGGAACGCAGCGAGAGGATAGCGATGTTGACCTCATAATCATTTCCGACGATTTCTCGAAAATGCCGTTCTCTGAGAGATTGAGCTATCTCCACAAAGCGTGGACAAACAAGATTCCGTTGGAAGCGTTTGGTTATACAGTGGACGAGTTTCGACAGTTGAGACATAGAAGCATCTATGTGAGGGACGCTATCCGCAATGGATTAGTTCTAGACGAGAGTGGGTCTTGGCAAACTAAGAGGAGAGGTGTTGGAAGCGGTCGTATTATCAGGCCAGTCACAAAGTCCGATCAAATGAAAGGCCGCGACTAGCCAAAAAAAAAAGCTGGCTAGTTGCCGAAGGCTTCTCGTACAAGTATCGTCCGAAGACACGCAGGCTAGAACCGAGCAACCGTCCGTCGTAATAAGATCTGGACGGATTTGCGGTTTAGTACTTTAGCTGGCCCACTGTGTGGTCGAGTATTCGGTTTCGATGATACGGATTCATCTGGGGCGCGGTTGGTGCAAGTGCAATTTCTACGGGGCGCGTTGAGATGGTGCGTGGGCCCAGGTTTTCCTTTACCCATTCTGGTACAATCACTGCTCTCAACAGTTCTTGCACTGAAATGCCCCTCTTCTTTGCTTGAGAGGATACTGTGAGGAAAGTCTCATCGGCCAGCGAAAGCATAATCTTGTTCAACGCTTAGAACCCACTTGACTCATAGTTAGATATATAGAGTATATAATCATTTCACGCACTATATGCATATCTAGACCATGGGAAGACTGGATCGAGTGCTTATCCTTTCGCTGACCGCTGGGCCACGTGAGTTTCTAGGAACTTCGCCGCTCTCTTGATCGCATCGATCTCGTTTTCCCGCCGCACGAACCCGTGGCCCTCATTCTCGTAAATCTTGACGTCAACTGTCACTCCGTTCTTTCTTGCCGCTTCAGCCATCTGCTCCGTCTCCTTAACCGGACAGCGAATATCATTCTGTCCTGCTAAGAGTAGAAGCGGAGCGCGGATCCTATTAGCGAAAAATAAGGGTGAACGGTCCTGCCAGAGGTCGCGGTCCGCGACAGGATCACCCATCAGCCACTCGTCGTTTTTCTGGAGAACCGGATCCTCGTTCTCGTGAGCCGTAAACCAGTTCGCGAGCGGCACGATACTCACACCCGCTGCCCATATGTCTGGGTATTTTGTCAACGCCATTAGTGTCAGGTATCCTCCCCACGAGCCGCCGGTAATCGCGATCCGGTTGGGATCAACGTAGCCGGTAGTCTTGAGGTAGTCGACAGCTGCGACCAGGTCTTTGAGGTCTCCTCCGCCGGCATCCTTTCTAAGCGACTCTGTGAATTCGCGGCCGAAGCCGGTTGATCCTCGGAAGTTGGGCGCGATGACTAGGTAGCCGTGGCTTGTGTAGTATTGAAGGCTGGGAAACCAGCTGTTGAAGTGTTCCCACTGGGGGCCACCATGGGAGAGGACGATGGCCGGATGGGAATGATCGGCTTTGATGTTGGCCGGGACGTATAGGAAGCCAGCGATCGGCGTCTGGTCGAAGGAGGGATAGACGACGAGCTGGGGGTTAACGAAATTCTCGCGATGTAGACCGCCGACGAGCGAGTCGGTGATCTGTTTCAGGGTTCGCGCCTTGAGGTCGTAGATCCAGATGTCGTGCGGGCTGTCCCCAGAGGCGTGTATGATGGCGAGGCGCTTTCCGTCAGGCGAGAATCTTGCAGCGCGCACCACTCCCTGAGTTGGCGGAATTTCTTCCTCTTCTCCGTTCAGATCTCGTAGTAGGAGTCTCAGGTTACCCGCCTCATTCACGACGTAGGCGAACTTGTCTTCCGTCGGGGACACGTCCACTAGCTGGCTGTCCCAGTCTTGCAAGGTCAGCCATTGAAACTCGGGTCCCTGCTTCAGCTCTAGCAGAGCGACAGCGTCTATTCCCCGATCGTTTGCGTTGCTAGTAACGTAGACCCGTTTACCATCTCGGGTCCAGCCTCCGGTTATCGTGGTTGACTTGTCGTCAATCGGGGCAAGCATTGTCTCGTTCCCCGTCTCAAGATCGTAGACGCTTGCACCTGTATACTGATAGTTCCGGGTTCTTGTCAGTGCGAGCTTGCGACCGTCCGGGCTGTACTCGAGAGACTCGCAGTCGCCAGCCTCGTGTCCAATTATCTTCTTGATCGTTCCCTTGTCCGGGTCAAAGTGAAAAACGGGATATGTGCCCGGACCATCACGCTCTCCGGCGAAAACGAGCGATCTTCCATCAGGCGACCACTTCGCGTCCCGGTATCCTACCTTGTCAGTGTTTGTGATGTTGCGGATCGTGAATTCTGTAAGATCCAAGAGGTAGAAGTTCGGCTTCTCGTCCCCCTGAATATCCTGCGCGTAAAGGAGAAACCGACCGTCTGGAGATGGCTCCTGAAGAAGGGTTCTCTCGTCGCTTACTGTTAATTGTACGGGCCAGCCGCGGTTGCTAGGGACTGCCCAGATGTTGTAGCGGCCTGTTATGTTCGTGTCGAAGTAGAGATGTTCGCCGTCTACAGACCATTGCA
>Ga0209238_1000456_pt1 | contig 14674 bp, 15 predicted proteins | sample GraSoi013_1_20cm_FD_185823 | JGI IMG/M metagenome (GOLD analysis project Ga0209238, IMG submission 185823) | Grasslands soil microbial communities from the Angelo Coastal Reserve, California, USA - Sample 10_02_2013_1_20cm (SPAdes) (version 2) | ecosystem: Environmental > Terrestrial > Soil >...
TTGGGCCAGCGCCGCCCCTGGCTCGGCCTGGCGCTCGCGGTCTGCATGCTGTCCCGGCTGGGATTCCCGGGGACCGCCGGCTTCATCGGCAAGTGGTACATCCTGGTGGCGGCAACCGCGGCACACCAGACCGTACTCGCCGCGATCCTCGTCCTTACGAGCGTGGTGTCGGCGGGCTACTATCTGCCGGTGATCATGGCCATGTACATGAAGCCCGAGCCGTTCGACCACGCCCACGCCGCCGTACGTCTCGGCCGGCCGGCCGGCGTCGTCGTGGCGGCGTGCGTGGTCGGCTTGCTCGTGCTCGGCATTCGCCCGAACGCGCTGCTCGAGCTGGCGAAGACCAGCGCGATCGCCGCGCCGGCGGCGGCCCCGGCGGCGATACCCACCGCGGGCCGCTGAGGCGGCGCAGGCCTGTGCAGCTCTCCGCGTCCATCTTCCGCGAGTACGACATCCGCGGCACCGTGGGCGACCAGGTGCACCCCGAGGTGGCGCGCGCCATCGGGCAGGCGGTTGCGACGCTCGGCTGGGAGCGCCTCGGTCGCGCCCCCCGCCTCGCGGTGGGACGCGACAACCGGCCGTCCGGCGCCGCGCTGGCCCACGGCGTGCTGTCGGGGATCGAGGCCGTGGGCGGCTTCGCCCTGGACGTCGGCGAGCTGCCGACGCCGGCGCTTTATTTCGCCACGCACGTCCTCAACGTCGACGGCGGCGTCCAGGTCACCGGCTCGCACAACCCACCGGAGTTCAACGGCTTCAAGCTCGTGCTCGGCGCCGATGCGATCTACGGCACCGTCATCCAGGGGCTGCGGCGTCTGATCGAGGAGGAGCGCACCCCGGGCCGGGCCGGAGGCTCACGTGGCACCGACGCCTCCGTGCTGCCGCGCTATCGCGCCGCCATCGTGCAGCGCAACGGCCCGCTCCCCCGGCGGATCAAGGTCGTCGTGGATTGCGGCAACGGCGTGGCGAGCCTCGTGGCCGTGGACACGCTGCGGCAGCTCGGGGCCGACGTCGTGCCGTTGTTCTGCACCTCGGACGGCACCTTCCCGAACCACCACCCCGATCCCACTGTGCTCGAGAATCTCCGCGATCTGCAGGCGGCGGTGCGGCGCGAAGGCGCGGAGCTGGGTATCGCCTTCGACGGCGATGGCGACCGCATCGGCGCAGTCGACGAGCAGTTGCTGGTGCTGCTCGGCCGCGATCTAGCCCGCCGCATGGGCCCCGGCCACGCCGTGATCTTCGACGTGAAATGCTCCGAGATCCTGCCGCGCGAGCTCGCGCGGGTAGGCCTCGAGCCCACCATGTGGAAGACGGGTCATTCCCTCATCAAACAAAAGATGAAGGAGACGCAGGCACCGCTCGCCGGGGAGATGAGCGGCCACATGTTCTTCGGGGGGGACTGGTACGGGTTCGACGACGCGCTGTTCGCCGCGGCGCGCCTTCTCCGGTACCTGGCGGAGCAGGGCGGACCGCTGTCACGGCACTTTGCGGACCTCCCCGCGACCGTCTCCACCCCCGAGCTGCGCGTCGACTGCCCCGACGAGCGTAAGTTCACCATCGTCGAGCGGGCCGCGCGCCACTTCGCCGCGAAGTACCCTGTCGCCACGCTGGACGGCGTCCGCATCACCTTTGCGGAGGGGTGGGGGCTCTTGCGGGCGTCCAACACGCAGCCGGTGCTGGTGCTCCGATTTGAGGCGGCGAGCGCCGCGGCGCTCGCCGCGTACCGGGCGGAGGTCGAAGGCTGGCTCGCCGCCCAGAGCGATTCCGCGTGAAGCAAGCCGCCCGTCGCTGGGCGTTGCTCGTCGCCGTCGGATTGCTGGTGGTGGTACTCGTGGGAGGGCGCTGGGCCGCGTTTGAAACGGCGGAGCGGGTGTGGGCGATCAGTCTTCCGGGCGGCGGCGCCTACCTCGAGGCCCGCGACTTCGCACGCCTGATGTCCGGGCTCCTCCTGCTCGTGGCCGTGGCGTGGGGCACCAGCAACCTGCTGTTCGTGTACCGCTCGATCGGCTCGATGCAGCTGTCGCGGCGGCTCGGCGATCTCGAGATCGTCGAGGCCGTTCCGCAGCCCGTCCTGCTCGCAGGCACTGTCGCGGCCGGCCTGGTGTTCGGCTTCCTCCTCGCGCTGGGTACGGGGGACTGGTGGATGAGCGCCGTGATCGCGTCACACGGCGTCCGGTTCGGCGTCGCCGATCCGCTGCTGCACCGCGACGTGGGCTACTACCTCGGGACTTTGCCCTGGAGCGACCGGCTGCGGGGCCTCGCACTCGCCGCCGCGACCTCGGCCACCGTCGTCGTCGGGCTGCTGTACGCCGGTATCGGATCGCTGCGGTTCCGGCGCTGGCTGCCTTCCTGCTCGCGCTGCTCGCGCTGACGCTGACGTGGGGCGCCGTGCTCGATCCCGCCCAGACGGTGGCGGGGTTGCATGGCGAGCTGGCGCAGGGCGCGCTCGACGCGCGACTCACGGCCGCCCCGTTCGTCGCCACGCTGGGCGCCGTGGCGACGGCAGCAAGCGTCGTGTGGGGAGTGCGCGAGAAGCCGGCGCTCCTACTCGGCGCCTGGGGCGCCTTACTGGCGGCCTCGTTCCTCGGATTCGTCCTGATCCCCGGTTCGCTGACCGGGCGTGGCGGCCGCGGAGCGACGGCCTCCCCTCCGGCGGACACGGCGCGAGTCGCGGCCACGCGCCTGCTGGAGCAACTCGCGTTCGGTGTCTCGGCACCAGCGGAGCGCCCTCCCCCCGCCTTCGCGAGCCCGGAGGCGGCCGTCACGGCGATGCCGGTGTGGAACGCCGCCCGCATCATGGCCGCGGCGGCGCAGCGCCGCGAGCTGCTCGCGCCAGGCGCGAAGCCGGCCGCCGCGGGCCTGTCCGTGCACTCCCGCGCGGGCGGGCGCGCGACCTGGGTCGTCGCGTCCGCTCCCGACGTCGATGCCATCGCGCACACGCACCCCCCGCCGGACTGGATGACGATCCACCGCGGCATATGGGCTCGAGCCGGACGGCCGATCGCGGCGGTGGAGGACGACACCACCCTCGTGTTCGAGCCGCTCGCCACGCGCGACTCGGTCACATGGTTCGGACCAGCGTTCACGGAGTTCGCGGTCGCGACACCCGACACGTGGCCGGCGCTGCGCCGGACCGGAATCGCCCTCACCGACTGGTGGCGGCGCACGGCGCTCGCCTGGGTGCTGCAAAGTCCGGCGCTGGCACGCCGCGAGACGGACGGCCTGGTCCTGCTCTGGCGACGGGACGTCTCGGAGCGGCTGCGGCGGCTCGCGCCGTACGCGGCGTTCGATGCCGCTGCACCGATCGTGGCCGATGGCGCGCTCTGGTGGGTGTCCTACGGCTATCTCGAGGCAGAGACGTTTCCGCTGGCCCGCGCGGTGGAGTCCGAGGGGCGGACGCTGCGATATCTGCGCGCGGCGCTGGTCGGGACCGTGAATGCCGCGAGCGGAGACACGCGACTCTACCTCGCCCCCGGCGCCGACTCGCTCGCGAGCGCCTGGGCTGCCGTGCTCACCCCGCTCATTCAACCGCTCGACAGCCTCCCGGCCGCGCTCAAGAGCCAGCTCCCGTTTCCCGCACGGGCCTTCCGCGCGGCTGCGACGCTCATCCAGCGGTGGCGGCGGGACACGAGCGAGCGGGACACGAGCGAATGGACCGCGCGGCCTCGGGACCCGTTCGAGCTGGTCGCTCCCGCGCCCGAAGGGCGGGCCGACGCCACCGGGTCGCGCCTCTGGACTGCTCAGGGGTTCGAGGCCGGGAGCACGTTTGCCGCGCTCGTGGCCGCGACGATGCTCCCAGCAGGTCCCCACGTCCTGCTGTGGCAGCCGAGCCCCGCGGTGCGGCTGCCGCCGCCACTGGTTGGATCGCCCAGCACCACGGCGCCGGGGGTTCCCCGGCTGTGGAACGCCGGAGGCGTGTTGCTCCTCGAGCAGGCTCTCTTCGCCGAGCCGTCGACCGGCGGGCCACCCCTTGGGATCGACACACTGTTCCTGTCGTGGGGCGAGCGGCGCGGCCAGGGCCGTGGTCCAGGCACGGCGCTACGGGCGCTCGAGGCCCTGGGCACGGGCACGCGCGCCGCCGACACGACGCTCGCGGGGCGGTGGCAGCAGGCGCAGCGCCTCGCGGCACAGGCCGACGCGGCCCTGGCAGCCGGCGACTTGGAGACCTTCGGCCGCGTCTACGGCCAGCTGAAAGAGCTGCTCGGCATTGGGCGCCGAAAGCTTGCTCCGGCCCCCCAGCGCCGCTAGGTTCTCGCCGCTGTGAATCCGGGCACCATCGTCGTCGCCCTCGGAGGCAACGCGGTCGCTCCGCCGGGGGAGCGCCCCACGGTCGCGAATCAGTTCCGGCACACCCGCGCCAGCCTCGTGCCGATCGTGGATTTGGCGCGCGCCGGGTGGCGGATCTCGCTCGTCCACGGCAACGGCCCGCAGGTGGGAGACGAGCTCGCCCGCAACGAGATCGCCGCCGACCAGGTCGAGCCGCTGCCGTTGGGCGTGCTCGTCGCGGCGACGGCGGGCTGGATGGGGTACATGATCCAGCAGTCGCTGCAAAACGCGCTGGCACGTGCGGGCGTCACGCGCCAGGTGGTGACGGTCATCAGCCAGACACTGTGCGGCGCGAACGATGTCAATCTGCGGACTCCCACCAAGCCGATTGGCCACGCGCTCGATCCGGTACGAGTGGCGCGGCTGCAGGCGCGCGCCGTCGCCGTGAAACAGGAGCAGCCCGGTCGCTGGCGGCGGCTCGCGCCGAGCCCCAAGCCGATCGCCGTGGTCGAGCGGGACACGATCCGTCACCTGGTCGCCGCCGGACATATCGTCGTCGCGTGCGGGGGCGGGGGCCCCCCGGTATATGACGATCCGGCGCTGCGGCTCGAGGGGCTCGATGCCGTGGCCGACAAGGACCGGGTCGCCGCGATCCTCGGTCGCGAAATCGAGGCCGACGTCCTGCTGATCCTGACCAATGTCGACGCCGTATACCACGCGTACGGCACGGCACATCAACGCGCCATCCGCCGCCTCGACCTGGCGAGCGCGGATCACCTGCTCGCCGGCACCGAGCTCGGGACCGGAAGCATGCGCCCCAAGGTCGAAGCCGCGGCCGACTTCGTGCGCGCCGGCGGGAGGCGTGCGATCATCGCCGAGCTGTCGCAAGGCCTGGCGGCGCTCTCGGGCGAGGCCGGCACGACGATCACCATGGAGCCAGCGTGAACCTGCACGAGTACCAGGCGCGCGACATCCTGCGTCGCCACGGCATTCCGGTCCCGGCGGCCGAGCTGGCCACCACCGCCGACGAGGCCCGCGCCATCGCCGCCCGGCTTGGCGGCGGGGGGGCGGTGGTAGTGAAGGCGCAGGTGCATGCGGGGGGCCGTGGCAAAGCTGGCGGCGTCAGGCTGGCCCGCGACCCGGCCGAGGCCGCCGCGCATGCCGCCAAGATCCTCGGCATGACGATCAAAGGACTCACCGTGCACCGGGTGCTCATCGCACCGGCCGCCGAGATCACCGCCGAGACCTACGTTGGCATCGTCGTGGACCGGTCGTCGCAGCGCCCCGTGCTGATGGTGAGCGCCGCCGGCGGCGTCGACATCGAGGAGGTGGCGGCCCAGGCCCCGGAGAAGATCCACCGCCTAGCCGTCGACCCACGCTACGGCGTACTGCCCCATCAGGCGCTGGGCCTGGCCCTGAAGCTCTACCGGGACCTGACCCAGGCGCGCGCGGCCGCGGACATCATGCAACGGCTCTACGGGGCGTTCTACGCCGTCGGCGCCTCGCTCGCCGAGGTCAACCCGTTGGCGACGACCGCGGACGGGGCGCTCGCCGCTCTGGATGCCAAGATCGTGATCGACGACAACGAGCTCGACCGGCATCCCGAGCTGGCGGCGTTGCGCGACTCGACCGCGGAGGCGCCCTCCGAGGTCGCGGCGCGCCAGGCGGGGCTCACGTTCATCAAGCTCGAAGGGTCGGTGGGGTGTTGCGTCAACGGCGCCGGGCTCGCCATGGCCACGATGGATCTGGTCAAGTATTACGGCGGCGAGCCGGCGAACTTCCTGGACATCGGAGGCAGTTCCAACCCTCAGAAGGTGGTCAGCGCCCTCCAGATCATCACGGCGGACCCGAGCGTGCGCGCGATTCTCTTCAACATCTTTGGTGGCATCACGCGCTGCGACGACGTGGCAAACGGCATCGTGCAGGCCACCGGGCAAATCCCACTCGAGGTGCCCCTGGTCATCCGCCTCACGGGCACGAACGAGGATCTCGCCGTCGCGATTCTCACCAAGGCCGGCTTCTCCGCGCTCACCGACATGGACGAGGCCGTCAAGCAGGCCGTGGCAAAGGCCAGGACGGCGTGAGCGTTTTCGTCGACCAGCACACGCGCCTGGTGGTGCAGGGAATTACCGGTCGCGACGGGTCGTTTCACACCCGGCAGATGATCGGGTACGGCACGCAGGTGGTCGCCGGCGTCACGCCCGGGAAGGGGGGCCAAGTGTTCGAGGGCGTGGTTCCCGTCTTCGACACCGTGGCCGACGCGGTGGCGGAGACCCGGGCCAACACGTCGATCATCTACGTGCCCGCCGCGGTCGCCGCGTCCGCGATCTTCGAGGCGGCCGATGCTGGTATCGCGCTCGTCGTGTGCATTACCGAGGGGATTCCGGTACTGGACATGACGCGGGTGCTGCCGTACCTGCACGAGCGAGGCGCCCGGCTCATCGGGCCCAACTGCCCGGGACTCATCTCCCCACCCCGCTCCAAGGTCGGCATCATTCCGGGTAATATCTGCCGGCCGGGCCGGATCGGGGTCGTGTCGCGGAGCGGAACGCTCACCTACGAGATCGTGCACCAGCTCTCGGGGGCGGGCTACGGCCAGTCCACCTGCGTAGGCATCGGCGGCGATCCGCTCATCGGAACGAGCTTCATCCATTGCCTCTCGGCGTTCCAGGCGGACCCGGACACCGACGCGGTGATCATGATCGGAGAGATCGGGGGCACCGACGAGCAACAGGCCGCCGAGTTCGTCCAGCAGGCGATGTCCAAGCCGGTGATCGGATTCATCGCCGGGCAGACTGCGCCGCCGGGCCGCCGCATGGGGCACGCCGGGGCCATCATTTCGGGGTCGAGCGGCACGGCCGCCGAGAAGATGGCGGCGTTCGCACGCGCCGGCATCGCCGTCATGAAGCGCCCGGCGGACGTCGTGGCCCTGCTCAAGGAACGACTGTGAAGCTGCGCGACGTCCTGAAGGCAGAGCACGTCATCGTCCCCCTGAGCGCCACTACGGTCAAGGAGGCCACGGAGCGGCTGGCCGAGCGCCTCGTGGCGAGCGGCGCGGTAGCCGACCCCCAGCGGCTGCACGCCGTGATCCGGCACACCTGGCCCGAGGACATGGTGAGCGTGGGAGAGCACGCCTTCCTGCCCCACTTTCGCACGGAAGCGGTGCGCGGACTCGTGACCGCGCTCGGTATCTCCCCCACGCCGATCCGCTGGGACAAGGATCCGCACCGGACAGCCAGGGTCGTGATTTTCATCGTCGCGCCGCTGCGCGACGCGGCGCTCTACCTGCAGGTAGTCGGCGCCTTCGCGCGCACGCTCTCGAGCGCGGACAATGTCCTGGCCCTCCTGGCCGCGCGCGCCCCCGAGCAGGTGCTGGCGCTCCCGGCGCTCGGTGCCGTCGAGCTGCCCAGCCAGCTGACCGTGCGGGACGTGATGACGCCGCACGCCATCACCGTCGGCCCGAATGGAACGCTGGGAGAAGTGGCCCGCCTCATGGTGGAGCACGACGTCCGCGCCATGCCGGTGGTGGACGAGGGCGGCTCGCTCATCGGCATGGTCACGCATCGCGAGCTGCTGCGCTACTTGATCCCCGACTTCGTGCAGCGGACCAAGAGCGGCGAGTTCCGCGCGCCTACGCGATCGCAGCTGCAGCGCGGCTCGGCGGACCCGCGCCTCATTCCCGTGAAAGAGGCGATGGCGCGGTCGGTGCTCTGCCTGGCGGAGGACCAGACGCTGTCGGACGTCGCCAACTTGATGAGCTCGAAAGACGTCGACCGATTCCCCGTGGTGCGTGAGGGCCTGGTCGTCGGGTTCCTGACCAGAGCCGACGTGGTCCGCCGCCTCATCGCTCCCTAACGCCCAGCCCCGAGCTCCCGCCCCCGCATGCTCACACTCGCGATCATCAAGCCCGACGCCGTCCACGCCGGCCACACGGGGAAGATTCTCGCGCACTTGGAGGGCGCGGGATTCGTGATCCGCGCGGCGCGTCTCGTGAAGCTCACCGGCGCCCAGGCGGAGGGCTTCTACGCGGTGCATCGGGAGCGCCCGTTCTACCGCTCGCTGGTGACGTTCATGAGCTCCGGACCCGCCCTGGCCCTCGCGCTCGAGCGGGACGATGCGGTCGCCCGGCTGCGCGACGTGATCGGCGCGACGGACCCGGCCGACGCGAAACCCGGCACCGTGCGCAAGCTGTACGCCGAATCCAAGGAGCGGAATGCGATCCACGCATCCGACTCGCCCGAAAATGCCGCCCGCGAAGTGTCCTTTTTCTTTGCCGAAGGGGAGTTACGGGAGCTGTGGGGAGGCCGGCACCAGTTCGCTTGACGCAAGTGCCACAACGGTTTAGCTTCGTTGGCTCATGTTACAGGTCGACCTGCGGGAGCTCGCCCGTGGCCCGGTGGACACCCAGGGCCAGCTCGCGGGGAGTGACCCCCTCTTCGACGGGCTCAACGTCGCCCTGGCCGAGCCGGTGCGGGTGGCAGGCCGCTTGCAGGCAGCCGGAGAAGGGCGGTTCTACTGGCGAGCCTCGCTCCGCACCCGGACAGCCGGGGAATGCAGGCGCTGCCTTGCCGCCGTGACCGTGCCGGTGGTGGCGGCCGTCGACGCCCTGTTTTCCCAGGATCCGGATGCCCTGGAGGACCCGAATTCTTACGCCCTGGCGCGTGACGCGACCGCGATCGATCTCCGTGTGGCGCTGCGAGAGGAGCTGCTCCTGGCCGTGCCACAGTGGGTCGTGTGTCGCGACGATTGCCGCGGGCTGTGCCCGCGCTGCGGCAAGGACTTGAACGCGGGCCCCTGCGGCTGCCCGCCGCCGGTGGAGCAACGCTGGAGCGGGCTGAGCGGCTTGAAGGGCAAGCTGCGCGACTAAACGAGGACGATGCCATGGCCGTACCGAAGCGAAGGACCTCCAAGCGGAAGAAGCGCGCCCGCCGCACGCATTACAAGGCGGCACCGATCGCCCTGCAACCGTGCCCACGCTGTGGCGACTTGAAGCGCCCGCACCGCGTGTGCCCGACCTGCGGCTATTACCGCGATGAGCAGCGGGTGGCTGTAGAGGACGCCTAAGCGTGATCCGAGTCGCGCTGGATGCCATGGGCGGGGACGAGGCCCCGCGCGTGGAGGTCGAGGGCGCGGTCCAAGCCCTGCGTGAGTTTCCACCCACGTTCCGCATCCAGCTCGTGGGGCGGACCCGCGATATCGAGGCCGCCCTCAAGACCAACGGCGAATTCGACCGCGCCCGCCTCGAGATCGTCGAGGCCCCCGAGGTCGTGGGGATGGGCGAGAAGCCCCTGGCCGCCGTCAAGAGCAAGCCCCGCTCGTCCATCGCCGTCGGTATCGGACTCCAAAAGCAGAGGGCGAGCGACGCGTTCATCTCCGCCGGCAACACCGGCGCCGTGATGGCGGCTGCCACCCTGCTGCTCCGCCTGCACGAGGGCGTGCAGCGCGCCGCAATTGGGGCGCTGTTTCCCACCGCCGGGCATTCGGTGCTGGTGATCGATGGCGGCGCCAACGTGGACTGCGACGCCCGCGAGCTGGTGGGCTTCGCCCACCTCGGCTCGGTGTACGTGCGCGACGTGTTGGACCGGCCGCAGCCCGGCGTCGGCCTGCTCAACGTGGGCGAGGAAGACGAGAAGGGCAATGCGGCGGTCAAGGAAGCGCACCAGCTGCTCCAGCAGACGCCGGGCATCCACTACGTCGGCAATGTCGAAGGCCGGGACATCCTCGCGGGCCAGTGCAAGCAGGAGCGGATCGACGTCGTGGTGTGCGACGGCTTCGTCGGAAACGTGGTGCTCAAGTTCTACGAGTCCGCGGGGCGCATGTTCATGGGCATGATGAAGCAGTCGTTCCCCGACGTGCTGGGCCGGCCCGAAGCGAAGCAGCTCTTCAAGTTCCTCGACTACTCGGAGCAGGGCGGCGCGCCGCTGCTCGGCGTGAAGGGGGTCGTGATCATCTGTCACGGTGCCTCGCCCGCGCGCGCGATCAAGAACGCCGTGCGCGTGGCGGCGCAGATGGTGACGAGCCACCTCGATCAGGACATCGGGGCCGAGCTCGCCGAAGGAGGCGCGCCCCGATGAAACGGCCGATCGCGGAGCTGGTCGCCACAGGCCGGTACACGCCCAAACGCGTGATGACGAACGATGAGTTCTCGAGCATTCTCGACACGTCGGACCAGTGGATCCGCGAGCGGACGGGAATCCGGGAGCGGCGTGTCGCCGGCCCGGACGAATCGAACGCCTGTATGGCGAAGGCGGCCGCGGAGCAGGTGCTCCACGAGACCGGGCTCACGCCGCTCGATCTCGACGCCGTGGTGCTGGCAACCTGCTCCCCCGACCGGCTCCTGCCCTCCCAGGCGTGCGATCTCCAGGCCCTGCTGGGTGCGAAGCACGCGGCCGCATTCGACGTGGGGGCGGCCTGCACCGGCTTCCTGTACGCGCTCAACGTCGCGGAGGGGCTCGTCGCGACCGAGCAGGCCCGGCACGTGCTCGTGGTCGCGTCCGAAAAGCTCACCGCCATCATGGATTGGAGCGACCGTACCACGGCCGTGCTGTTCGGCGACGGCGCCGGCGCGACGCTCGTGCGCCCCAGCGCAACCGGTCGGGGCATTCTCGCGAGCTACATGAAATCCGACGGCACGCTGGCGGAGCTCCTGTACCGGCCCGGCGGCGGCGCCGCGCACCCGCCCGACGACGCCCTGCTCGAGGACCACTCCTACTACATCAAGATGGCGGGGCGCGAGGTGTTCAAGGCGGCCGTGCTCTCGATGGCCGACGCATGCGACCAGGCGCTCGAGCGCGCCGGCCTCACGAGCAGCGACATCGACCTCCTCATCCCCCACCAGGCGAACATCCGGATCATCGAAGCCACGGCCAAGCACGCCGGGCTCCCCATGGACAAGGTCTACGTGAACGTGGACCGCTACGGCAATACGTCGGCGGCGTCGGTCGCGATCGCGCTCGACGAGGCCGTGCGCTGCGGTCGTCTCAAACCGGGCATGAAGGTGATGTTCTGCGCATTCGGCGCGGGCTTCACCTGGGCGAGCCTGGTGGTGCAGTGGTAGCCGCGGGCAACACGATCTGGTTGTGCCCCGGGCAAGGCGTCCAAAAAGTCGGGATGGCCAAAGACCTCGCCGCGCGCTTCCCGGCGGCGCGTGACGCCCTCGCCGCCATCGACGAGGCCCTGGGCGTCTCCCTCAGCAGGCTGATGTTCGAAGGGCCGGAGGAGGAGCTGACGGCCACCCAGAACGCGCAGCCGGCGATCCTGGCGCACACCATCGCTGTCTTCGCCGTGCTCGGTGCCGCGGCCAGAGGCACGACGGTCGTCGCCGCCGGACATTCGCTGGGCGAGTACTCGGCGTACGTGACGGCCGGCGCGCTGCCGGCGGCCGACGCGGCGCGGCTGGTGCGGCGCCGGGGCGAGCTGATGCACCAAGCGGGCACGACGCGACCCGGGACGATGGCCGCCGTGCTCGGTCTCGCCACGGCAGAGGTCGAGGCCGCGTGCCGCGACGCGTCCACCGGCGATTCCGTGGCGGTGCCGGCGAACCTGAATGCCCCCGACCAGACCGTGATCTCGGGTGACCCCGACGCCGTCGCCAGGGCCGGCGACGCCTGCAAGCGACGGGGCGCCAAGCGGGTGATCCCGCTCAAGGTGAGCGGCGCGTTTCACTCCTCCCTCATGGCGCCGGCGGCGAATCAGCTGCGCGTGGCGCTCGAGCACGCGCCGTTCCGTGATCCGGCCTTCCCGGTGGTCGCCAACGCGACCGCCGAGCCCGTGCGCGACGCGGCCCGCGCGCGCCGCCTGCTCGCCGACCAACTGACCGCCCCAGTCCGGTGGGTCGCCTGCATGGAACGCGCGGCCGAGCTCGCGCGGGCCGTCGAGAGCGTCCATTTCATCGAAATCGGGCCGGGCAACGTCCTCGCCGGGCTGCTGCGGCGCATCGTGGCGGGGGCGCATGTCACCTCTCTGGGAACTGCCGATGAGGTGACCGAATTCCTCGAGGCCGCATGACCAAACGCGGAAGGCGGAAGTGCGAACGCGGAACAACAATGGGAGGTCGCTCGCGATGCGACAGTCCCCATGTTGTTCCGCGTTCCGCGTTCCGCGTTCCGACTTTCGATACGTTCCGCATTCCGCATTCCGCACTCCGCACTCGGGGTGGGGGATGAAGGTCGACCTGACTGGGAAGGTCGCAATCGTGACGGGGGGGTCGCGCGGCATCGGCCACGCCATCGCGCAAGGTCTTGCGCGCGCGGGCGCCCGCGTCGCCGTGCTCGCGCGCGACGGCGGCAGGGCCCAGCAGACGGCCAAGGCGCTGGGCGACGGAACGGGGCAGGGCTACGCCTGCGACGTAGCCGACGCCCGGCAGGTCGAAGCGGTGGTGGCCGCCGTCGAGCAGGATTTCGGACGCGTCGACGTCCTCGTGAACAACGCGGGAACGACCCGCGACAATCTGCTCTTCCGGATCGGCGAGGACGACTGGGATACGGTCCTCGACACCAATCTAAAGGGGGCGTTCCTGGTCACGAAGCACGCCGCCCGGGGCATGATCAAGCGGCGGTGGGGCCGGATCGTGAACATCACCAGCGTCGTCGGCATCGCTGGCAACAAGGGGCAGGCGAACTACACGGCCTCGAAGGCGGGGTTGATCGGCTTCACCAAGGCCGTGTCAAAGGAGCTGGCCTCGCGCAACGTGCTCGTGAACGCGGTGGCCCCGGGGTTCATCGATACCGAGCTCACGCGCGCCATCCACGGCGAGGCGCGGGAAGCCTTGATCGGGGCAATCCCCCTGGGCCGGCTGGGCGGGGGCGCGGACGTCGCGGCGGCAGTACTCTTTCTCGTGTCCGACTTCGCGAGCTACATTACGGGTCAGGTGCTGGTCGTCGACGGCGGGATGGTGCTGTGACCTTTTTCCCACTCCTCCTTTGAGGACACCCATGGCAATGGACATGAAGCAGCTCGAAGAGAAGGTCAAGGACATCATCGTCGAAGAGCTGGGCGTCGAGCGCGACAAGCTCACATCCGACGCGAGCTTCATGGAAGACCTGGGCGCGGACAGCCTCGACACCGTGGAGCTGGTGATGGCGTTCGAGAAGGAATTCGACATCGACATCCCCGACGAGGAAGCCGAGAAGCTGCGGACCGTGGGGCACGCGCTGCAGTACCTGCACGAAAAGATGGGGAAATAGACGGATGGCGCGTCGGGTCGCGATCACGGGCCTCGGGCTCGTGACGCCGCTGGGAACGGATGTCCAGAACACGTGGGAGGGGCTTCTCGCGGGCCGCTCGGGAGCCGGGCCGATCACGCGGTTCGACCCGGTGCAGAGCCCCGTGAAGTTCGCGTGCGAGGTGAAGGGCTTCGACCCGGCCCAGTTCCTCGAGAAGAAGGAAATCCGCCGCTACGACCTGTTCGCCCAGTTCGCGATCGGCGCCGCGGAGCAGGCGGTGGCCGATGCCTGCCTGGCCACCAGCTGGGAGACGGTGGATCTGAAGCGCGTCGGCGTCCTGATCGGCACGGGCACCGGCGGGCTGCAAACGTTCGAAGAGAACTGCCGCGCCTTGTTCGAGAAGGGGCCGAGCCGCGTTTCCCCGTTCTTCGTTCCCATGTACATGCCGAACGTGGCCGCGGCGCTGATCTCGATGCGCTACGGCGCAAAGGGACCGAACTACTGCACGGTGTCGGCGTGCGCGTCGTCCGCCCATAGCGTGGGTGACGCGTTCGAGCTGATCCGCGACGACCTGGCGGACATCATGATCGCGGGTGGCGCCGAAGCCGCCATCACGCCGCTCGCGGTCGCGAGCTTTGCGAACATGAAGGCACTCTCGGAGCGCAACGACGATCCGGCCACCGCCAGCCGTCCCTTCGACAAGGACCGCGACGGATTCGTGATGGGCGACGGAGCCGCCGCCCTGGTGCTCGAGGAGTGGGAGCACGCCAGGCGACGCGGCGCGAAAATCTACGCCGAAGTCGTGGGCTACGGCATGACGGCGGACGCGTACCACATCACGGCCCCCGCGCCCGACGGCTCAGGGGCGCAGGAGGCCATGCGCCTGGCGATGAAGCACGGCGCGATCCGCATGCAGGAGGTCGGCTACGTCAACGCGCACGGCACGTCCACCCCACACGGCGATGCCGCCGAGACGGCCGCCGTCAAAGCGGTGTTCGGCGAGCAGGCCCGCAAGCTGGTCTTCGGCTCCACCAAATCGATGACGGGTCACCTGCTGGGAGCGGCCGGCGCCCTCGAGGCGGCGGTGTGCGCGCTGGTGGTGCAGCGCGGGACCATCCCGCCGACCATCAACCAGTTCACCCCCGATCCTGCCTGCGACCTCGACTCGGCGCCCAACAAGGTCGTGAAGCGGCCGGTGGAGGTAGCCCTCTCGAATTCCTTCGGGTTCGGCGGGCACAATGTGACGC
>Ga0209238_1000461_pt1 | contig 14575 bp, 16 predicted proteins | sample GraSoi013_1_20cm_FD_185823 | JGI IMG/M metagenome (GOLD analysis project Ga0209238, IMG submission 185823) | Grasslands soil microbial communities from the Angelo Coastal Reserve, California, USA - Sample 10_02_2013_1_20cm (SPAdes) (version 2) | ecosystem: Environmental > Terrestrial > Soil >...
TCTCCAAGCAGCGAACAGTAACGTACTGTTGCCATGGAGTGATTCCAGGCTTCACTATTCTCGAAGGGCAGAGTATCAATTCGACCCCGTTCAGTGCGTAGATGCGTGAGGGTTCAGGAAAATCAACGTCGTAGCAGACCAGTATGCCGATCTTGTAGCCCTTCAACTGGAAGACAGAGTAGGAACTCCCGGGCTTAGCGTACTTCCTCTCGAAACGGAACAAGTGGACCTTGAACTGTCGCCCAATAATCTCCCCGTCTTCTCCAATCACTGGACTGCTGAGTCGCACGTGTCCCTTGACCTTTTCATAGAACGCCCCTCCCACCACAGCAACTCCGTACTCCTCAGCCAGCGACTGCAGGCCCGGCAGAGGACTCATAGGCGTCGGGATCGTCTTTTCCGGCAACCAATGTTCCGGCAGACAGATGATGTCCACCTCTTTTTCTGCGGCTTTCTTCGCGAGCTTCACGGCATGAAAGATAGTATCCTCTACCGACGCTTCGATCGGTTTGACCTGTACTGCTGCGGCTCGGATGATCTTCTTCGCCACTAAAGAGACAGTCCCAAGTTAGTCTCTCATTCTCTTGACGGCCAGGTCGACTAGCAGTCGCGCAACCTCCCGCTTCTCAGACAGAGGAATGTGCACAACTTTCTTTCTGCCATCGACAACATACAGCTCGTTCGTATCCACCTGGAACCCTACGCCCTCGTGTCCCACATCATTCGCTGCCACTAGGTCAGCATTCTTCTCGTGTATTATCTTGAACGCTTCATCAATCAGCTCTTCATTCGACACATTGTGTTCGGTTTTGAAGGCAACTAGGAATGTTTTCGGGCTTGCTCTCCGGATCTCCTCCAATATCTTGGGAGTTGCGCGAAGCTCCAGGTTTATCTGTGGTTTCTCGCGGGTCTTGATCTTCTTAGGAGCGACCGTTACGGGTCTGTAATCGGTCGGGGCGCCTGCGGCGAAGACTAGATCCGGTGCAGTCTTCTTGAGTTCGCCGAGAACCGCTTCCAGTAGTTCGGTCGTACTCTCAACCCTGAGCGTCCTAATCCCAAATGGCGGATTTACCGTCCCGGGACCCAGAATCAGCGTCGTGCTCGCGCCACGAGAAGCAACCTCCTCTGCGATGGCTACGCCCATCTTCCCAGAACTCCGATTAGTTACAACGCGGACAGGATCGATGTGTTCGATTGTTGGACCTGCGGTCACGAGAACTCGTCGACCCTCCAAGTCCCTACTTTGACTACTTGACAAGCGTGCGATAACTGAACGAACTATATTCTCAGTAGAAGCGATCTTCGCCTTTCCCTCTGAGACTTCTGGCTCGATGAATTCTACACCAATCTTCTTGAGCCGTGAGATGTTCTCTTGGACGATCGGATGGTCGTACAAGGGCTCGTGCATCGCAGGCGCAATCATTACCGGTATTCGTGAGCCGATAGCGGTCGCGGCGACTGTTGTGACAGGTGTGTCATCAATTCCCGTCGCCAACTTTCCTATTGTGTTTGCAGTAGCTGGTGCCACTAGAACTAGGTCTGTGTGGCCCTCGCTCTTCCCACCGAGCGCGATATGCTCTAGCTTACCCGTGAGATGAGTGACTACCGGGTTCCCTGTCGCCCATTCGAGAAGATCCGCGCCAATCATCTTCTCCGTGGAGGGAGAAATGACCGCGTAAACTTCTGCTCCGTGGCGCATAAGCTCGCGAGCAATCTCCGGCGCCTTGAACGAGGCAACACTACTCGTCACGAGGAGTGCGATCTTCCTTCCAGCCAGTTCTCGACCCTTGGAGGAGATGATGTCCTTGGACGGATGGCTCATGCTTCGGTGTGTCGCCTACCTCTTCAATTTCCCTGTTTCGTATGCCGAATCCAATAGTTCGATTAACTCGTTGAGAGTGTACTTTCCAGCGCTAGCTGGTATTCTTCGCAGAATGTCAGGCAGTGCGGGAAGCATAGGTCGAATGAATGCCGGGATCTTCTCATACATCACTTGGACCCCAGCTACTATCTCTTCCGCATCCTTTCCTTGGATGCTGGTCCCCTTCGGTTTTGCCCTGGTTTTGGCACTCAATATCGTCACAGCTTGACTGGCGCTCATAGGCTTACCATATAATGGGTTCTCGTTTAGCTCAAGATGTCCATTCGGTCCGTTTGAGCTAGGACTCCGTGCTGTACGAACGTCTCTAAAGATTCCGTGGAAGCGCGGTAATGTCCCGATCAGGGGAAGAGTGGAGCAGGCGGCTCTCCAAAGCCCGGAAGACCAGTCTGTATCGCGGTACTATGCAGGAGAGTCCATTGATGCCATTTCCTCCAGAGTCGACGCGAGAAAAGGACGAAGAATAGGTCGCCGACGACTATCAGCGGATTAGCGAGCCCGATGCTTGCTATGATCCCGAAGACTGCGATTGGGAAGATTAGCCCGATACCAAACGCTACCTTCTGTTCCTGGTTGTTCCTGGCTCCCATTGATTTGAAGGCTCGGGTCAGTATGAAGATCGCGAAGACTATGTCGACTATCATGGGGATTATTGGAGGAATGTTCGCTCCCGCGGCAAATCCTCCAGCGAGGAGGGTTGCCGGGAACAAGAGTGCACCGATGATCGCGAACTTTCGAGGACCCCAATCTGGCTCAGACTGCTTCGTCTTCAGGAAATCTCCCGGAAGTTTTCGAGCCGCGACAACAAGGATCGTTATGACGATCCCAGAGAAAAGCATCAGTCCCCCGCCAGGATTGTACGGTTGATAGATCACAGACTCAAGCACGAACAAAGCAAAGCAGTCGATGATAAGCCCAAGAATGCTGAACGTCACTCCCGTCCCGGAGACTAGGCTCTTGGATTTCATCTCAGGAAAGACTAGGCCGAAGAGGAAGATCGGAAGGCCGATACTGTAGACAGAATGGAATATCAGTAGCCCAACGGTCCAGACCCAGTTCACTCCCAGCCAATGACCATAGAAGCCGAGAACTCCTACCGGCTGCGCTAGAGGATTGAACAGTGTCCAAAGGGCAAGTCCCTCCTCGACAATTCCATATGCGACTCCAAGGAGGAAGACTGAGGCCCAGCCCTTCTTCCAGCGAATCATCGCCTCCCGTATCAGTATGACACCCGAGCCGTAGAGCCCAAGGTTTGCGAGCAACAGTCCAAAGAAGAGTAGAGGACTAATCACCAGCAATGTTAGCTGGCTAGAGGCCGAGAGGTACTCAGGAATGCCGGGGGTTAAGAACAGCAGGAAGAGTAGTGGATGAGATTTGAAGAACCGGACTAGTTTGGAGACCACACTGATCGGCTGCGGGCTCGGACTGAACGAAGGGGGCAGCGACAGTGTCTTGGACCTCACAGAGGTAGGTATCTACGTGGAGCAATCTCAGAATTCAACATACTGTTCCCCGCACTGGAGAGCGCCTTGAACAAGAAAGAAGTCGACTGGCCTCAGGAGCTGTTCATCAAGCATGGAAACCTATTCCTGAAGCTGTTGGAGAATAGGGCAGAATCGACGAAGCTCGAAGTCGACGGACTAATCCGAATCTTTGAAGAGTTCAAGGTCCCGCACAATTCGAAAATTCTTGACGTTTCTTGCGGAATCGGCCGCCACTCGACTCCATTAGCCGAGAGAGGATACAGTGTTCTTGGTCTTGACTTTTCTCCCCTATTCACCGCCAAGGCGACTTCAATGGCGAAGGCGCGGAAAGTCAACTCCAGCGCAAAATTTCGGGTCGCAGACGTGAGAAAACTCGCAAGCGTCCTCCGGACCGATGAACGGTTCAACGTGATACTGAACCTCTGGAGTTCACACGGATACTACGGCGAAGAAGAGGATATTCGAATGTTCACCCCTCTCAGAAATCGGACAGCACGAAACGGTTTGCTTATCGACGACACTGTCAACCGAGACTATCCGATCAGCAACCCGCGAGCAGGCACTGTCGACATCGTTGGAAACATGGAACTCCATGAACGTAGAAGCTTCGATCCAGAGACCTCGTGGCATGAGAGCAACTGGTCTTTCTACATGAGAAGTGGACGAGACCTCAGACTAAAGGCAAAGCTGAGAATCCGCCATCGCGTCTACTCGCTGCGTGAGCTGAGAGCTTTGCTTGAAAGAGCGGAATGGCGATACGTTAAGAGCTATGGCGAATTCGACCTCTCGCCTTTCAAACCAGACTACAAACGAATAATTGCTTGTTGTCGAGCCTAACCCTGACTGAGGTGTTAGGTTCTTCGAGTCTCGGGATTCACAGTCCGTGTTTCTCCAGGGGTTCTGCAAGGAGTTCCCGGAATCGTCTATGTTTCGCCCTCCCTTCAAACTCGTCCCTTATAAGACGCAGGGTTTCTTTGCAGAGTCTCAATGCTGACCGGTAGACCTTCGAGGTGTCCCGTGTACCCTCTATCCCGAGGGCTAGGGGATAGTCGGTTTCTAGGTGTCGCGGTCTCTTACCAGCTTTCAAGACCTGATGCCAAAGATAGTTCTCACTGATGATCGAAACGTCGTTCAACACGATAACGGCTCTCTCTGCGCAATACGCGATGATCCGAGCCGAATGTCTCGTCATGTAATCATCTTTTTTGCGCCAACCGTTTCTCATCTTGCCCGAATATTCGATTATGTTGTGGTACATGTCCCAGAGAGATTTTTCCAAGACCTGATGCGAAGGCTTCGCTCTCCTCCAGCGTAGCAGAATCATGCTAATCATTCCCTTGGGATCGTAGAGGACCTTGGTTGCTAGCGCGCTGCCACGAGCCCAAAAGAAAGCTTTCAGATCAGTGAACTCCTTTTCCAACTCAGCAATCCTGAGAAATCCAACTCCAACGTAGATGTCTCCGTCGAAATAGGAGAACTCTGAGGGCTTCCTTCCACGATTTATCACAGCTAACATGTCGATGTCGCTGAAAGGTCCCGGCTCTCCCCTAGCGACGCTTCCGTGAACCAGAACTCCAATCACTCTCGGGTATTCTCGCCTCACAAAGGATGCGGCGCGCTTCGCCGTTTCATCGAAAAGCCGTTTCAACTCATTTGACGTCAAGTTTTCCAGCGCGGTCAAGATTCCGTCGCCTAGAGAGAATTGCTAGGGCTGTCGCCACCTAGCTACTCGCGAGGTTACCGCTAAGGCGATTGTGAGCGAGACTGCGATCAGAAACCAGCCGACAACAGGAGACCAGTAGGGTAGGGTCGGGGTGCTGCCCATGGCGTCTCGTATGAGAAGGGCGGCATTGGTTGTCGGAATCGCGTATGTTACTAGCAGAATGCTGCGTGGAAGAATCTCGGCCGGGTAGAAGACTGGCGGTAGGATTCCGACGAGGACGCTTAGGAGTAGTCCTGACTGCCATCCATTTCGCAGATTTGAGGTGAAGGTTGAAACGAGGTAGCCGATTGCCGATGAGAAGAGCCAGACTCCCGTGAGCGACAATAATACGAGGGGGAGACTGATTAGAGGCAGTCCGATGTACACTAGTAGTGGTAATAGGACTACTAGTGCTGGGGACGCGAAGAATAATCCCGCGAACGCGATGCCTAGCAGGTAGCCGAGCTGGTTGACCGGGCTCGCGACGAAAAAGTCCTGCAACTTCGTCTCCAGACGATACCAGGTTGCGTCGCCTGCGAGTCCCGTGCCAACAGTTGACAGGACCAGTAGGAGGGAGCCGATTACTCCCAGCGCGAAGGATCGTCCGCCTGTCGTGACTGTTATGATGAACAGTAGGCTGAACGGAGTTGCGAATAGCCAGACAAGGCTCAGCAGGTTTCTTCGAAGCCAAGTTATTGAGAGCATGTAGCCTATTACGACCGCGGCACGGAACTGTTTTGCACCGCTCATTCCTCGGCCCTCCCGACTAGGTCCACGAACAGATCCTCCAATGAGACCCTCGCTAGACCTACATCTGAACCGCGCTTCAATGCTTCATCGGCCAGCTCTCTTCCCAGTCGATCGTCCGTCAGGACTCTGAATCTCTCAGCCAGTTTCACAACTCGACCATAATTGCTCAGTTCTTCCTCGGAAAAGGTCGAACCGACAATGTCGACGCGAACCCGTTCTTTCACGTTCCGGAGAAGCTCTGCTGGACTCCCTGACAAGACCATTTTTCCATGGTCAATTATCGCAACGTTGTTGGACAGTATCTCGGCCTCGTCGATGTAATGGGTCGTCAGCAGTATGCTTCGTCCCTCCTTCTGGATCTCGTTGAGAACGCCCCATATTCTACGGCGGGTGACCGCGTCAAGTCCCAGTGTAGGCTCATCAAGAAAGATGAGCTCTGCATCGGTCGCCACGGCCATCGCTACGCGGACCCGTTGTTTCAGTCCACCGGACAACGAATCAGCAGGCTGGTTGCGGTATTCTGTCAGCTCCAACCGCTCTATCGTTTTCTCTGATCTCTCATGTGCCTGGTTCCGCGACATGCCCCGGGCTAGGAGCGTCAAATAGACGTGGTCCCACGGCGTCAAGGGCCCTATCGTGCTGCCCTCTTGAGGTACGACTGCGATCTTACTCCTGATCTGTAACGGCTCATCTCTGACATCATGTCCCAACACTGAAATGCTGCCCTTGCTCGGCATCAGCTGCGTTGCAGCGATTCTGAGAAACGTGGTCTTGCCCGCACCGTTGCGACCGAGGAGGGTGAAAATCTCCCCGCGACCGATTGTAAGGGTGATGTCCGAGAGAGCTTGTGTCCTAGAACGGTGGTAGATCTTTGATAGGGACTCGGCTTCTATTACATTCAATTCTAGGCCCTTCCATCTAATCCACCGCTATCCGCGGACCCTACTACCCTCGCTTGAAAGCAAAACCAATCTGGATTTCAGCCTTTGCCCATGGCCCCGACTCGGTCCCTTGGATTGAAGCGCGAGAATAATCTGCACCAAGTTCGCGGATTTTTCTTTAATAGATACAGTGGCTTTCGACGCTTCTGTGGATCGTTTTGGAAACTGGCTATGCTGAAGTAGACGGTGGAAGATTGTATTATGAGACGAGCGGAAAGGGTCCCGCGCTGGTCTTGATACATGCTGGATTCTTGGACAGCCGAATGTGGGACACGCAGTTCCAGCTATTTTCAGAGAACTACAGGGTCATCAGGTATGACGTTCGCGGTTTTGGTAAGTCTGACATCGCAATGGCCAAATTCTCCGATTACAAAGATCTCCGCGGAATTCTAGATCACCTGAGAGTGAAAACTGTCTCTCTTATTGGAGTGTCGAACGGGGGGAGGATAGCCTCGGACTTCGCCGTCGAATACCCATCAATGGTAGACCATCTAGTACTGGTTTCTCCAGGAATGAGCGGCTACAAGGCTTCCGGTCCGGAAGAGGAGAAGCTGTGGGAAGAGTTTGACAAACGGATGAAACCTCAGGAAGACGCGGACAGAGAGGGTAGGGCAGCAGATGCGGTGGAAATGGACGTAAACGCATGGGCGTCCGCCCAGACACCTGCGGACCGAGAACGCATTACGAAGATCGCAATGGACAACTTCCATGTCCATGTCGAGAATCCATGGAAGCTCCAAGTTCCTCCCGAGCCACGAACCTGGCAGCGCCTGTCCCAGATTCGCGTCCCAACACTCCTCATTATCGGCGATAGAGATGTCCCCGCCCAGATACTCATGGTAGACAACATTCACAGTCACATTCTAGGCTCTAAGGAAGTGCTCATCCGAGGGGCGGATCATATTGTCAACATGTCAAAACCTTACGAATTCAACAGAACAGTCTTCGAATTCTTGAGACAACAGACTCAGGAGATACGAGCATGAAATGAACCGCAAGAATAAGATACCGAAGTCAGCGATATTGCTACGTGTTGTTGCGTAATTGAAAGCGAACCTAAGCGCCTTAGGTGATGGCATTATTGTCTCGGGCCTTGGTATCTTCATCCTCGTCCTAGCCTATGTCTACTACCAGTCAATTCAACCGAACAATTCTTCGTCGATAGCATTCGCCGTTGGATTTTTCGTACTAGGTGCAAGTATCTTAGTCGCCGGAGTATTGAAAATTGGTCACGCGGTCTCTTCTTCTCGGGATGAGAAGCAATCGTCTCTTAAGACTCCTGTCGCCGCCACAGTTGCGGCTTTGCTCATTGTCTACTACCTTATTCCCTTGATTTTCTTCAGAGTAAAGATTCTAACGGTTGGAGATGAGGCCCGAATTCTGATACGTACGGATTAGTACGCTGGCGCACCACCACAAGTCTGAATGCTTTGGCCGTCTTGTCGCTCGGTACACGGCTCGTTTCAGTGTGAATGATCGGTCCCCGAATGTCCCTTCGAAGGGCATCAGCATGACCATATGCATTGTCCGGTAATAGGCAGAAACCTATGAGAGTCCTGTTGAAGGTTGAGAGGTTCTTTGACCTTCTCATGAGCTTCGCTAGCATTGTCGGCTTCGCTAGCACAGCATATCTTGTCTGGATCTTTCTTCATACTCCTCCGACTGTTCAAGTAGGGACTTCGAACCTCGGAGTTTCGGGACTGTCGGTGGCGCAGACAAGTACCATCGTGATCCAGGGGGTTCCTTTCTTCTGGGTCTTCACCAGCTTGATATCTCTCTCTGCAGGTCACACGTATCGGGCGGCCAAGCATCTGATCCTGTCTTTGGCAGGGAAGAACTACTTCCCTCACGCTCCACATCTCATGCACACTCAGCCGACTCCGGCACTGACCCCTCCAAAACTAAGACAGACAGAAACCAATCAGTAAAGACTGGGAGCCCACTCGCCCGGAAGCTTCACTGATCCGAGCGTCAGATGTGGCTAGGCACCCGAAAGATTATTCCCAGCCGTCCCAACAGTTCCGAGAGTGAATCCGGTCTTGGATACAAGCACCGTCGACATGACAGGCAAAGTATGCCTGATCACAGGAGGCAATTCGGGAATAGGCAAAGCCACGGCCTTGGGTCTGGCTAGGCTGAACGCTTCAGTTGTGATAGTTTCCCGGGACAAGGACAAGGGAGAGGCGACGCTCATTGAGATGAGAGCCAAGAGTGGTAGTCGAAATCTCGACGCCATGACAGCGGACCTGTCGTCTCAAGACTCCGTTCGCGAACTAGCCCACGACTTTACTGGTAGATACAAGAAGCTCCATGTTCTCATCAACAACTCCGGCATCTTCTTGCCTAGGCGAGTCCAGACTGTCGATGGTCTCGAGGCAACATTTGCCACAAACCACCTAGGACACTTCCTTCTAGCCAATCTACTCTTGGACTTGTTGCAGGCTAGCGCACCGTCGCGAATCATCAACCTAACATCATCAGCCCACTACAGAACCGAGATGAATTTCGAGGATTTACAGGGCGAGAAAAAGTACAGCGGATACCACGCCTACAGCCAGTCAAAACTGGCCAACGTTCTCTTCACTTATCAACTGGCAAAACAGTTGGAGGGCACGGGGGTCACGGTCAACACTCTCCACCCTGGGGTTGTCAGAACGGGCTTTGGAAAAGACCAGGGCGGCCTCATGTCGATTCTCGTCACAGTGGGCCGTCCTTTCATGATTAGTCCAGATAGGGCTGCTAGAGCTGCAATTTATCTCGCAACGTCGCCGGAATTGGAAGGCGTTACTGGAAAATTCTTCTCAAGAGGAAAAGAAAAGAGATCATCTAAAGAATCCTACGACGAGAACTCCGCTGAGAGACTATGGAAGGTAAGCGAAGAACTAACAAGACTAAACACCTGAGACTGAGGCCGCGTTGGATGATCAGACTTCTACATACGAAAGTCTGAGGGCCTGGATATTACAACTGCCGAGAGTAAGAGAGGCGCCTCATAGAGTCGGAGGGGTCGAATTCCAGGTCGATGGCGTCGAATTCATGCACTCCCACGGACCCTCATGGCTCGACATTCGGCTCTCAAAAGAGGACCAGGCATTAGTATTGAAGACCGGACAGGCTCTTCCCCACCGAGCACGTGTGCACAGCGAGGCCGGGTGGGTTAGCTTCCAAATCGAGAACTCTCAAGATCTTAAGAAAGCGAAGAGGGTCATACACCTAGCCTACGAGAAGGCAAAGAAGAATCCGGAAGATCTCAAGCCTAGATGAAAGCAGGACGGTCTCAGTAGAGAATGCTGTGGTGAAAAAATCTCCTCGAGGGCCAACTAGTTCAATAGCCCGGAGTCTCAGAACCTAGGCGAGTTATACTTTGAATTGAAAGCCATTCCTCCTACCTACGCTCCACCGCGTCCACCGCCAGGTGGAAAACCGCTCACCAACCGCCAGAAGCTAGCGCTAGCAGCTACGATCTTGGTCACGGTCTTGGTCGCCGTGTTGCTAGGATTATTCTTACAACACCGTCTTTAGCCTCTCGACCTCCTAGACAGGGAAGGGTTGGCGTTGAGAGAATCCTACTCTCTTCGCATTTGGGCAGCCCTTGCAATCTTGTCGAGCGCTTCTCTGGTGCCTTCTTCGAGACGGGCTCTCACAAAGCCTTGTGCAAAATCGGGGATTGCTGAGAATTGAATATCCCATGAAACATCAATCTTCGTCCTCTTCGCCTCCAACGGAACCAGCTTGATCTCTCTTGACCCTCTTAACGGTCCGTCGATCATCGTCAGATGTATCGACTCTTTCGGGACTAGCTCGATTCTCTGCGTCCCCTTTCTTCCCATGAATCCGACCACGACCTCCCGTTCGATCAGATTTCCCTCCTTCCGAATGTTACGAATCGAGACCAGTCCACTCCAGTACTGAGGGTCCCTGTCCACATCAGAGATGATGTCCCACACTTTGTCTGCTGGAGCGTCTACTTCGCGGACTTCCGCGATTTTTACCGTATGATCTTCACCATTTTTCGAGCCAATGATAGATATGGGGATCGGGTCTTCAGAAGCGTCCATCCTAGACTGATTTGTGAAACTAGGACACTCGCTTGCCAGCTCATGAAACTTCTATGGGCCCGTTGTTCCTAAGCCAATCCCAAACGATCCCCGTGTTTTTGGACAGTTTATAGCGAGGAGAGGAGGAACAGAAACAGGTATTCGCTCAGGGGAATATTTTGTCGCTCCGGGACAAGGCGTACTCGGATCTCATGAGAGAACTTTGGGGCTCACCGGACATCTGGAACACTAAGAAATCATACATTGAAATTGCCGCGAAGCTAGGAGTCGACGAGGAGACTGTAAGAAACAGAGTCAAGCATCTAAAGGACACCGGATTTCTAATTGGTTATCGCCTAGTTCCGAACCCTGCTGTGCTCGGACGTACGTTCGCTTCTCTTCGAATCGAGTTCCAAGACAGGGAGTCGAAGCAGGTCGCAATTCCACATCTCGCCAAGATCGAGGGCGTCATTAACATCGGTAGCACCCACGACAAGAGCGTGCTCATCACGCTGCTCGCGAAAGAAGACCAGGATTTCTCGAAGCTGATAGTCGGCATGGGAGTTGAGGGCGAGGTTTCGTGGGTCCCGGGGCTTGGGATTAGGACGACCAAGTATCATATGGCCAAACTGGACTGGGAAATAGTCGGCCTCCTGTTGAGAGATGCGGAAAGGAAACTGGACGAGATCGCCAAGCAGCTCAAAGTCTCGACGAGGACGGTTAAACGGAGACTCAACTTGATGATGAAGGAGGCCGCAATCTTCACTATGCCAATGGTCGATTTGAGAAAGACAGAGGGCATATCCTACCAGTTAAGGGTGCAGATCGAGCAGGGTAAGAAATTGGAAGTTGAGAAATCTGTCGTCGCGAAAATAGGTAACGTAGTCTTCCGAGCCTCCGACTCGGAGAATGGCTCCGTTTTCGGTTTTACCGGGGCCAATGTTGCCGAGGGAAGCGATATTCTCGAATGGGTCAAACAGCAACCGGGCGTAAAATCTGCCAGCATGGCCATCGCAGAGAGGGTAGTGCAGGTCTTCGACTGGATCGAAAGTGAAGTCGAGAGACGCCTGAGGACGATGCCGGTCCGCGAGCCGAGCCCTGAGAGGAAGGTGCAGGAGACAATAGGGATACATATCTGAGAGGCTAGGTTTGAGGCCCAACGCTTGGAACGGATTGCTCTCTTGAGCGATAGTCCAGTCTCATTGACATGAAGGCTCCTGCAATTGCCATTCCATAAATGGTCATAGCGACCAACAGATGCACCCAAGCAATCACCTCATTGCTAGTTGCTAGAGTAGCGAATCCTAGAATAATCTGGAATACGATCAGCAAAACCAATCCGATGGAGAGGCCCTGGAGTGGTCTGAACGGCGGCTTCAACGTTTGAGCCATCACCAGTGTAGCTATTGCGAAGGCGAGGACCGCGAACCCAGTAACGATGTGCGGCAAAGCCGTAATGAAGCTGAATGTTAACAGTCCCCCAAGCGCGATCTGCAGAAACACGAGAAACGAGGTTACCCGAAACCAGAGTTGAATCTTCATTTCCACGAACCCTTCAGCATGTTGAGAATCACTTCTGATTCTTAACAAATCCCCCAAGCTTGTTCGCGTTCTTGGACAGAATCCATCTGAATAGATTGTCCGAAACCGCGACCGATGTTAGGAGCGTTCTTAGATAATTCTGGCCTACGATTAGCTACTTGCGAACAGAAATGGAGACAAGCCGATATCGAAAAAATAGGGAACACTGGACCCTCGTCTGGGTCGGCATCTTTCTCGGCATAATTGCGATCATCGTGACAGCCAATCTAGTACTCCGGCCGGTAGGATACTATCCATGGTACCCGTTCGGCTTCGGCTGGATCTGGATCCCCTTCGCACTCTTCTTCCTTTTCTTTGCGTTCCGATGGTTCTTCTGGCCTTGGGGATGGGGCTACCGGAGTGGATACTGGACCAGAGACGATGCCTACTACATACGGCAGGAGAGGTTCGCAAGAGGAGAGATCACGCGATTTACAGGAGCCCGAACGGATATGAGCACAAATCTCAGGGCAAGGGTGCTAATTCTGGCAGTCCTAGAATTCATCGTTGGGGGAATTGTCGTACTCGGCGGCGCGGCGCTGGTCTACTTTTCGAATGACGCTACTGGCATGTCTCTAGGTGTCGTTCACGCGATTCTCGGACTATCGGCGTTTCCCGCAGCTTTCTTGCTTTTGACAGGCAAAGTAGGAGCGCGGACTTTAGCTCTCGGAGTCGACGCAGTAATTATCGTATTCAGCTCTGTGTCAGAAATTATCCTGTCAACCAAAGGATCTCTCTCGAGCGGACCGTTTTTCGACTCTATAGTTGGAACAGCCGTGGCAGTTCTCATCGCCGCGTTAATTGTATACCTACTGATGGATCCAAGCCTCAGACCGCTGCGAGTGGCTAATACCAAATCTGCGGGACGAGTCATGCGCAGTAGAGCCAGCAAGATGAGGGCATGTTCACTCTGACCGCCTTAGTGGACCTCTTAGAATCATCTGGTAAGAAAGTCACCGACAAGGAACAGCATACCTTCACGAATCTTCCTGCCAGCGGTTTGTTGAATGGAAAGGTTGCGATAATAACGGGTGCAAGCCGTGGTATCGGGGCCGCAAGTGCTCGGATCTTTGCAGCCTCAGGAGCGAAAGTTGTCCTAGCCGCTCGTGATGAAGACGCGACAGCAGCGCTTGCAAAGGATATCCTCTCTACAGGAGGCCAAGCAGTTGCCGTGCCGACAGATGTTGGGGATCCTCCATCAGTCGAGCGTCTCGTCCAGCGGGCCCTTGACGTTTACGGTCGTCTAGATGCTGCTTTCAATAATGCTGGAGATGGCCACATGCCAACACCGCTAGCCGACATCAAAGTTGAAGACTTTGAACGTGCCGTCCGTGTCAACCTCACGGGTGTGTTTCTCTCAATGAAATATGAGATTCCGGCGATGCTGAGGAGTGGGGGAGGGGCAATCGTCAATATGTCCTCGACTGCGGGACTAAACGGGGTCAAGGGAATAGCGGGTTATGTTGCGGGCAAACATGGTATCATCGGCCTCACAAAGACCGCGGCGTTAGACTATGCTCAGCTGAACATTCGCGTCAACGCCATTGCGCCCGGACCCATTTTGATTCACAGACTAAAGCAATTGAAGAGCCGGGACCAGGTAGCGTCGGCTGTTCCAATGCGGCGAATAGGCGAGCCCGAAGAGGTGGCCTACACTGCGGCCTGGCTCTGCTCCGAACAAGCCTCCTTCATAACTGGCGCCACCATTCCGATTGACGGCGGAAGACTGGCCGGAATTGCCTAACCTACGCGCAACTATCGTGCTCGCGCTAGCACTTTCCCAGTTTCCACTAGCCCTAGGATAGATTCGGGACGGCTTTAGCTTCGGGTTGACGTCTTCTTGGCCGCTGGAGCCTCTCTTGTCGGCTCTTCGGGGAATAGATCCTTCGGCATCCCTGACATTACATCGGCGAACGAGTCTCTCCCAGGTCCCGAAATTCCTGGATTGTGAGTCCTGATTCTGTTGAAGAGGTCATCTATCTTATCGCCTATCTTGCTCTTCTCCTTGATCGTCTCATCAAGCTCTTGACCATCACTCTCCAATCGTTGCAATCTAGCGGCCAGACCCTCAATACCTTTCGAGACTTCCAACATTCCGTTGACGGTTGCAAGAGAAGACTTCAAGGTGGAGAGTTCTTTCTGGAGGGCCTCGCGATAGCTGCGCAATCTGTCAAGTATGGGCTGGTAGAGTCTCAAGAAAT
>Ga0209238_1000462_pt1 | contig 14562 bp, 17 predicted proteins | sample GraSoi013_1_20cm_FD_185823 | JGI IMG/M metagenome (GOLD analysis project Ga0209238, IMG submission 185823) | Grasslands soil microbial communities from the Angelo Coastal Reserve, California, USA - Sample 10_02_2013_1_20cm (SPAdes) (version 2) | ecosystem: Environmental > Terrestrial > Soil >...
AATGGATGAAATTGGGTCGACTACTGTGACCTTTCGGAGGAGGTGAGTTGAATGGAGACTTTGCGTGAGGAAGAAGTTCTACGTCTTGAAGAGGCACTGCTGAGGAGGATGGAAGAGAGGCTTACCCCTCTGATGGAGCAAGCCGCACGAGATGCCGCTCGAGCAGCGATGCAAAGGCTGCGGTTGGACATGATGGCTCACATCAGTAGACATGAGGAGACGATACAGCGGCTCGCCAGGGCGGCACTAGCTGAAAACCACATCCCTAGATAGCCACCTGGTTCCTATCCATCATGATCGATGAAGAATCCGTGTTAGTGCTTACTATGCAAGATTGAGCGATCCTTGCGCGGCAGTAAGCGATTCAGTCCCTCTAGCCATTCTTGCAAGTTGGGCAAAGCGGGATCTTGTTCACGATCCCTTTTGTCACAATGCAATCAGTGCAAAGGTGCTTGCGGCAGGAACTGCAAGTTCTCTCATGCTCGGTACAAACCGTATCACCACAGACCTCGCATATCGCCCTGGACTTTTGATCACAAAGAGAACATTTCTGAGTATCGTCCAAGATCATCTTTCCTGTAGCCGCTTGTAGGATCTTTCGGTAGGACTTGCCAGCAGCAAGCATCTCTACGGTCACTATGGGAACATGTAACAGTTGAACAACCGTTACGGTTGCATCGTCATGACCGCTCACCACATCCTTGGTTTTAGATCGAATCACGTCCTCGGTTACCCCTGCAGGCGCGACGGTAACAGTGTTCTTCATTTCAAGTTCAGGAGGCAGCTTCGGCATGGAACCTGTTGACGGTTCGATCTCGAGACAATCAACAAAGAACCCAGTTGATGGAAGATCGTCCATGTGTCCCTCGAAGAGGGCTGCGTCGCATACGCGACCGTCTACACCGTCAAACACGAGAACTCCCACGGCCAGTTTTTTCCGTTGATTATCGATCTGGAAATTGGAAAAGAAGTACGGTCGAAACTCAAGTTTTGGCATAGAGGATAGCTTGAGGAAAGTGCCGTTGGCTAAGCCATGAGCCAAGAGGCGAGATGCGGCTGCTCTCGCGACCGGTAGCGTTCCCGGAACTCTGTGTCTCTCTGGGGCTTTAATATTTTCTACCCTCTCCTTCAGCTTAGCCAAATCCCAAAGCTCGACGCCAAGCTTACGGGCCATGAATTCGGCGTTGCCTCCGAACCCTTTTGGAGAAACGTAGATTCCGCTCTGAATTCCCAGGCTTTTCAAGCGGGCCGCGAACTTCTCGACTTCCCGTCCCTCAACTTGACCGGATCCTTCCCAGCATTCGAAGGCGACTTTCTGGATCTTCTTACCTTTCTTCCTGGAGGCGAGAATGTCCACAAAATGGCTCGGCGAATCGCCTGTCTGTGCGTTCTTCTCAACTTCGAATCCCTCGACCCGGCAAACGTCACAGACCATGTCCACCACGAAATTGCCTGATTCCGTTCTTGCATCTGTCGCCATGTAAGACCCGCGTTTGACTAATTCGAAGGTGTCAAAGTTGTGGAATAAGCGTGGTGTAACTTGCAAACGTTTCTAAGCGAGGGCGAGCAAGATAGAATAGTGACGGATACAAAACCGTATCCATGGAGAATTCTGAGACGTCCAAGGGTTGGCACGAGGGGACACGTGCGGTTATCGAGGAAACGCTTCGTGATAGAATACTATCAGCACTTTTGCAGCGCAGTAATCTGACGGGAGCACAGTTCGAAACGCTTCTGGTAGACCAGCTTGGACATGATATGGCGAATAAACGCCTAACGCGCAGTGATATGGCTCAGTTGCGGCGAGATGAGAAGGGAATCAGCCGCGGATCTTTCAATAGAACTCTAAGGCAGGCGCGAGAGAACGTTGTGGAGGCAATTCATACTGTTCTGCTTCTCGGCTACAGTGGCCTAACCGAATCTCCGAGTATCGCCCCTTTCTTAGAAGCTTCGGAGCGCCTCAAAGGTCAAACCTCTCAGCTACGGGATGCCGCGCAAAATGAGCCCGAGGTCTATCGGAGAACCGTGGATTCTATAATCGACGATCTTGAGCAGGCGTTCAGAGCGATGTTTGGAAGAAACCGTGATATGTGACATCACGTGAGTGATTATGTATCACACCTATCACGCTCATCATGCGTACTCGAATCGCCGGAGACTATTCGCTAGGTCGAGCGTGAGTCTGGCGAGTCTTGTCATGTGCTTGACGTCATAATGCAACAGGAAAATCACGTCTCCATCACTTGTGATGAGAATACAGCCAGGCCAGCGTCATAGCCGTTAGTGTTAAATGCACTTGACCCCGCTACCGTGACGTCACATATCCAACTGGCGTGATATCACAAACTTGTTTGGGATAGGGAAACGATCGAGTGAAACTTGGACCAAGGGTTCCACCGAAAACCAGGACGTTGCGAAGCTGTTCTTCGACTCATTCTCTGCGAGGCTCAGCTCTTTTGAAGGAAGCTTGAAGGACTTGGCTATTGAGCTTGAAAGGCTAAAGATTTCGAGCGATCAGTCCAAGCTCTCCGATTTGGTTTTGCTTGAGCGGCTGCAAAGAACAGAGAGGCTTCTGGAGGAGTCGTTGAATTGGATTAAGGAGGTCGCTGATGCAGTTCTTCGTGCTCCGGCAACAATCTCGACCGCAACGAAGAAGGTCGAGGAGGTATCGGAACCCGTGAGACCCAGCGAACAGTCAACCGTGATTCAATCTCCAATCCGGACGGATCCTTCTGTTGTGCAGCCGGGTTCATTGAACTCGATAACGACTCCCACTGAGCTTCAGGTGCTTACTCTTTTGGCGGATGAGGGGCCGAAGTCGGCTCCAGAAATAGGGAGAATTGTGGGACGATCCAGAGAGCATACGGCTCGCTTGATGAAACAGCTCTTCGATGAGGGGTATGTTCGAAGGGACCAGACTCGGATCCCGTTTCGATATTCAACTGTGGAGCGTGTGAAGCAGAGCCTTACGAAGGCTGAAGGGAAGGAGCAGGAGCGAGAGACTGTTTCTGCTCATCCAGCTTGACCCGGTACGCTAAACCAAGTTTTTCCTGTTGTCTCTCAAGGACTCCTCGATCGGTCAGCCTTGTTAGATAGGTGGACACTGTGCTCAATGGTATCTTTTCTCTAAAGGTGGTCTCGAACATCTTTTTCGCTTCACGTGACGTGAAGCTTCTTCCCTTCAGCCTGGATATGATTGTGCTGGCTAGCCTGTCGAATTTTCTGAAGGACAGTCCGAGAGCTGTAGCCGACGCTTGAGGAGTTCCGGACATCAACTCAACAAGGTCCAATATTTTAGCCACTTTCTCCTTCGTCACTGGACCATCGATCGCGATGGAGTGTCGGACTCCTTCCTGGTCGTAGAATTCTACCTTCAATCGTCGTGATCTCATCTTTGTTCCTCGAGAGAACTGTGGGATTCACAGTTCGCAGTTCACATGTAGAAAAGGTTCACTTATCGTTGTTCATGCGATGTGTGAACACGCTCAACTGGTAATCCTGTCGTCTTCCACGGGTTGCAGTGGAAATGAAGGGGTCTATGAACGATTTCACTGGTAGTGAAGCCCTTCTACGGTAAGATCGGGAAACAGACCACAGGATGAGGCTGTGTACGGAGTGAGAATGGGCGGTTCTACAGGGTGTGAAAGCTGCTCAAGGATTTTTGGAGATAGGCGTGTTCGCGGGGTTGTCGGGTCCTGCTTGTGTAGGCGTGGGTGATGGTGTGTTTTGAGGTTCTGTGGGCTTGTTAACCCAAGGCTCGGGTTTCTTCTTTCGATGTCTGCCGACAAGTTTCAGGGTTTCAATGATTGGTGTGAGTAGGAGAGGGAGAAGGAGGAGGTAGGAGTAGGGTTGGAGGTCGGTGAACGTTCTTGTGAACTGTGTCCAGGGTCCGCTTGATGACGAGATCAGAGGATTGTCGGTGGTAACCGTGTATCGGATCCGTGTTCCGTTCGGTGCTTGCCAGACAAACTCGATGGTGGCAGGTGATAGTACATAAGTTCCGCTGCTTTTTGTTGTTGCTGTGTAGCTGAGGAATTGTGTCTGGCTGGGAGGGAAACTGGCGAATTGGCCGGTTTGTACACCGCGGGGCGAGATCTGGAGCGTCTTCTGGTATGAGGATGGCGCCTCGTCATCGGTGACGTTGAGGTTTGTGACGGTGACGTTGTCGAGGTTCTGTATCATAACAACGACATTATGGCTCGTCCCTAGAGGTCCGCTAGAGGGGTTCACCGTTTTCTGTACGGTTATCTTTGGGGCGAATGGATAGGTGAAGTTCGCTGCAAAATCTGATCTCGCTGTAATGGTGGCATTGTAGATGTATGTCGAGGTGAAGTTGTCGTAGATTGGATTGGAAGGTGGTATCTGGCCGAGCGGGCTATAGAGAACTGTTCCTCGTTGGAAGCTGATGGAGACAATGGACGCATTTGAGTTGGTGTCTCCTACGATTCCGGTCTGGAATCCTAGAAGTGTTTTCAGGCTGAGATAGTGTTGTCCTGTTTTGTAGAATTGGCGTGGGAACTGAGTGTTGAGGATGAAGCTGAAAGCTTGGGTGGGCGTTTTGTTGAGTTGGGCTGGGAGGCTTATGCTAGCGAGGCCTATTGCGGCGAAATATTGTAGAGATTGGAGATTGGCTGGTTTGATGAGGGTGGAGAAGCTTGAGCTGGGTAGGAGGCCGAGGACTCGTGTGAGGGCGTCGTTGTTTGTGAGTTCAGGGTTTGGCGCGTAGATTGTGACGGTGCCTTGGCCTGATGGAATGGCGAAGGCTTTGGTGAAGCCGACGCCTAGGGCTTGGGCGAATTGAGTTGCAACATTATCGGATTCTCCGCGGGTCGTTGCTGGGTCTCCTGTATACAATGTGATCAGGGCGGGCTGTGAGAATAGTCCGAGGATGAAGCTTGGAATGCCAAGGCCGGAGTTGGTGCCGAGGGATTGTGGGTAGTTGTTGTTGATTATGAAGAGTGAGAGATTGTTTCCGGCGTAGTTGTTGTCGAGGACAAGACCTTTGCTTGAGAGGTCGAGGTCTGTCATTCGTAGGCTGGCGTTGGGGGCGCCGAGCATGTCCAGTCCGATTGCCAGGTTTTGCTGGTAGGGCCCGCTTGGTGGTGCTTGTGCGATTGTTGAGGGCTGGGTTGTATGCTGGGTTGTATGCTGGGTTGGGATGAGGAAGAGGATTGCGAGTGCAAGTAGGAGGATTCCTTTTTTCGGAAGGTCGCCCGCGTGCTGGGGCAGAGCTGGTTTCTTCGTCTTGATCATCTTCCAGAATGTTTTGAGGATGAAAACGTCTCCCTGCCAGAAGAGGGACGCGGCTCGACCGGATATTGTGGCTACAGCGAAGACGAGGCCAGCGTTTCTTATCATGGTCAGTATGATGTCTTGGATGACCATCGGGCTTGTTGGGGATGAGGTCTGTATGAGGAGCGGGATGATATCTCCTGCTACCGGTCCTGTGGTGGCACTTATGATCGAGAAGCCTGGCGGTGGAGGGGGAAGGCTGGAGAGTGTTGAGAGGTTGACGTTCTGGTAGATTGCTAGGGCTGCGAGTCCTAGTGCGCCGAGGGTTGAGAGGTATACTGTCATGCCGACTAGGAAGCCTCGTCGGATTTTTCCGCCGGCGATTAGCCCGCCGAGGAATCCTGCGAAGGTCCAGAGGTAGAGTAGTGGTGGGTAGGTTAGGGGGTTGGTGAAGACGAGGAATAGGGCGACGATCATCGTGTTGAAGTGGACGCCTAGGGCTGGTGAGAGCCAGTCGCTTACTTCTCGGAGGCCTGGTGATAGCTGGGTGTAGCCGATGTAGAGGACGAGGAGGTATGCTGCGATCCATCCGAGGTAGCGGCCGAGGAACATTCCCTCGCTGGGGTGTGGGAGGAGGTAGACTGTTCTGGGATCGTCAGGGGTCTGTTTGACCATTACGTTGCCTATTCGGGTGTAGAGGTAGATGTAGAGTAGGCCGGGTATGATGCCGCCGATTATGAATCCGAGGAAGGCGGTGGTGAAGGTGCTGCTGCGTGCTTTCTTGAATTTTCGTTCTGCGATCTCTTCTCTTATTCCGCTGCCTTTGTGTGAGACGATGGCGGAGCCGATTGCAAGGACGAGCAGTGTGACTGGTGTGGTCTGGTAGGTGAGAAGGCCGGGGACCCATGTGGGGAGGGTGGCTATGATCAGGGTGGTGAACAGGATGCTGAGGGCGCGTGTGATGCTGATGGAGATCTGGGCGACGGTGGCGGCTCGCCGGATCTGGACTGGCGCGTCCTTCAAAGCCATGTATGGCAGAGGCTGGGCCACGCGTCCCTCATCTCGGAAGGACGTTGCTGGGAACAAGGGAAGAAAGGGGTTCTGATACCCGGGTTGGGTGTTCGGAAGCGTGGGCAGACGCGGGGATCTGGCGCGTTTCACGAAGGGCGGGGCGCGGAAAATCGGCCACCCCGGGGGTCACATAATAGTTAGCAGAAAAAGAATAGTTACGGGAAAAGAAAAATTACGAGTCAAACACTGTATAGCAAAAGAGGGAAGACGATGTCTTAGAAGGCGTATGGGCATTCTTTATTTTCGCAAGCGTCTCAGGGAAACCGCTCATGCCCACAGGAAGCCCTAGGGATCCAATTTTCTTGGGATGATGTTGCTGTCTGGGGCGGATTATGGGCTTGTTTCTTGGAGACGGGCTTGTTATCGCCTTGTCAGAATATTTTAGATCACCATAGATTCCCCTATGATAGGCGTGAACAATCAGGGTCTGGAAACTGCAGGCTTGGATTCGGAAATAGGGCTGATTATGGGCGATTACTAACTCTAAACTGAGGGAATGAATAGCTGAGTGCACAAACAATCCCAGCCGGTGTTTCAACTCTCGAAAATCCTGCGGAACCCAAGTTTCTCGATAGTATTATTGTCGAACCCGGAAAGCAAACCAGGTGGGTTCTCGGTCCAAAATCTGCAAAGAGGAAGCGGGCAAAGGTGTTATCTGGGGAAAAGGCTTTTTGGCAATCGGGCGTAATCTTTTGACCCAGACTTCTTATGAGAACATAACTCAAGCCCTAAACGAACTCAAACACGAAGTTCTGTCTCATCAACTGTTTCTGAGCTGTTTTTCCAGTGCGGTTAGGAGAGGAGAAATCAAGGGTTTGACAAAATCTTCTCTCTTCCGGATGACTCTGGCTTACTTTCTATTGGTTCCAGATGCGAAAAAGAAATTCCTGAGCGAATTAGAGAAGCAATTGAAGAGGATGAAGACCTAACAATAGGATACCCGATTAGAAATCCTCAGAACCGAGACAGTAAGGGCGCTCTTTTCCGCGGAGACTACAGGTGGCTAGGACTGCTTTCTGTTCTAGTTCGAAGTCGAAGTTTCTTTCCAGGTGGACCCGCAGAAGCGACAGTCATGGTATCTCAAAGGAGCGTTCGAGACGGGTCCGGAATAGATGCAAGGGCTAATGCTTCCGCATACGGGACATGTATGGCTCATGTCCTATGCCTCACTCTTTGACTGTGATAGGCGCATGGGACCCAGTGCGTTGTCGATTCGTTGCCGGTAGGCAGAGGCTGGGTACGCCCCTATGAGACTGTCCTTGACGGTTCCGTTTTCGAACAGCATGCCAGTTGGTATGCTCATGATATCGTATTTCATGGCGAGCTGCTGATTATTGTCCACGTTGATCTTGACGAACTTGACCTTGCCCTCGTACTCTTCTGACAGCGCCTCTATCGTAGGCGCGATCATGTTACAAGGCCCGCACCAGTCGGCGTAGAAATCAACAAACACTGGAACATCGGATCGGAGGACAGCGGAATCGAAATCGGCTTCGTTTACTGGAATTACCTTCTCACTAGTCATGTCTTGTTTGTGCATACTCATATGATCAGGCTGGTCGGAATATAAACGTATTGATGAATGTCTATATGCAGTTCCAGAGCTCGGACAAAGAGGCCTAATCCGAGCTCATAGATACATATCGACATGTTAATACGCACGCTGGACCTTAGATGTGGGTAATGAAGCTCGCAACCGAAGAGTTCGACAGGATCAGCAAAGCCCTAGCCGATCCTCAGCGACGCGAGATACTCCAGAAACTTGTTGCGAGACGCATGAACTGCTCAGACGTTCATGCCATGTTCAACGTTTCACAGCCCACTGTGTCTCACCACCTGAAGGAACTTGCCACCGCAGGGATCCTGGACAAGGAAAAGCAGGGCCAATTCTGCTTCTACCAGGTAAAGGCAGATGTCTTGTCCGCCTACGTTACAGAGCTGCAGCGGCGCCTAGGCTTGGGAATTATCACGGTTGCTCCAAGAATCAAGTAACAAACGCGCATAGACGTTCATCAATACGTTTATATGTTTACGAGACACATATGCGGACATGTCTGAATATTCAGAGCCTCACGAGTCATTAAATCTGACAGTCGTGCGGGAGTCAGCCAAGAATTACCGTTCCTTCATCCGCAAGAAGAAGGCCCAAACTGAGAGACGCTCGATAATGTCCATGATACGAAGACTTTTTGCTGAAGAGCTGGAAGCGAACAAGCAGCGTCCACATTCCGCGGACGCTGCAGGATTCAACTAAGATTTCACACTTTATTGAGTGACTTTATTGAGTGAGACATCATGGAACAGGTAGCAATACAGAAGAGCGAAGGCGCTAAGCCTAGAGTCATCGCTCTCAACAATTCTCGCACCCGACTAATTCTCGGACTGATCATCGCCGCAGGATTTCTAGACGTCATTGATTTCTCCATCGTCCAAGTCGCACTACCGACAATACAAACGGAACTGGTAGTCTCGTTAGCGGAGAGCCAGTGGATTATTGGAGCATACGGACTCACGCTAGCGGGCTTTCTGCTACTCAGCGGCAGAGCAGGAGACATTTACGGTCAAAAGAAACTATTCGTTTCTGGAATTGTCCTGTTTACGGTCGCTTCCTTTACTGGAGGCTTAGCCCCGTCACTTCTGTCGCTAATCGTTTCAAGGGCAATTCAGGGAATAGGGGCAGCCATCTCCACCGCTACTGCCTTCGCGATTCTCGTGACGACCTTCCCCGAGGGGAAAGAGCGGAATCGTGCGCTCGGCATCTTCGTCTCCGTACTATCGGCAGGTTTCGCTGCAGGATCGATCTCTGGAGGGGTCCTCACGGCCGCGTTCGGTTGGAGATCAGTCCTATTTGTTAACATCCCAATTGGTACCGTCGCTGCTATCCTCTCCCAAAAGTTCCTAGTTAGCCATCCAGGGCGAGCGGCGGACAAACATCTAGATCTGCCTGGGGCGCTGTCTGTGACGAGTGGACTGATACTGCTAGTTTATTCATTGACAAATGCTGCAACTGATGGATTTGCCTCTCTCTACACGATTGTGCCTCTTGCGATCTCTGGTCTGGTCCTGGCAGGGTTTATCGCGATAGAGTCTCGATCAAAGTCGCCGCTGATGCCGTTGGGGTTCCTGCGACGAGGCACCGTCTTTACCGCGAACGTCCTTGCGCTAATACTCACCTCGTCAGCTGGAGGAGTGATCTTCCTACTGACCATCTATCTTCAGCGAGTGTCCGGCTACTCACAACTGGCTGCAGGCCTTGAGTTCGTCCCGCCTGCGCTGATCTTCTTCTTTGTGGGCGGGTGGGGATCATCATGGCTCGTGAACCGGGTAGGCCTGAAACTTGTCTTGGTGACGTCAATGTCATTAATCGCCTTGGGGTCCGCTCTGCTTACTCAGATTACTGTGACTAGCGGCTACTTTGGAATATTGCCCGGTATGCTTCTTTGGTCCTTCGGAGCGAGCATTGGGTTTCCCGCGTTGAACATTGCTGCGCTGGCTGGGACAAGGCCGGGGGAAGAGGGACTCGCCTCAGGGATAATTGGCACTTCTCAGCGAGTCGGCTTCCCCGTGGGACTCGCCATATTACTGACGATTGCAACTGTTACGGATCCGCCCCCCGTTGGACCTGCGAGTCAACTAGGGTCACTCGCGGGTGTGGTTACTGGATTCCAATATGCATTCCTCGCTTCCACAATCATTAGTGCAATCGGGTTACTGATCGCTCTGCGGGTTAAGAACCCGAGAATGATGTTTGAGCGGCCCATCTTCAGCTAGAAAACATTGTTCCTGCGCATCAGGAAACGTCGATCACGCTTCTAGTCCTAGCTCTTGGCGTTCAGAATGTTGGAGACGTACTCCATGAAGGGCTTGTCGTACATTCCCTCCCCTGTCCGATGAACATCTTTGAACAAGGGGTGTTTCGCCACTACCTCCAAGAAAGCAGACCACTGGTTCCAGGTTTCTTGATCAATCCATTTCCTTCGGTAGAGCAGGTGTGTTCTCTCAAAAAGTCCGTAGAGCAGCATGAGATAGTTTCGAGCCGTCATGTCCTCCGGTGAGAGTGACGCAGTGTTTGAACCCGGTAGAGCCGCCCTCGCCATTTCGCTTTGAAGCTTGGCCAGCTCGGGCTTTTCCACAAGCATCCTGAACGCGTCAGTATAATCATCGAGAACCTTCTGATACGCTGCCTCCTTGTTGGCTTTGTTTTGGGTTCGAAATGACATTATGAAAATAACAAGGGTGAGAGTCAAGACGGCCGTCTGGGCGATAGTACTCAGAACCACAGGGTCAGTTATGTCTACAGTCAAGGCTACGGTCTCTACCTGCGTCTCTACCTACATGAAGGACAGCTTTATTGTATCGATCTCGCCACTTTCGAATCAGTCCCCAGAACCTTCGGGACAAGAGCCATCTCGTCGATTACCTCGTCCATGCGTGCAATATCGCTGCCCTCTACAAGTGCGCACGCTGATAATCTTCAGCATGAGTAGACACCAGGTACTCGATCATCGTAGCACGAGTGGCAAGTTCCTGAAATCAGGCAGAGCCCCTTTCTGAGGTTCTATGCAACTCCCGAATTACTCCGCGTTTAGAGGCTTGAAGGCTGGAGCGATAGGCGGGATTATAGGCGCTCTAGCTCTAGGCATTCTCGCAGGCCTCAGCGCGTTCATTCTCGACCAAGAAGTATTCTATGTGACGATCGCGAGAAAACTTGGTTTGGCCTCTCCACTCTTGACCGGTTGGGCTTTGCACTTCCTTGTTGGCCTCATCGCCGGTGGAATATTCATCGCAACCACCGCTCTGTTCAAACGGTTCGCTCTTGATACAACACGGAAGAGCTTCTGGGTAGGCCTACTGGGCGGAATTGCCGTCTGGATACTAGTCTACGTACCGATTACAGATCTTCTCGCCCCTTCCGACCTGTCGAACCTGATGTTCGATGGAGGCAGTTTCATCTTTCACCTAGTCTACGGGGTTGTGACAGCTCTCGTCTCCCTCTCTCTGATACGCAGGAGCGTCAGGACGAGAACCCCGGCCCTCGCTCGCTAGGCCGAGGACTAGGTCGCCTTGAGAGTGACCACTTGGAGGGAGTCCACTTTGTTTCCTTCAGCGTCGAAAAGTGTGGCGGTATCCCCTTCGTTGTTCCAGACGAAAGCGTGCCTTCCCCAGTGTAGGATCCACTTTGAGGGTTTACCTTCTTCGAACAAATCTTCTCCTGGCCCCGTGCGAACGTAGGCCTTCTCGCGTGAGGAAAGGGAGACTACTTGCGGAAACGTGTAGACGTGGCGTCTCGCTCCAGTAGCAGTCTCGTCGGTCAGGGTCCAGCCCGATAGCGAGATTTTCTCGGTTCCCTCGTTTTCTAGAACAACAAATTCTTTGTTTAGCTTGTCGGAAGCATCTTTTCCGTGCGGATTGTGGTTGATATGTTCAATGATAATTCGGTTCGTGGACTTCACAATAGTGAATATTGGAGAAAATCCGATATAAGCGTTGAAAGCCATGCCCACTATTTCAGAATCCTAGTTCTGCCTTGCTTAAGTAGAACGCGCCAGAAATCAAGGGTCTCCAGGGATTCGGGGATCGAGTGGCGCTTTGTCCAAGGGCTTCAGCAAATGGATCTACCGTCTAACGCTAGCCCGATGGTACTACAACTACGCGTGGGGCTGGGTTATAGGATACTTCCTCAGCACCTTCACCATGATTGTGACGATATACTATCTGATACCTGGTTTGCGTGATCTGATCTCGTTCCCATTGTTCCTCGGGGGTTCAGGAATCCTCCTTGTAGGCGGAGGATGGGTATTGGGGAAGGTGCTGGTGAAACGGTTCAGGATCCAACCGATGGAGAACTACATATCAAGTGAGGTCAACCCGTTTACGAACGCCGCGTTGACAGCGAAGGAGCGAGTGTACTGGAACGCTATGGTGGTCTTATTGAAGAAGGAGATGGCGAGGACACCCGATGCCGAGGTGCAAAAGTGCGTTGAACAGATGAAGATGTATATCAACGGTCAAGTTCCCTTCAACTTTGACGAGCTCGACAACTTCCAACTAGGCGAACAACAGGACCTTGTTGTGCCTTTGTCGAAGAACACGATAAAATCGTCTCTGATTACAGAGCTTGACGAAGGTCCAGACACGGCAGTGGCAAACTGAAGACCTGCCAACTCTCCGCCCGCAGGAAAAATAGTCCAACTCCTAAACCTATTATCGCAAACTAGTTCTCGCAGGTTCAATGCTGCGAAGTCTTCGCATAGGCACTTTCCGTCCAGCCTTGTCCTTCATTGGCTTGCTGTCATTCGTTACTAGTTTCTTCGGGTCGCGGCTCTTTGCGACTCTCAATCCGACGATTGTGATTCAGCAGCAGGGAATTCACTTTCATCATTTCTGGTATGGGATAGCTTTGATGGGGATTGCGGGCTGGCTTGCGATTACTTGGAAGAGTGAGCGGCTTGACAGGGCTTACGCGGTGATGTATGGTCTTGGAGCAGGTTTCATTGGTGACGAGGTTGGGCTCCTTCTTACCCTCGGCAACTATCAGTCTGAGCTAACCTATGATTTCTTCATCGGAGCGGTTTCAGCCAGCACACTGATTCTCTTAGTGATCAGGTATCGCAGTCTACTGAGGAGAGAGGTGTCGTATCTGATGACCCGTGAAGGGCTGGCCCTTCTCGGTGTGTTCGTTACAGGATTCTCTTTCATTCTCTTCGCGTTCGGCTCGTTGAGCTTTGGAACGCCCCTCGCTCTCGTTGGAATCATCGTTATCCTGAGAGAGGTATTCGTGAAGCATGACACTGTTCTTGAAGGTATGATGCCTAGAGGCGTCACGGTCATCGCGGCCTTGTCCATTCTCGGTGGAGCAAACCTCATACTTGCTGGAGTCGGAAACATCCTCTTTCCGCCAGTCATCAATACGTCTGACTTCGCAGGAATAGGCCTCCCGGCCGGAACTATTGGACTAATCTCAACAATATTTTTGCTTCTAGCGTTCGTGGCGTTGGCTCTCGGCTCTCTCAAGATTCTGGCGGGGCTGGTTCTCCGGACAGGCAAGAGCTGGGCTTGGAGTCTCGGAATCGCAACAAGCATATCTTCGATTTTCTTGGACGCATCCTCGCTGGGGGCAAGTCCTGAACTGCTTTCTGGATTGCTCACAGGGAACGGTATCGAGTTTCCGACATCCATCATCGCGATTATCTATCTTACAAGACCGTATGTGAAAGCCTTCTACAGAAAGACGCGGGCTCCTGTCTCAGGCATTGGCTTGCTGTCTTCCGCAAACTTGAGCATTGAGGGTCCTTCCAAGGGCTGCTCGTTAATCGAAGAATGCTTCCGGAATGTGGGCTTTGCTCGTGGTTCTAAGAAAAAAAGGGGGATTAAGAGTGTGGGTCTGTGTAGGTGAGGCTGATCTTATAGATCCTGCCTGGACTGAATGATTCGCCGAAATAGGCCTGTCCAGCAGCCGTGTCGATGGCTGCGCTTGTCAAGGTCCCACTGGGACCATTGATTGCTGTTTGGGCCGACCCGACTTGGGTGAGAGTTGACAGTTGGACTTTTGTCATGGAAATCACACCACCGAAGTAGGCAAAGCCGTTGGCCGTGTCGATGACCGCGAAGCACAGGCTTCCTTCACCTGGATTGAGGACTAGCGTTCCAACCTTGGTGAAGTCCGAGATTCTTATCTTCGTAATTGCCCCGGTTGCCGATCCAGTTCCAAAACTGGGCGCTCCAGTCCCGAAATAGACGAAGCCTCCTGCTGGATCGATGACTGCTGACGAGAGCCACTCTTCTCCTTGCTGGAGTTTGAGAGTTCCTGCGCGGCTCATGTTGGAGAGCTTGACCTTTATGACGAAACTCGGGGACGTGTGGGTGGAGAAGTAGGCGAAGGTTCCACCAGCAGCCTCGGTGTCGATCACGCTGCCAGCGGTTGAAGCAAACATTTTCCTTCGAATTCTTTGGACTCGATCCATCTCTGATGGTTGCGAGCAGTCCCTGCAACAAGGGCCCAACGAAGTTGATTGAAGCGCAAGGAATGAACTCGTGAAAAGTAATTAATCTCTGAAGACGAATAGAATTTCGTGAAACCTGCGCAGAAGGGCACACAGAAGTCCGCCAAGAGCACCACCGCGATCAACAAGAAGTTCAAGGGATTCACGGACGAGGAACACGGCGCGATGAAGGAGCGCATCCAAGAGCTGAGGGCGGACAAGGGGGACGGGGAAGGTGCCGTGCTCGCGAAGATTGCGGAGATGCCGGAATCGGATC
>Ga0209238_1000463_pt1 | contig 14562 bp, 10 predicted proteins | sample GraSoi013_1_20cm_FD_185823 | JGI IMG/M metagenome (GOLD analysis project Ga0209238, IMG submission 185823) | Grasslands soil microbial communities from the Angelo Coastal Reserve, California, USA - Sample 10_02_2013_1_20cm (SPAdes) (version 2) | ecosystem: Environmental > Terrestrial > Soil >...
TCCGCAAAGCAGCGCCTGAGCGGTTCCAAACCGCCGACGATCTCGCGCGGGTCGCGGGGGAAGTGCGGGGGCGGGACTTTCGCGCCCCGCCGCTGCTGCGCGCCTTCGTGCGGAACGCGCAAGTCTCGACCCTGGTCCTGTTGACGTCGGTGCTCGCTGGGAGAGGGACAGGGCTGATCGGTGCGATCCTCCTCTTTCAACTGGTCGTGGTGGCGCGCCGACTCCTGAAGGATGGCTACACCTTCGGCGACATTCGGGCGGCCCTGCTTGCCGAACGGCAGGTGCAGCAGGAGGAGGACGAAGTCATCAAGCGGCGCCGCTGGTTCCTGCGGCTGGACTCGTTGTGGTATCGGATCTGGGCCGGAAGAGCCGGACGCTCGTTCTTCTGGCTCGCTGGGTGGGGTCTCAAGACCGCCGCACGCCCGGCCCTGCCCTCCGTCGAGCGGACCGAGCTCGTGCTCGGACGCTCGGCGCTCGCCGCATATAAGGCGCTGCCGGACGCGGAGCGGCGGCAGGCGCGAGACCTCCCGGCCGTGCTCGAGCGCTTGGAGACTGGGGCAGAGGCACTGCGGGCACGGGGCGACACGGGTGAATCGCTCACCGAAGCCGTGGCCGCGCTCGAACACCTGCGCCTTGCCCTCGTGAAGCGGCAGTCCGGCGTGGGGTCGCCCTCCGATCTGACGCTCGTCCTCGAGCGCGCCAGGGCGATCGGGGACCACGTCGACCGCCGGATTGCGGCGGCTGCTGAAGTGCAGGCGCTGCTCGAGTAGCTACTTGCCCGCTGTTTGGAGCTAGTGTCAATTCTGAAACTCGTGACCGTTTCTCCTGCAAGCGACATCGTCGTCCTCGACGAGCGGGCTGTGCAGCAACGGCTCCATTACCAGGACCTCATTCCCGCCATCGCGCAGGCGCTCGCGGCGTTGTCCTCGGGCAACGTCGTGCAGCCGGTACGCACCGTGCTTCCGGTCGCTCCCCATCACGGATTCTTGGCCGTCATGCCGGCGTACGCGGGCGCTCTGGGGGCCAAGCTCGTCACGTTCTATCCTCAGAACGTCGGGATTCACACGCATCATGCCGTTATCGTGCTGTTCAAGGCCGAGACGGGCGAGCCGCTCGCCATGATGGACGGCCGGCTCATCACCGAGATGCGGACCGCCGCGGCATCGGCGGTCGCGACTGAGCGGCTCGCCCGGGCGGATGCGTCGGTGCTTGCGATCCTCGGATCCGGGGTGCAGGCGAAGAGTCACCTCGCCGCGCTGCGTCACGTCCGTTCATTTAAGGAAGTGCGTGTGTGGAGTCCTCGAAATGCGCCGGCGTTTGCCGAGCGGCATGGCGTGAAGGCCGTGGCGACGGCGGCGGATGCCGTGCGCAGCGCAGACGTGGTTGTAGTCGCGGCGAGCTCGACGACGCCCATCCTGCAGGGACGCTGGCTCTCTCCCGGGACGCATATCAATGCGATCGGCGCAACCCGCCCCGACTGGCGCGAGCTGGACGACGATCTCGTCACCACGGCCCGCGTCTTCGTCGACTCCCGCGAGGCAGCACTGCGTGAATCAGGCGACGTCATCGCGGCACAGAGCGAGGTCGTGGAAATCGGCGCCGTCGTGGCCGGTGCGGATCCCGGCAGGCGTAACGCACAAGAGATCACGTTGTTCAAGTCGGTCGGTGTCGCGGTCGAAGACGTGGCGGCCGCGGCGCTGGTTCTGGGGGCTAGATGACGAGGGCCCTTGAACCGGTGCGCCCCATCGTCTTGGATGAGATCCGGGACGCTCGGAAGCGCATCGCCGCAACGATCGTTCGCACACCGTTGGTCCGGCTGGAACTGGGGTCGGGGTTCCCGGACGTGCGGCTGAAGCTCGAGAACCTCCAACCGATCAACGCCTACAAACTGCGCGGCGCTGCCAACGCGGTTGCCCTGTTGTCCGATGCCGAGCGCCGGCGCGGCGTCTGGACGATCAGCGCCGGGAATGCCGGGCAGGGTGTCGCGTACGCCGCGCGGGCAGCGGGCGTGCCGTGCACGGTCGTCGCGATCGAGACGGCGCCCGCCGCGAAGCTCGAGCGCATGCGCGCGTTGGGCGCGAAGCTCGTGCTCGTCCCGTACGCGGTCGCCTGGCAGGCGCTCGATGACCGCTCGTATCCCGGCGTCGAGGGGACCTTCATCCATCCGTTCGACGATCAAAACTTCATAGCCGGTCACGCGACGATGGGCCTCGAGATTCTCGAGGATGCGCCGGACACCGTCGCCATCATTGCCGCGATCGGCGGTGGCGGCCTGGTCACGGGCGTGGCCAGTGCCGTGAAAGCGTTGCGCCCTGAGATCAAAGTGTGGGGCGCCGAGCCGGAGACCGCCGCGCCCGCGGCGCTCTCGTTTGCGAAAGGCTCGGCGCAGGTGTTCCTGGACTGGAAAGCCACGTTCGTGGACGGCGCGGGCGGCAAGAGTGTGTTTCCGCGCATGTGGCAGCGCATGCGGCCGGTCGTGGACGGCTCCATCGTGGTAAGCCTGGAGGAGGTGAAACGCGCCATGCGGCTCATGGCGGAGAAGGCCCGCGTCATCGCCGAGGGAGCTGGTGCGCTCGGCCTAGCGGCTGCGCTTACGGGCAAGGCCGGTCCGGGCCCGATCGTCGCCATTGTCTCGGGCGGCAACATCGACCTCGAGAAGTTCTCCGAGTTGATTGCCGCGGCCAGTTGAAGGGATCAGCGCCGACGGATCACGTGTCCGGGAAACGCGCCGGTCGCAGCCCCATTGTAGACCAGCAGGCCATTCACCCAAACCGCGCGTGCGCCGGTCGCGGTGAGGTGCGGTTCCTTGGGAGTGGCCCGGTCCGCTAGCGAAGCCGTGTCGAGGAGCACGAGATCGGCAAACATCCCTGGAGCGATTCGACCACGGTTCGTGATGCCGACGTTCGCGGCGGCGAGTGAAGTCATCCGACGCACGGCCTCCTCGAGCGAAAGGAGATGGCGCTCCCGCACCGCCATCCGGAAGAACCGGGGAAAGGCGCCGAAGCCTCTGGGGTGCGCGCCCTGCAGCGCACCGTCGCTGCACACGTTGGCAAACGGCCAGCGCCACAACCGGTCGATGTCCGGTTGCACCATGCTCACCGCGACGACGCTCTCGTCGTAGCTTCCGCCGCCCGGCTTGGGTTTCGCTGCTTCGGCAATCAGGTCCATGAGGGTGACCGCGGGGTCGGTGTGACGCAGCGCCGAGATCTCAGCGATGCTCTTCCCCGCAAGTGTCGTGTCCAGCTCGAAATCGCCAAGGATGGCGCTGTCCGGCGTCGTGACTTCGGTCAGCGCAAACCGCGCGGCCGCGGTGTCCGTGAAATTGCGCTCCGGAAACAACACAGTCAGCGTCGACTGCCAATAGGTGTAGGGATAGATGTCGAGCGTGACGCGGACGCCTGACGCCCTCGCACGATCAAGGATCCCGATGAGACTGTCGGCGCGGCCCCACACGCTTCGCATCGCCAGCTTCGCGTGCGAGAGCTGAACCGGGAGCCCCGCCCGCCGGCCAATCGTGATCAGCTCGTCGATCGCCGCCCAGAAGTGGCGGTCCTCGCTCCGGACGTGGCTGATGTAGCGGCCGCCGTGACGGGCGGCGACGCGCGCCAGCGCGACGAGCTCGTCCGTCGCGGAATAGATCCCCGGGTCATACTCCAGGCCGCTCGAGAGACCGAGCGCGCCAGCCGCCATCTCTCCGTCGAGCAGCGCGGCCATGTGCCGCACCTCGGCGGGTGTCGCCTGCCGCTTGAAGTCGTCTCCAAGAATCGCGGCGCGCAGCCGGCCGTGACCCACGTAGGACGCTACGTTCACCGCCGCCGGTCGCTGCTCCATCTGGGCGAACCAGTCGGCGAGTGGGAAGTTCGACCATCCGTCCTGGCCGACGACGATGGTCGTGATGCCCTGGCTCACGGCGGCGAGTGCGGTGCGCTCAGTGCCCAGTCCCCGGTCATGATGGCTGTGCGTGTCGATGAACCCCGGAGCGAGCACGAGGCCGCGCGCTTCCACGACGGAATCGCGGGGGCTCGGCGTGAGTTGCCCAACCTGCTGGATCCTGCCTCCGGCGACTCGGACGTCCGCGATTCGACTGGGGCCGCCTGTTCCGTCCACGACGATGGCACCGCGAATCAGGACGGGACGCGCAGGGACAGAGGGGAGCGTCTGCGCCATCGCCGGCGCGGCGACGCAAAAAATGAAGGCAACAAAGCTATGAGCGAACATGGTTGATCACGTTAGCTTAAAAACACCTCCAACCCAAAGCCCCCCATGCCGCGACGCAGAGACTTTCTCTCACAACTGGGACTCGCCGCAGCGGCCCTCGCCATGGATGCGGCCGAGCTCCGGGCTGAATCTGCTCCGCAGCAGTCCAACTGGGATACGTCATGGCTCGATCGTCTCGCGAAAGCGCGCTACCGCGTCGTGTTCAACGCGAACGTGATCGATGATGGCGGAGTCTTCAGCTACGCGTCGACGTTCTTCGACCAGTATCATGAGGTCCATAACACCACGGACGCCGAGACAATTCCGGTCGTCGTCTTCCGTCGGCTCGGCACGCCGATGGCGCTAAACGACCATCTGTGGGATCGCTATGAGCTGGGCAAGGAGACGAAGACCGACGATCGCGATACCGGGACCGCCGCACGCCGCAACGTCTTTTGGCCCGCGGGACGATCCGCTGGAAACGCGGCGACCAAGATCGAGACGCTGCACAAACGCGGGATGATCAGTCTGGTCTGCAACATCTCATTGGGAAACATGGGGCGCCGGTTCGCTGAGCAAGCGAACCGCAATGTCGAAGAAGTGCAGCAAGAGGTTCGGACGAACCTGGTCCCAGGAGCGATCGTCGTCCCCTCGGGCGTCTACGCGTTGATTCGCGCGCAGAATGCCGGCTGCGCGTTCATGCCGGGGAGCTGACACCTAAAAAGCAGGCTTCTTCTTCCTCCTAACCCCTTTTTGTAAGCAAGCGCGTAGCGTTGTCATCCTGAGCGAGCGCGCACGCGCGAGCGAAGGACCTGCTTGTGATGGGTCCGAAAAGCAGGTCCTTCGCGCCTGCGGCGCTCAGAGCCTGCCCTGAGCGCAGCGAAGGGATGACAGGCTCGCTCGCTCTTGCAAGGTAGGAAGAGAGGAGAGGAGCGCGTAGCCAAGGACCTCCCTTTCTATACCTTGGTGGCATGGCCGCACCGGTCCCTGCCGCCGCCGAACCAGCGCTGCGCCGAGTCATCGGCGTGCGCGGGCTCGCCGCCGCCATTTTCAATATCACCGTCGGCGCGGCGATCTTCGTGCTCCCCGCGCACATGGCCGCCGGCCTCGGTGCCGCGGCTCCCCTGGCCTACCTCGTGTGCGCCGTCGCGACGGCGCTCGTTGCCCTGTGCATCGCAGAGGCCGGGAGCCGAGTCCCACAGAGCGGCGGCCCGTACGCGTATGTCGGGACCGCGCTCGGCCCCTACGCCGGATATCTGTGCGGCGTGCTGCTCTGGCTCGGCATCACGCTCGCGATGGGCGCAGTCTCCACCGTATTCGCCGATGCGGTCGGCGGGTTGCTACCGGGCCTCGGCGGCCCGCTACCGCGCGCCATCCTCCTCGTAGCAGTGATTGCCGGCCTTGCGGTCGTGAACATCCGCGGTGCTGCGCTGGGATCGCACGTGAGCTCCATCGCGACGGTCGCGAAGGTCGTCCCGCTCATCGCGTTCGTGGCGCTCGGCCTGCCGCACGTCCGGGCAGACAATCTCGCGTTGGGATCATTCCCCTCGCTCTCACGCCTGGGAGAATCCGGGCTGCTCCTGATGTTTGCGTTCTTTGGAATGGAATCCGCGCTGCAAGTGAGCGGCGAGGTACGCGATGCGGCCCGGGCCGTGCCGCGGGCGATCGCCCTCGCAGTGACGGGTGTGGGGGTGCTGTACATCGCCGTCCAGCTCGTCGCCCAGGGCATCCTCGGCAGCGCCCTCGCCGCCCCCGAGACGGCCAAGGCCCCGCTCGCTGCAGCGGCCGTGCAAATCGCCGGACCGACCGGCTCTACGCTGATCCTCATCGCGATGATCGTCTCGACTTTCGGCTTCATGACGGCCACGATGCTCTCCACACCGCGGACGCTCTTCGCCCTCGCGGTGGACCGCTACCTGCCCCGGCCGCTCGCGGCAGTGCACCCGGAACACCACACCCCGTACGTTGCCATCGCGATCCAGGGGGTGATCGTGTGCGCCATCGCCATCACCGGCACGTACGTCAAACTCGCGATCATGGCGAACGTAGCGATCCTGCTCGTGTACCTGGCGTGCTGCCTGGGCGTGTGGAGGCTGCGGCGGCTCGACGCGGGCGCGGCCGACAAGCCGTTCGTCATGCCGGCGGGGCAGGTTGTGCCGTGGGTGGCGGCGGGCTTGATCGTGGCATTACTGGCGCGGGCCACGGCGCAGGCGTGGCTGCTCACGGGAGGAGTCATGGCCGCGGCTTCGGTCGCGTTCCTGGTGCGGCGGGGCTCCCTGCAACCCTCGGGGCGCGCTTCCCATCCAACTTCCTAAATCCACTTCGGGAGTCCCTATGCGGTTCGCCGTCCTTCTCCTGACCAGTTTCCTCGCAGCTCCAGTACTGTCAGCCCAACACGCGGTCCCGTCCGGCGGGCAGTGGTTGATCGAGCCGGGTGAGCGTCCGGGCATCGTCCGGCTCACCATCCGTTACGGCGAGCGGCGGTACTCGGATAACTGGAACAGCCAGGATGACGTGCCCCTGAGCCAGCTGGTGGGCCTCTCCGCGGCGGACATGGGCGGATCCGGAGCTGCGGTGCACTTCAAGATCGTGCGGTCCGCCGGCACGCTCACCTGTGAAGGCTGGTTCGACGATGGCAAGGGCTCGGGCCACTTCACCTATCAGCCGAATCCCGATTTCGTGGCCGAGCTGGCCAAACGCGGCATCAACGGGGCCCCCCCGACGGCTTGGGAGCAGTTCCAGATGACGATGGCGGGAGTGGGACTGGATCTCGTGGACGAGCTGGCGCGGCAGAAGTATGACCGCCCCACCGCGCGGGATCTCACGCGGATGGCGACGCACGGCGTGGACCTGGAGTATGTCCGGGACATCGGGGCTAGGGGATACCACCTCAGGGATTCGGAGAGTCTGGTCCGGATGCGCGATCACGGTGTGGATCCGGAGTTCATCGAGTCACTGAATAGCGCGGGTTACAAGAACCTGGGCGCGGAGGACCTCGTGCGCCTGCGGGATCACGGCGTCGACGGGGAGTACATCGCGGACATGAAAGAGCTGGGCTACGCGCCCTCGAACCTCGAGGAACTGGTCGAGGCGCGCGACCACGGCGTCGATGCCTCCTACATCGTGTCGCTCAAGGAGGCAGGGTACGAGCGGCTGTCCCTGCAGGAGCTTCGCCGGGCCCGCGACCACGGCGTGACCAGAGGATTCATCCAGCGTGTGAAGGCTCGCGGATACGGCAACCCCTCGCTCGATGAGGTGATCCGACTGCGCGATCGGGGGCTGGACTGACTCACGAGCCGTCTAGAACCTCCCGCACCTTCGCGGCGAGGTTGTCGCCCGAGAATGGCTTGTTGATGAACGCCGTATTCCGCGCGAGCACGCCGCGATGCACAATCGCATCCTCCGTGTAGCCGGACATGAACAAGACCTTGAGGTCGGTACGCCGTGACACCAGCTCGCCGGCCAGGGTCGGGCCGCTGGCCCCGGGCAACACCACGTCGGCGAGCAGCAGGTGGATGGGACCGACGTGCTCCCGCGCGAGCGCGAGCGCCGCGTCCGCGGTCCCCGCCTCGAGCACCATGTAGCCATGCTTCTCGAGTAAGCGCCGGGTGAGCGCGCGCAAACCCACTTCGTCCTCCACCAGCAGGATCGTCTCCGAACCCAGCGTCCGCGGGAGGGCAGCGCGTGCCGGGAATTGGTCGACGGGAGCATCAACACGCGGCAAGTACACCTTGAACGTGGTCCCCTCGCCACGCTCGCTATAACACCACACGTAGCCGCCGCTCTGCTTCACAATCCCATACACGGTCGCCAGGCCAAGACCGGTGCCCTTGCCTGCCTCCTTGGTCGTGAAAAACGGCTCGAACACGTGCGACATCGTCTCGGCCGACATCCCGATTCCCGTATCGCTGACCGCGAGCATGACGTAACGGCCAGGTTGCACCGGCACGTGCTCGCGCACGTACGAGTCATCGAGCTCGGCGTTGCGTGTCTCGATCGTGAGCCGCCCACCTTCGGGCATCGCGTCCCGCGCATTCACCGCGAGATTGACGATCACCTGTTCCAGCTGGCCCGCGTCCGCCCGCACGGCTCCCAGCGTGGACCCGAGTTTCGTCAGCACGTCGATGTCCTCTCCCAAGAGCCGCCGCAGCATCTTGTCCATGTCGGCGACCAGCTCGTTGAGGTCGAGCACGCGCATCTCCAGCACCTGCTTGCGGCTGAACGCCAGGAGCTGGCGCGTGAGCGCGCCGGCGCGATTGGCCGCTTTGCGGATTTCCTCGAGGTCCGGTCGCAGCGGCGAGAGCGTCGGCAGGCCATCGAGCAGCAGGTCCGCGTAGCCCAGAATCGCAGTCAGCAGGTTGTTGAAATCATGCGCCACGCCGCCCGCCAGACGCCCCACCGCTTCCATTTTCTGCACCTGGAGGAACTGCCGCTCGAGTACGCGGCGCTCCGTGACGTCCCGAGCGTTGATGACGACGCCCTTCACCAGGGGATCGTCCAGGAGATAGCGGCCGATGGCTTCGAGGTGGCGGAACGTCCCGTCTTTATGGCGCACGCGCAGCTCGAGGAGCCGGCCGCCCTGACCCGTCGCTACGCCCTCGCTGAAAACACGCAGCGTCTCATCGACATCGTCGGGGTGCACCAGCGCGAAGATCGACAGCCCCACAAGATCTTCGGGAGCGTAGCCGAGCAGTGGCAACACCGAGGGGCTCGCATAGCGAAGCGCCCCCTCGGGGTCGAGCACCGCGATGATGTCCATGGCCTGCTCGATCAACGACCGGAAGTACTCCTCGCGCTCGTCCAGCTGCTGCTTCATCCGCTTGCGGTCGAGCGCGGCGCGGACCGCCGGCCCCAGGCGGGCGAGCCGGTCCTTCAGGATGTAGTCCGTCGCTCCCGCCTTCATGTACTCGACGGCGCTTTCCTCATCGAGCGAGCCGGTGAGCAGAATGAACGGCGCCGCCAGCGCCATCTGCCGCGCGAGTGCCAGCGCGGCAGCGCCGTTGAATTGCGGGAGATTGTGGTCGGCAATGATGAGATCGGGGCGAAACTCGCGCAGGGCGCGCTCGAACTCCGGTTGTGTCGTGACCCGTCGCGCCGTGAACTGCAGGCCCGCCTTGCGCAGCTCGACCTTCACCAGCTCAGCATCGGCCCACACGTCCTCCAACAGGAGGATGCGGACATTCCCTTCCAATTCGTGTCTCCGGTCGAGCCTCTCGGTCTCAGCCTAGCAGCTAGGACCGGAGGGCGAAGTCGGGAAAGGACCGGAGATTGGGGAGGAGGACTACCTAGGAATCGGGATGGACGAGCCCCACCTGGATGGCGTAGCGCACCAGCCCCGCCACGCCATGAATGCCGAGGCGCTCCATGAGCTCGGTGCGGTGCGTCTCGACGGTCTTCAGCGCCACCTGGAGGCGGCTCGCGATCTCCTTGTTGGAATGCCCCTCGGCGACGAGCTGCAGCACCTCGCGCTGGCGCGGGGTGAGTACTTCGAATGGTCCGTCGGGAGCTGCGCGGGCGCCCAGCGCATACGCCGCGACGACACGCTTGGTGAGTGACGGGCTGAGCCATGTATCGCCACGCGCAACCGTGTTCAACGCCAGCTCGAGCTCGCTACGATCGGAATTCTTGAGCAGATAGCCTGCCGCGCCGTCCACCAGCGCGCGCCGCACCGATTCGTCGTCGCCGTGCATGGAGACGATGATGACGCGCGTAGCCGGGTGTTCCTGTGCCACCCGGGCGGCCACCTCCAGGCCGTTGAGTCCCGGCATGGAGATGTCGAGCAGCGCGATGTCGGGTTTGCGCTCACGGATGAGCCGCAGCGCTTCGCGGCCGTCGCCGGTTTCCGCCACCACCGTGACGCCGGGCAGCTCGCTCAGGAGCGCGAGCATCCCCGCGCGCACCAGGGCATGATCGTCCGCGAGCAGGAGTCGCAGCGTGCTCATGTGTCGCTGCCCGCGGTCAGTGGTAGGCGCGCGCGAACGGTCGTTCCCCGGCCGGGTGCCGAGTCGATCTCGAGGTCGCCGCCGGCGAGTGCGACGCGCTCCTGCATGCTCAGCAGGCCCTGGCTCCCGCCGTGCGCGGCGCGCTTGCGTGCGGCGGAGACATCGAAGCCGCGGCCATCGTCGTGCACCACGAGTTGCAGCGTTCCGCTGGCCGCGCTGAGCTCGACGTCAACGACATGTGCCTGCGCGTGGCGGATGACGTTCGTGAGTGCCTCCTGCGCGACACGGAAGCAGGTCGTCTCCACCGCCGCCGGCGGCCGCTGCGCGAGCGGCGCGAGGGCGAGGCGGCTGGCGAGCCCGGCCCGTTTGGCCTCCCGCTCCACGTACCACCGCAGCGACGCCTCGAGCCCGAGCTCATCGAGCAGCGGCGGGCGCAGGTCCTGCGCCAGCTCGCGCATCCGCGCGATCGCGCCGTCCACCAACGCGATGCTCTCGGCATCACCACGACCCTGGGCCTGAAGGTTGAGCTTGAGCGCGGTGAGCACCTGCCCAAAGTCGTCGTGGAGCTCGCGCGCGACCGCGCGGCGCTCTGCTTCCTGCGCCTCGATTAGCCGCCGCGACAACGCCTCGAGCTGCAGCGTGCGCCGAGCGAGCTCCTCCTCGGCGCGCTTGCGCTCGGTGATATTCGCATTGGTGCCGTACACGCGGAGCGGCCGGCCTGACTCGTCGCGGACCACCGTGGCGCGGCCGAAGATCCAGTGCAGGCTGCCATCGGGCCGGACGACGCGGTACGCGATGTCTCCCGACCCCGTGCCCGCGAGCAGCTGTCCGCGGCGCTCCGTCACCCACGCCCGATCGTCGGGGTGGAGGACGTCGACGTAATCCTCGAGTCGAGCACCTTTGCTCGCGTCGTCGCCAAAGAAGAGGCGCCGATTCGCTTCCGTGTTGACGATCGCTCCGCTGATGAGGTCTTGCTCCCAGCTTCCGGTCTGTCCCAGCGTCTCCGCCTCGACCAGCAGGCGCTCGGTCTTGCGCAGCGCTTCCTCGGCACGCACCTGGTCGGTCACGTCGTCGTTGACCACAACGGCGCCCGTGATATTGCCGGCGCCATCCCGCATGGGTGCCGCGTAATTCTCGATCGTCCGCCGCTGGCCGTCGAACGTGTTGATGTCGATCAGCTCATCGCGGCTGATTTCCCCCTCCGCGATCGCGCGCCGCGACGCCCATTCCTCGGGGCCGATCGCCTTCCCCGAGCCGTGCCAAAAGCCCTCACTCTTGGCATACCGTTCCTGTCCCGGCACGATCAGGCGCCCCCAAATCCGGCTGGAGGCCGGGTTATGCAGTACGACGTCGCCCGCGCGATCGACCACCGCCACCCCAACGGGGAGGGTGTCGAGCACCTGTCGCAGCTGCGACTCGGCTTCCTTGAGCTTGCTGATGTCGATCATCGCGCCGACCCCCCGCCGAGCCCGGCCCTCGGCATCGCGCTCGATGACGCAGCGCGACGCCACCCAGGCCCACGAGCCGTCTTTGCGGCGGAAGCGGTACTCGTTGGACCATCCCGGGGCGTCGCCGCGGATGGCGTCCGCGGCGGTCTGCTCGACGCGCGCGAGGTCGTCCGGATGGACCCGCTCGCGCCACCACCCGAGGTGGCTCGCGACTTCGTCGCGCCGGTACCCGAAGATCGACTCCAGGTTTTCATCCCAGCTCAGCGCGTCGTTGTCGAGATCGCGCTCCCAGATGGCCTCGAAGGCGACACCGGCCAGCCGGTCCCGCGCTTGGCTCAGATCGGTGGAAGATCCGAAGGGAGGTTTCATCACTGACATATTGGTGTCCCGAAACGTAACGATCTACAAGACGAAACACATCCCGGTTCTCATCGCTCGCTATGCCATCTAGGCCACCAAACGACGTAACAGACGGTGAGAATTGCGGCGAGGCGGTCGTGTAAGTCTAAGTAGCCAGGGGCAGAATCGAACTGCCGACACGCGGATTTTCAGTTCTTCCCGCTAGATGGCAGCACACCCTCGCATAAGACTTGCGCGGAAGAGGTCAGCAAAGACATGGACGTGGGATTCCAGGAGCATGTGGTCACCGTCGCAGCCGTCCGGCCCGACGTGCTTCTCCGTTTCGCGCGCTACCCGTTTCCAGCGAAGCATCGGGCTGCCCGGGCGCAGCCATCCCTTGTTGGGGAGAAACAAGCTGAGACGGCCGTCGAAATGGCGCGGTGTGTAACGACGCAGCCCCACGATCGTGGCCGCCTGAACCTTCGCGCGGAGCACCTCCACGGGATCCGGCGGGGCGGGAGGGGCGTTCCGCCGCGCTTTGCGGTCGCGCAGTCTCTGGGTGATGTACCGGCGGCGCTCCCCATTTGAAAGCGACAGCAGCACACGGGCGTGCTCGCGTACACTTTCCACCTCACCCGCGATGCGCTGTCCGAGTTGCGGCAGCCGCCGATACGACGTTGGATACGGACTCGTGAACAGGGCGACGAAGCGAATGGCCGCGCCGTGCTGCAGCAGTTGTCGCGCAAGCTCGAACGCGATCGTCCCTCCCGCACAATAGCCGGCGATGACGTACGAATCGTCGGGCCGATAGGCCCGGATCTGGGCGGCGAAGTAGGCAGCCAGATCCTCAACGCGCGTCAGGGGCTCGCTCTGACCATCGACACCCGGAGGCTGCAGTCCGAAGAACGGCTGATCGTCCCCCAAGTGCTGCGCGAGGAGACGGTAGCAGAAGACGTCGCCGCTGTGTCCCGGCACGCCAAAGATGGGAGCGCGCATGCCGTGCGGCTGCAGCGGCACGATGGCCCGCTCTTGCTGGGTGAGCGTCTCGACCGAGCGGAGGAATTCCACAATATCAGCCTTGCGCTCGCGCAGCTGGTGGCGCAGCTCGGGCGTCAGCACACCGGTGGGGGCAGTGCACCGCAGCTGGTCGCCGTCCGCCCAGACCCGGATGTCGCGGCTCCGCAGCTCCTCGAGAAAGGCCGGCACGATCACAGCGCGAACTCCTCTCGCTCGACGGCGTCGGCGGCCGGCGCGTTCGCCTTCGCGACCCAGGCCAGCTGCTCGATGACCTCGGCCAGCCCGGCGATCGTCGGCCGCTCGAACAGGTTGCGGAGCGGCAGATCCACCCCGAAGGTATCCCGGATGCGCGACAAAGCCTTGATCGCGACGAGCGACTGTCCCCCCAAGTCGAAGAAATCGTCGTTGATGCCGATGCTCTCCACGACGAGCAATTCGCGCCACATCGCGGCGAGTGCCTTCTCGGTCTCCGTGCGCGGCCCGACGACCTCGTGCGCCGGCTGGATGTTCTCATGCGCGAGTGCCGGGAGAGCTAGGCGATCGACTTTGCCGTTGGACGTGAGCGGCAACCTGTCCAACCGGATGAAGTACGTGGGAAGCATGTAATCCGGTAACCACGTCGCGAGATGGGCGCGCAGCTCCGCCGCGGTCAGCGCCGTCTCGCTTACGTAGTACGCCGCCAGGCGGTTGATGCTGGTCTCGGTCGTTTGCGCCGGCTCGGAGTAACCGATCTGCCGCAGGATCTGCTGAACCCGCGATTCGTCAATTTCATCCTCGAGCTCTGCCATTGCCTCAGCGCGGGTTTTTTGCCCGAGGCGCACGTCCCAGCTGTAGGGCAGCGAGTAGTTGTGGAACCCACGCTGCTTCTTGTGGACGTAGATGCCGACATCGTTGATGAGGCAGTTGGTGGACCGGCCCGTATCGGAGGGACGGAGCCAGGGTGTGCGCTGTCGCAAATAGGTGTGCAGCTCCGCCAGCGGCACGCTCCAATACCGATAGAAGTCGACAAACTGGATGTCGCGGAACACGCCATCGTCACGGAAGATGTCCACCTCGAGGTGACACGAGACCGCATCCTCGCGCCGGTGGTAGGCCTTGCGTGCCTCGAGCACGAGGTCGTCCAGCTTGGCGACGTCGAAATCCTCCCGCTGGAACACCTCTTCGGTCAGGCGAGTCTCGAAGAACTGCCCGCGCGATAGTCCGGTGACGATGTAGCGGATGCCTTTCTGCTGAGCGAGGTTGGTGGCCAGGGTGTAGATGGTCTTGAAGCAGCCATTGCAGACGTTCGCGAAGCGCTTGAGGCTGTCGACGAAGATCTCGTTCATGTGCGGCGTACCACCCATAATCAGGTCCACGCCCAGCGAGTCCACGACCCGGCGGATGTTGGCCTTCGCCTCGTCCGAGATGAAGCCATTATCCAACGTGAAGACCAGCGGCTTCAGTCCGAGGTCGCAGAGCTGATACAGCATGTACGTGCTGTCCTTGCCGCCGCTTAACAACACCAGACAGTCGTACTCCCCTCCCCCGGTTCGTGTCGCCTTCATCTCGGCAACGAGTGCTTTAAGCTCATCGCGCGACTTGAAATACGCCTGCGCCTTAGCGACGTAGGTGTCCAGGCC
>Ga0209238_1000465_pt1 | contig 14542 bp, 20 predicted proteins | sample GraSoi013_1_20cm_FD_185823 | JGI IMG/M metagenome (GOLD analysis project Ga0209238, IMG submission 185823) | Grasslands soil microbial communities from the Angelo Coastal Reserve, California, USA - Sample 10_02_2013_1_20cm (SPAdes) (version 2) | ecosystem: Environmental > Terrestrial > Soil >...
GATAGGCGAGGTAGGTCGGGATGTATGGGAAATCCACCCGCCTTCGGACGAGGGCGATCTCAATCGTCTCGAGATTTCCGAGAGCGATGGAAACGGCGGCCGCATACATCTCATCCCCTTGGTAGCCCACATCGACGCCGCCGATGATCTCGATCGGTCCGGGAGCGTCCCGCTCGATGACCCTGGAAGCGAGTCGCCGCTGTTCAGCACGAAGGAGTCCGAGGAATTTGACGCCGGGCAACGAGGCGACAATCCGGGAAGCATCGACGCGACCTCGGGCGAGGTGGAGGCCTTCTCGCTCAAGGCGCCGCCGGGCTTGTGCGAGGACGGGCCGACCGTCGGCGCGGACGACGCGGTGGCCTTCCGGCGTGTCCGGATGATCAATAAGCCAGGTTGCGACGGCACGTGCGGCTCGTATGTCGCCGAGGGCGCGGGCGACCGCACCGCACGTCGCCACTCGCCCGCGCGGAATTTCGGCGAGGCGTTGCGACACGGCCTTCGCGAAGTTCGGGTCCACGGACTTACATTGTCGCCAGCCCGCAAAACCTTTCTACGGAACGGTCCATCGACGGACCTACGACTTCTCTCCTCCTCCGCGGCGGCCTGATTGTCACGCAAGACTCCGAGCGCCGCGTGGTCTCCGGCGATGTCCTCGTCGAGGAGGGACGCATCGCTTCGGTGGGTTCCTCGGACCTCTCGGCCGATGAAGTGATCGACTGCACGGGTTGCGCGGTCGTGCCCGGACTCATCAACCTCCACAATCATGTCCCGAACACCCTGCTCCGCGGCGTGGCCGACGATGTCCCGCTGGAAGAGATGTTGCCGAAGGCCGCCGCGATCGATGCGAAGCTGACACGGCGCGACGTGCAGGTAGGCGCGTTGCTCGGTTGCGTCGAGATGATCCGGTCCGGGACGACGAGCTTCCACGACCTGTTCTATTGGGAGGACGAGGTCGCACGGGCCGTCCGGGAATCCGGGATCCGCGGATTCCTGTCGTGGGTCACCCTGGACGAATCCCGGACGACCCAGCATGGCAGTCCCCTGAAGAATGCGGAAGCGTTCGTCTCGAAGCAGAAGGGAGACCCCCTCGTGACCCCGTCCGTCGGCGTGCAAGGCGTCTACGCGGCGTCCGAAGAGACATGCACGAAGGCGAAGGAGATCGCGGATCGCCACCAGGTCCGACTCCACATGCATCTCTCCGAAACCCGCGGGGAAGTGGAGCACCATCGGAAGGAGACCGGTCACCGACCGATCGCGTGGCTCGAGAAGATCGGCTTCCTCGGTCCGGGTCTCACCGCGGCCCACTGCGTCTGGGTCACGATCAACGAGGTGCGGACGCTCGCACGGCATGGTGTGAGCGTGGCCCACTGCCCGGTCTCGAACATGAAACTCGCGAGCGGTGGCGTCGCGCCGGTGCCGGAGATGTTGCGAGAGGGAGTCGTGGTGGGCCTCGGGACCGACTCCCCGATTTCGAACAACGTGATGGACGTGTTCGCGGATATGAAGATCGCCTCTCTCTTACACAAGGCCACTCGCTGGGATGCGCGCGCGATGCCCGCGCAAGCGGTCCTCGATCTCGCGACGATCGGAGCCGCACGGGCGTTGCACGTGGACTCGGAGCTCGGCTCGATTGAGGTCGGGAAGCGCGCGGACCTCGCGGTCGTCTCCCTGCAGGGTGCCCACACGACTCCTTTTTATCCGGAAACACTCATCAGCCAACTCGTCTACAGTTGCCGGGGGAGCGATGTGCGGGCGACGATTGTTGATGGCCAGATTCTCATGGCGGACCGGGTCGTGCAGACCGTCGACGAGGCCGAGGTGGTCTCCCGGGCTCAGGAGACCGCGCGTGAGCTCTTCGAGGCGTGAGCCGTGATCGTCGGTGTGGACGAAGCCGGGCGAGGGCCAGTCATCGGCCCGCTCGTGGTCGCCGGAGTGGCCGTCGAATCGGATGTCCCCCTTCGTCACCTGAACGTCCGCGATTCGAAGAAACTCTCGCCGGAGCGCCGGGAGGCCCTGGCCCCGGAGATCGAGAAAGTGTCGACGTACGAGCTCGTCGTGATCCCCGCGGAACGGATCGACGTGATGCGGTCGGAGATGTCGCTCAACGATTTCGAGGCGAAGCTGTTTGCCGAGGTGATCGACAAGTTGCGCCCGGAGACCGCGTACGTGGACGCCGCGGACGTCGACGAGATCGAGTTCAAACGTTGCGTCCGCAGAGAGCTCGCGTTCGACGTGGAGATTGTGTCCCAGCACAATGCCGACGAACTGTTCCCCGTCGTCAGCGCCGCCTCGATCCTCGCTAAGGTGTGCCGAGACCGCGAGATGCGGTTGATCGAGGACGAGATCGGGTTGCACATCGGATCCGGCTACGCCTCGGACACGGACACGATCGCGTTCTTGGAAACGTGGATTCGCCAGCATGGATCGCTGCCGCCGCACACCCGGGCCTCGTGGGACACCGCGCGGCGCTTGCTCGCGGGATCCCGGAACCACAAGCTCGACGAGTTCGGTGGGGGAGTCCCATGAGGGAGATGCTCGAGGACCTGATCACGAAATTCAACGCGAAGGTAGGGACCGATCCGGCCTTGCGAGCCGAGATCGGCGACCTGACGAAGACCGTCCTGATCGAATTGAAGGACGGGACGAAGTTTCATTTCATCCTGAAGGACCAGCACGTCGCCGCGCTCCTTGATGGCGGCGTGGACCGCGCGGACATCACGATCTCGACCGATGCCGAGACGTTGGGGGCCCTCATCCGACGCGAGGTCGGACCGTTCAAGGCGTACGCGACGGGGAAACTCCGACTCAAGGGAAGTCTCGAGGACCTCGCGCGCTTCCGGAAGTTCTTTTGACGCCGCGCGCGATAGGTTTATCCTGCACGGTCCAATGCGGACGGACGACCGCCGTCGCGGGCCTGCGGCTCGATGTGGGCAGGTAGCGGGGTGGGGTAGCCAGGATATCCCGTCGGGCTCATACCCCGGGACTCCCAGGTCCCCGGTGAGACACCCGGAGATCGATGGTTCAAAAGGGCCGGCAGGACCCGCCTCCGGTTCGGAATGTCCATCCCCCGCTATCGACCGCGGACCTCGTGCGGCGGTCCCCCTTCGAGGCCGTGCCCCTGATTTCGTTCCGTGAAAATACGTCAACCTTGCGTAAGGTTAATCGAAGTCGGTCCTTCGGTCTCCGATGGGTCGGACTCTGATTCTCAGGTCGCAACTTTTATCGTCGATGGGCCGGGTGGTCCGACGCTCGGCAGGCTTTCAATGGATCGAGTGAAAACTGGCATCGTCGGCTTGGACACGATGCTGAACGGCGGATTCCTGCCCGCGCGACCGTATGTGATTTCCGGCCCCACCGGAAGCGGAAAGACCGTGCTCATCGCCCATTTCCTCCTCGAAGGCCTCCGGCTCCAGGAACCTTGCCTCCTCGTGACCCTCGACGAACCCCCGATCGAGGTGAAGTCGAACATGGCCACCTTCGGGTGGAATATGGACCGCCTGAAGATCCTCGATGCGACCCCGGACGTGCGGGCGCACAAGCGCCAGCGGTCCGTGATTGACGTCGGGACCTCCCTCGATGTGCGCGACATGGAAGACGTCACGGACATCCGACAGTCCTCTCAGGTGCGGGCCCTCGAGGTCACCGTCCACAGCGTCCAGAAGATGATCAAGCAAGAGTTCTCGCAGCACCTGGAACGCACGAAGCAGCGATACAAACGGATCGCGGTCGACTCGATGACCGCCCTCAAGATGTTCTCGATGGAGGGCCAGGACAGTCGCATCTTGATTCAGTCGTTCCTCCGGTTCCTCGCGGAACTCGAGGCGACGACCCTCATCGTCTCCGAACGCCTGGACCGCAAGAAGCTCGAAACCGAGTTCTTCCTCGGGCGGGGGGAGATCCGGATGCACAAGTGGATCGACGGGAACATGATCCGCCACGCGATCTCGATTGACAAGTTCCGCGGCTCCGCCTTTGACGACAAGATGCATCCCGTGACAATCGGCGACAAAGGGATGGTCGTCGCCCTCGACGCCCCCTCCCAGATTCGCGGGACCTCTCCCGAAGGGAAGCCGGGCGAGTCCTTGCTGGAAACGCGCCTGATCGACGAAGTGTCCAACGTGATCGAGTCCGTGATGCGCCAGATTGAGGAGGCGCACCGACGCCAGATTCCGATTCGAGACGTCGAGGTCGCCCTGTCGCGCGCGATGCTCGCGTTCCAGCGGCGCAACTACCAGAAGGCGATGAAGATCGCCCTCGCCTGCGATTCCCAACTGAGGGAACGGATCGCGGAAGCCCCGCCTCCGCCGCCCGTGGCCATGCCGCCGCGACCGCCGGTGATCCGATGATCCCCGCCGCCCGTATGCGCACGGGTATCGCAGGACTCGACAAGATGCTCCACGGCGGCTTCGTCCCGGGCCGGCCCTACATCGTGTCCGGGCCGCCTGGTGCGGGCAAGACAATCCTCGCGATGCAGTTCCTGCGGGAGGGCCTGGAGGGCGGCGAACGCTGCCTCTTTGTCTGTCTCGAGGAGCCGCCAAACGAACTCAAGATCAACATGCGCGCGTTCCGATGGAATCTGGACGACCTCGATGTGCTTGACGCGAACTCGGACATCCGGCGTTTCGAGCCGACGCCGCTCTTGGAAATCTCCACGGAGGAAGAGCCCGCGAAGATGCGATCGATCGGGGAACGGATTCGGAAGACGCCGGATTTCGAGAGCAAGGAAGTCTCGGTCCACTCGCTACAGCAGCTCCTCAAAACCCTGCTCGTGAAGAAGCACTACGAGCGCGTCGTGATCGACTCGATGACCGCGCTGCGGTACTTCTGCATGCGGGAGTTCGAGGAGGCCGTGACGACCCAGTCGTTCATGCGGTACCTCGCCGAATCGAAAGTGACGTCCCTCCTCACGGTCGAGCTGCCCGATGAGACCGAGGTCCTCGCGGAGGCATTCCTCGCCCGCGGAGAGGTCCGCCTCCATAAGCTCCGGGACGAGACCGGGATCAAGCGCTTTGTCTCCGTGGAGAAGTACAAGGGCTCCTCCCACGACGACGCGGTCTATTCGTTCGACATCACGAACGCGGGCATCGCGATCAACATGACACCGAGGGCGCCCACCGCTTCGTGAGCCCGAAAACCTTGGCAGCCGGACGGCGGATGTCAATGCGGCGATTGTCTGACGAATGTATGACTACTTTTAAATAGCCCTGGATGGATGCGTCCGGCGTCAGTCTCCACGGGATGGGATGGCACAATGAAATCGCTTCTCAACGAGGCCCTGGCTCGACACCAAGAAGCCGAGGCAAAGGAAGAGCGCGAGGCCGCCAAGGCCGCGAAGACGCCGGAGAAGGGGAAGAACAACGACGACCAGGAGATCGAGAAGATCGTCGAATCGATCAACGTCTCGATCAAGATCGTCGGCTGCGGCGGCGGCGGGTCGAACACGGTCAACCGGTGCAGCGAGGCGGGCATCACGGGTGCGCAGCTCTGCGCCGTGAACACGGACGCGAAGCACCTTCTGTCCGTGCACGCTCCGAAGAAGATCCTGATCGGCAAGCGCCTCACGAAGGGCTTGGGGGCCGGCGCTCTCCCCGAAGTGGGAGAACAGGCAGCCCACGAGAACGAGGAAGAGATCCGCGAGTTCCTCCGCGGCTCCCACGTCGTGTTCATCACCGCGGGCATGGGCGGCGGCACCGGAACCGGCTCCGCGCAGTACGTGGCTCGGATCGCAAAGGAGGAAGGCGCCCTGACGATGGGCGTCGTCACGATGCCGTTCAAGTCGGAAGGCCGGATCCGCATGGAGAACGCCGAGGCCGGGTTGGACAAGCTCCGCAAGTTCACCGACACCGCGATCGTGATCTACAATGACAAGCTCCTCGAGCTCGTTCCTCGCCTGCCGATCAACGCCGCGTTCAAAGTCGCGGACGAGATCCTCATGCAATCGATCAAGGGCATGACGGAGATCATCACGAAGCCCGGACTCGTGAACTTGGACTACGCCGACCTCATGACGATCATGAAGGGCGGCGGCGTCGCGATGATCGGGATTGGCGAGAGCGAGGAAGAACGGGACCGGATCGAATACGCAATCAACGAGGCCCTCGAATCACCCTTGCTCGGAGAGGTCGACCTGACTCACGCCCGCGGCGCCCTGGTCCGCGTCGTCGGCGGCGGCGACATGACCGTCTCCGAAGCGGAGCGGGCCGCGGAGATCGTCGGCCAGAAGATCAACCCACAGGCCCGGATCATCTGGGGCTGTTCCGTCGACGACGAGCTGGACCACACCGTCCGCGTGCTCCTCGTGATCACCGGTGTGAAGTCGAAGTCTCTCCTCGGCAAAGAGGTGTACACCGGTCCGGTGAAGACCTCGGCCGAAGTGGACGAAGTACGCTGACCTCCTCCTCTTTTTCCGAACCTTTTTCCGTTTCTTCCCTATCGCGCAAGCGTGAGCACCCATCGGCCCCGGTACCGCTACGTGGCGTTCCGGCTGGAGAGCCCGCGGGCCTTTCGGCGCGAGGAAATCCTGCAAGTCATGCATGCGTTGACTCCGCCCCTCTGGCTCGTGGACTTCAAAGGGACTTCGGGGCTTGTCCGAACGACGAACACGGAGAAAGATGCGGCCATTGCGGCGCTGAATCGAATTGAAGCGGTGGCGGGCGAGGCGGTCCGTGTGAGGACGGTGGGCACCTCGGGGACGATCCGGGCCGCGACACGGAAGTATCTGAGTTCGCGGGACCGCGCGCGTCGAACTTGATAAAGAACCCTTATAAGTGACCGCTTGATTAGCGGCCCGAGGTTTATCAAATGCAGCCGGGCCAGATGGCATACGACCGCGCGATTACGGTCTTCAGCCCCGACGGCCGCCTGTTTCAGGTCGAATATGCCCGGGTCGCCGTGACCCGGGGAAACACGACGGTCGGCCTGAAATTCAAGAGCGGCATCGTGCTGATGGCCGACAAGAAGCTCGGTTCCCGGCTCGTGGAGACCTCTTCGATCGAGAAGATTTTCCAGATTGACGACCATGTGGGAGCGGCAACCTCCGGCCTGGTCGCGGATGCCCGGGTCCTGGTGGACTACGCCCGGCTCGTCGCGCAGATCAACAAGGTCACGTACAGCGAGCGAATCGGCGTGGACCTGCTCGTGAAACGGATCTGCGACTACAAGCAGAACTACACGCAGTACGGCGGCGTGCGGCCGTTCGGGACCGCGCTCCTGGTCGCCGGCGTTGACGACCTCGGGACCCACCTCTTCGAGACCGACCCCAGCGGAGCCCTCGTCTCGTACAAGGCGGGGAGCATCGGCCAAGGCCGGCAGGCGGTCATGGAACTCCTTGAGGAGAAGTACAAGGAAGGGATGAGCCAGGACGATGCGATGGTCCTCGGGCTCGAGGCCTTGCAGAAGGCCTCCGAAGGCGAGAAACTGGACGCGCGGGCGATCGAGGTCGGACTCGTGACGGAAGTGGACAAGTTCCGGCGCCTGTCGGAGTCAGAAGTGGGCCAGTACCTCACCCGAGTCCCGACGGCGTCCTAGGCGACTTCATGCCCAAAGAGCTCCGAAGCGATCGACGAGACGACATTTTCAAGGAATACGGGATCGCCCGCTTCGAAAAGGCGGGCGAGAAGTTCGAGGTCCTGGTAAAGCCGGAGGCGGTCCAGAAGGTCCGCGACGGCAAGGACGTCGACCTGCTCAAGGAGCTCGCGATCGACGAGATCTTCAAGGACGCCCACAAAGGCTCGAAGGCGTCCGAGGAGAAGATGGTCGAGTTCTTCGGGACGACGGAGCCCCTGGCCGTCGCGAAGCAGATCATCCAACGCGGCGAGATCCAGCTGACGACGGAACAGCGTCGGCAGATGCTCGAAGCGAAGCGCAAGCAGATCGTCCAATATATCGCGGCGAACGCGATCAACCCACAGACGAGCGCTCCCCATCCGCCCCAGCGAATCGAAAACGCGATGGAGGAGGCCAAGGTGCACATCGACCCATTCAAGCCCGTCGAAGAGCAGGTGAAGGAAGTCCTCGACGCGCTCCGGCCCCTGATCCCGATCCGCTTCGAGAAGGTCCGGATCGCGGTGAAGCTGAGTGCGGAGGACAGCGCGAAATGCTACGGGGACATCAAGGGCTACGGTGCGATCCTGAAGGAAGAGTGGTCCCCGACGGGAGCCTGGCTCGGCGTCGTCGAGATGCCCGCGGGCCTGCAAACGGACTTCCTAGAACGGTTGAACGCGAAGACGAAGGGAAACGTGGAGACGCGGATCCTGAAGGCGGACCAGCGAGTCTGATCCGGAGGGAGCCGCCCGACGTCGCGTCGAGAGGCGGTTACCTATGACCAGCGGACGGGCGCTCCGTTGGATATCGCCTCGGACCGGCTTCGTGGCGATCGTGGCCTTGACCGGTCTCTGTCTCGTCGCGACCATCGTGTTCGCGCTCCTCACGACGACGTCTTCGTTCGTGCTCGCGTGGGTCGCCCTGACGGCGATCCTGGCGGCGAGTTCCGTATACGCATGGTGGGACTGGAAACACCCGCCGAAGGGACCCAGGCCTCCCGGTCGCTGACCGCGGGCCGGGACCTCCCCCTCGAAACCGGAAGCCTCAAGTAGCGGCCTCCATTTCGACGCCTCGCGTGAGAGAGAAACACACATGCAGGGTAGCGGGTCGCTTCGCCCGATTGTCATTCCAGGCGAAGCCGTCGGCGGCCCCGGGCTGAAACCGGGACCTGGAACCTATAGCGAAGGCGGACAGCTTTTCGCGGCACAATTGGGTATTCGGAACGAGCATGATGGCCTCGTCAGCGTGATCCCGCTCAAAGGGCGGTACATCCCCCAACGCGGGGACGCGGTGATCGGCGAGGTCACCGACCTCGGGGCATCCCACTGGCTCGTCGACATCAACTCTCCCTATCCCGCGCCCCTCCACGCGACGGAATCGCCGTGGCGGGTCGAGTTCGGCGACACCTCACGGTATCTGAAGGTCGGCGACGTGATCATGGCTCACGTGCTGAGCGTGGACGAGATCAAGCGCGTCCAGCTCACGATGCAGGAGCGTGAGGCGCGACGGCTGAACGGCGGCATGGTGATGGAAATCTCCCCGACGAAGGTCCCCCGGGTGATCGGGAAGGAGGGGAGCATGATCTCCCTCATCAAGGACCTCACGCACTGCCAGATCTACGTCGGGCAGAACGGTCGGATCTGGCTGGACGGGAATGACTACGACACCGCGATTGCGGCGCGGGCGATCCGCCTGATCGAGGAACGCGCCCAGGCCTTCGGCCTCACGGAGGCCGTGCGCGAGCTGATTGAGGGGGCGAGTCGGGAGACACGAGGGCCGAGGCCCTCCTGAGGAGCGATTGGAATGGAAGACATCGAGCACATCGAGAAAGAGATGAAATTGATCACTGCGGACGGACGGCGTCTGGATGGCCGGAAAGCGGACGAATTGAGGCCGGTGCGGATCGAGGCGGGCGTCCTGCGTCGTGCGGACGGCTCTGCGTACATGGAGTGGGGAGGGAACAAGGTCCTAGCGGCCGTGTACGGGCCCCGGGAGGCCCACCCGCGCCACCTGCAGGACCCCGCCCGGGCACTCGTCCAGTGTCGGTACAACATGGCGCCCTTCAGCGTCTCCGACCGGAAGCGGCCAGGCCCGGATCGACGTTCCGTCGAAATCTCGAAGGTCATCTCGGAGGCGTTCTCCGCCGTCGTCTTCAAAGAACAATTCCCGCGGACCTCGGTCGACATCTTCATCGAAGTCCTCCAGGCCGATGCCGGCACGCGGTGCGCGGGCCTGACCGCCGCGAGCGTGGCCCTCGCCGACGCCGGCGTACCGATGCGGGACCTCGTCACGTCCTGCGCGTCCGGGAAAATCGATGGCGTCGTGTGCGTCGACCTGAACAAGGAAGAGGACAACTTCGGGGACGCTGATTGCCCCATGGCGATCGTCCCGCGGACGGGCGAGATCGTGCTCCTCCAGATGGATGGACATCTCACGTACGACGAGTTCCAGAAGGCGATGGAGATGTCGATCGCCGCGACGCACCGCCTCTATGAATTGCAACGGGACGCCCTGCGCCGTCGGTATTCCACGACCCTCGAAGATATCATGAAGGAATCGCCCCCAGCCCCTGCGGCACCAATGTCGGAGTCCGAGTCGCCGCTCCCACCCGAGGACGACTTCGGCCCGGAGGGGATCTGATGAGCGAGGAGATCGTCTCGGAATTGATGCGGGCCCACGTCTATCGGTTGGCCTCCAGTGGCCAGCGCGTGGACGGCCGCGTGCTCGATGAGCCGCGGAAGCTTTCGATCGAACGGTCCTTCGTGAAGACCGCGGAAGGGAGCGCCCGCGCGAAGCTCGGGAACACGGATATCCTCGTCGGAATCAAGATGTCCGTCGGCGAGCCGTACCCCGACACGCCGAACACGGGCGTCCTGTCGACGAGCGTCGAGCTGATTCCGATGGCGAGCCCGACGTTCGAAGCGGGACCGCCGAGACCGGACTCGATCGAACTCGCCCGCGTCGTGGACCGCGGGATCCGCGAGTCGAAGATGGTGAACATGGAGAAGCTGTGCATCACCCCGAAAGAGAAGGTCTGGATCATGTTCATCGACATCCACGTGCTCGATTACGACGGGAACCTGTTCGACGCCTGCTCCTACGGTGCGGTCGCAGCCCTCGCATCGGTCGTCGTCCCGGCGAAGAACGTGAACCTGGGCGAGAACTTCCCGCTCCCGGTCGAGCATTGGCCGGTGAGTGTCACGACGGCGAAGATCAAGGACATCCTCGTCGTCGATCCGAGCCTCGACGAGGAGCGCATGGCGGATGCGCGCATCACCGTGACGACGGATGAGAACGGCGATATCCGCGCGATGCAAAAAGGCTTAAGTGGAAGTTTCTCCTATGACGAGGTGAAGCGGATCATCGAGACGGCCCAGCGCGTCGGCCGCGCGATCCGCCCCATCCTTCGATCGTCTTGAGGTCTTCCATGGCACGTCGCACGCGAAAAGCAGGCAGCGTCGCCCGGTTCGGGCCCCGGTATGGCGTGCGGATTCGCCGCCGGATGCAAGAGATCGAGGAGGGCCTGAAGCATCGGCACGTCTGCCCGCGGTGCGCCGCGATCTCCGTGCGGCGATCGTCGACCGGTGTATGGACATGCCGCCGTTGCGGGTACGTGTTCGCGGGAGGGGCCTACCGCCCGATCGTGACGACGTCCTTCAAGCGGGAGGTCCAGGCGGCGGACAAGCCCGAGGCGAAGGCGGAGGAGGCCTGAGATGTATAAGTGCGCGAAGTGCCTCGAGCCGATCCGGGCGAACATCAACACGGTCGGCATCCAGTGCGAGCGGTGCGGCTCCAAGATGTTCTACAAAGAGCGGCCGAACGTGAAGAAGGTCGTCAAGGCGCGGTGACCATGCGGCGCGCGACGATCACCTTCGCGGGTCCGGATGCGGGGGTCGTCTATGAATCCCTACGACCCGAGGCAGGACGCGATGTCCCGAAAGCCCGCGTCTCCCTCCGAGCCGCTCGAGGCCGCGTGACCCTCACCATCGACGCGGACGACACGAGCGCCTTGAGGGCCGCCGTGAATTCGTATCTTCGATGGGCGGACATCGCCGCCCGAGTACGGCGCGAGGTGACGTCGTGAAGGACATCTCCCCGCAGCTTCAGAACCAGATCGCGCAGTACCAGCAGCTGCAGAACCAGCTCCAAGTCCTCGCGAGCCAACGCATGCAACTGGAGGCCAAGCTGCGCGAGGTCGAAGGGACCCTCGAGGAACTCAACAAGCTCACCGGCGACACGCCGATCTACAAGAGCATCGGCATGCTCCTCGTGCGGCAGGACGACCGCGACGGACTGAAGAAGGAGCTCGAGGAGCACAAGGAGACGCTCACGATCCGAGTGAAATCGCTCCAGAAGCAGGAGAAGGCCCTCTCCGAACGCTATGAGGACCTCGCGACGAAGATCCAGACGGCCCTCGGGACCTCGCCCGCAGCCGCGGAAGGCAACTGAGTTTTCTCCGGGCCGGGCGCTGGCAAATCCTTATATTAACAGGTCCATTGGCGAATCCGTGAACGAGGATTCCGGCTCCACGGGAGAGGATTCCGGCTCCGCCGAGGAAGGGTCCGACTCCGAAGAAGAGTCCGAATCCGAGGAGCAGCCCGAATCCGAAGAATTCCCCAAGCCGGAGGAGAAAGCGGCTTCCCCACCTACCACGCCGCGGGCCCCGCCGAGTTTCAGTCGCTTCATCATGATCTTCCTGGGCCTCCTCGCGGTCTATGCGATCATCAGCCCGGACGTGGGCATCGGGTTCGCCTCGATCGCGAACGTCGCGCTCTTTCCTGTCATCGGGTTCGGCGGTGCCTTGCCGACCCTCACGATCCTGCTCGCGGGCATCCTGACGACGACGATCTCGTCCGTCATCCGGGACCACTACACGAACTGGGTGAAGATGGCGCGGACCCAGAAGGTGATGGGTGCATGGCGGAAGGAACAGATGGAAGCCATGCGAAAGGGCCAGACGACGAGGTTGGCCAAACTGAAGGAGGCCCAGCAAGGATTCATGAAGGACACCATGGAGATGCAGACCACGCCGCTGAAGTCGATGGCGTGGACCCTGTTCCTCTTCATCGTGATCTTCACCTGGTTGCGTCTCTTCGTGGACGTCGTCCTCAATAATCACGGGAACCAGTGGATCGCGGTCCCGTGGTCGAATCATGTGTACCTGAATTCCGTCTACGTCCTTCCGTCGTGGGTCCTCCTTTATTCCCTCCTCGCGATCCCGTTCGGCCAGATCATCACGCGTGTGCTGAAGTACGTCCGATTCCGACGGCGTCTCGAGGCGATGGGGGTCCCGCTCCGGCCCGGGCCGGCCGATGCCGCGTGAGGGAATCCGGATGATCCTCGTGATCGGAGGACCGCCCGGCAGTGGCAAGACCACGGTCGCGGAACGGTGGGCCGCGACCCATCACTACATCCTCGTGTCCGCGGGGACGAAGTTCCGCGCGATGGCGAAGGAACGCGGGATGAGTCTGGAGGCCCTCGGTCGGGCAGCCGAGAAAGACCCTTCCATCGACCGGGCCCTGGACCGGGCCATTCTGGAAGAAATCCGTGCCAGACAAGCCGCGGGCGCGAACGTGGTGGTCGACGGACGAATCCAAGCGCATCTCCTGGCGAAGGAACGCATCCCGTGTCTGAAGGTCCTCATCGACGCGCCCCTCGAGGTGCGAGCCCGTCGGATCGCGGGTCGCGAGAAGAAGGGCGTCCCCGACGCCGAGCGAGAGATCGTCGCCCGGGAGGAGTCCGAACGGATCCGCTACAAGGCGATCTACGGGATCGATTTGAGGGACACGAGCGTGTTCGACTTCGTGATTGACTCCGGCGAGAAGACGCCGGATGCGATCGTCGGGATGATCGCCGCCCGGGTGCGGGGATGAGCGATCTCGTCGTCCTCCATGAAACGCCGGATTCGAAGCACGGAACCCGCCCCGAGGACCGAACGATCCAAGAGCGGATTCGCCTCGGGGTGGCGATCGTCGACAAGCCGGCCGGTCCGACGTCGCATCAGGTGAGCGCCTGGGTCCGGGACATGTTCTCGGTCCCGAAGGCCGGCCACTCCGGGACCTTGGATCCCCGGGTGACCGGAGTCCTGCCGGTGGCCCTCGCGGACGCCACCCGGGCGGTCGAGGCCGTCCTCGCGGGAGACAAGGAGTACGTCGGCGTGTTCCAACTCCACCAGGATGTGGACCCGCGACGGGTGCGGTCGATGATGGCCCGGTTCGTCGGGGAGATTTACCAGGTCCCACCGGTCCGCTCGGCGGTGAAGCGGGAACAGCGGACGCGACGCGTGTTCGAACTCGAGCCTCTCGAGATCGAGGGGCGTGACGTGCTCTTCCGAGTTCGTTGCGAGTCGGGGACCTATATCCGCACCCTCGCCGTGGACATCGGCGATGCCCTCGGGGTCGGCGCGAACCTGGTCGACCTTCGGAGGACCAGGACCGCGAGCTTCGGAGAAGCGGACGCCCATCCCCTGAACGCATTCCGTGACGCGCTCGCATTTGCCAAGGAAGACGGCAACGAGAGCGCAGTCCGCGCGATCCTGAGGCCCATCGAAGACCTGTTGCGGCATCTCCCCCGAATGGTCATCAAAGACACCGCCGTGGACGCGCTCTGCCACGGCGCGAATCTGGCGGTCCCCGGCGTCGCGAAGCTGTCCCCCCGCATCCGACGAGGTGACGCGGTCGGGGTCTTCACGGGGAAAGGCGAGGCGGTCGCGCTGTCGAAAGCGCTCATGACGACGGACGAGATCGTCATCGCGAAGTCGGGTGCGGCGGCGGACACCGGCCGCGTCCTGATGGAGCCCGGCACGTACCCGAAGCTGTGGAAGTGATCCATGGCCGTCGATGCATGGGGCTTTGACTCGGATCGACAGGCGAAGGCGCACCGTCTGCGGACCTTACGGTTCCGACTCTCCATCGCACGGACGGGGGCGCTCGTGTCGCTCGTCCTGGGTCTGGTATTCGTTGGCTCCACGAGCCTTCGAGATGCCGTCCTCTCCCTTCGA
>Ga0209238_1000466_pt1 | contig 14540 bp, 12 predicted proteins | sample GraSoi013_1_20cm_FD_185823 | JGI IMG/M metagenome (GOLD analysis project Ga0209238, IMG submission 185823) | Grasslands soil microbial communities from the Angelo Coastal Reserve, California, USA - Sample 10_02_2013_1_20cm (SPAdes) (version 2) | ecosystem: Environmental > Terrestrial > Soil >...
AGGCCTGGCTCTAGTCCTGGCTGGCATAACGCTTGCCGGAACGTACAGACCGCGATCACATGACGGAAGCACGGCCTTCATGCGCGGCGCAGGAACGGGTCGAGCGCCCGCACGAAATCCTGCGTGGCCTCGACGTGCGGGGCGTGCCCGGTGGCGAGCTCGATCACGCCCGTGGAGAGGAGCGCCGCGGTTTCACGGGCTGATTCGAGGGGCATGGGGTCATAGATGCCGTGCAGGAGGAGGGAGCGGGGCGCCTTGCCGTCGGGGAAGGTGTGTCGGAGCTGCGCGCGGAAATCGTATGCTCCCAGGCTCTGCCATACCGCCTGTTGCGTACGCGCCGTGACGCGGAACGGGGTCATCTCGCGCGCCTGCTTCGGATCGTGAAAGTAGCCCGCCACCGATAGCGCGAACGCCAGGCGGCGGTACTTTTCGGGATCGGTGCGCGACAGGGCGCTGGCGGTGAGCTCCGCCCGGGCCCGCGCAAGCCACGGCTGGGCCATGCGGGCCGCGAGGCGGTGCTCGAACTCCTCACGCCACGCCGCCGTGAGCGGCGCGGACGGGCGTATCGCGCGGGACCGGTGAGCGGCCGCCGCCCCGCTGGTCGTAATAGAGGAGGGTGCGGCCGTGCGCGAGCCGGTCGTACTGCGGGAGCAGGTAGTCGTGGTGGGCGCCGGGACCGCCGTGCAGCACGACGACCGGGGGGCCGTCTCCGACGCGTCGCGTGTAGATGCGGACGCCGTTCAGGTCGACCGTCGTCTGGTCCATCGCGTCTCGAATTATACCGTTCGGGTGGCCATGAAGCTGATGCGTTTTCCACCCGCCCTGACGCCACCCGGCTTGCGGGGGCTCGGGCTCGCCGACGTCGCGGTCCTCTGCCTGCTGGGCGGTGCGATCGCGACGGTGGTCGCGTTCGCCCGCGAGTTCGAGGCGCCGCTCTCACCGTCCGTCGTGATCGACCTGCGCTTCGCCGCGCTGCCGCGCTATACCCTGTACTCGCTGTCGCGCGGCGTGCTGGCGCTCGTGATCTCGTATGTGTTTGCGCTGAGCTTCGGCTGGGCCGCCGCCAAGTCGCGCGCGGCGGAGCGCCTGCTCCTGCCGCTGCTCGACATTCTGCAGAGCATCCCGGTACTCGGCTTTCTGCCCGGCCTGGTGCTCGGGCTGATGTCGCTCTTCCCCACGCGCAACGTCGGTCTCGAGCTGGCCGCCATCCTGATGATCTTCACGGCTCAGGCGTGGAACCTGGCGCTGTCGTTCTACAACTCGCTCAAGGGCATGCCCGCGCCGCTGCGCGAAGCGTGCAAGGTGGCGGGCTGGAAGGCGTCGCGCACCTTCTGGCAGCTCGAGGTGCCCGGCGCGGCGCAGGGGCTCGTGTGGAACGGGATGCTCTCGATGGCGGGGGGCTGGTTCTTCCTGATGGTGAACGAGGCGTTTCGGCTGGGAGACCACGACTACCGCCTGCCGGGCATCGGCTCCTACATGAGCGTCGCGCTCGATCGGGGGAATGCGCCCGCCATGGCGCTCGCGATCGTCGCGATGGTGTTGATGATCGTGTGCGTGGATCAGCTGCTGTGGCGCCCGCTGGTGGTGTGGGTCGAGAAGTTCCGCCTGGACGATACGACGGGAGGCGGTCCGGCGCCGGGTTCCTGGGTGCTCGACTTCCTGCGGCGGGCACGGCTGCCGCGGCGCGCGGCGCTGCTGCAGCGCCGCGCCTACCGCGGCGCGCGCCGGGCCACGCGGCCGTTCGAACGCCCGTTCCGCGCCGTGGGTCCGGTGATCTGGCGCGCCCCGCGCTTCGCCCTGGACCATCCCTTCGCACGGCGGCTCGGCGCCGGGCTGCTCATGGCGGCGGTAGGCGCGGCCGCGCTGCTGGGCGCCAGGAGCCTGTGGCTGCTGTTGGCGCAGCTCGGGGTGCGGGACTGGGGCTCGCTCGTGTCGTCCGCCACCCTCACGTTCGCGCGCGTCATGGGCGCCGTCGTGGTGTCGACCGCCTGGGCCCTTCCGGCCGGGGTGTGGATCGGCCGCTCGCCGCGGCTCGCCCGCGCGCTGCAGCCGGTGATCCAGGTGGTCGCGTCGTTCCCCGCTCCCATGCTGTTCCCGTTGGTGATCCTGCTGTTCGAGCGGATCGGTGTCGGGCTGGGACTGGGCGCCGTGGCCCTGATGGTGCTCGCCGGACAGTGGTACATCCTGTTCAACGTGATCTCCGCGGTGGCGGCCCTCCCGGAGCAGCTGAAGGACGCGGCGACCGTGTTCCGGCTGCCGCGGCTGGCGCGCTGGCGCGCGCTGTACCTGCCCGCGGCGTTCCCGGCCCTCGTGACCGGCTGGGTGACGGCGGCGGGCGGCGCGTGGAACGGGTCGATCGTCGCCGAGTACATCGAGGCCGGGGGGACACTGCGCACGACCAAGGGACTGGGGAGCCTGATCAGCGAGGCCACGACGCATGCCAACTTCCCGCTGCTGGCGGGCGGGATCGCACTCATGAGCCTGATCGTGGTGGGGTGGAACCGCCTCGTGTGGCGGTCGCTGATGCAATGGGCGCAGGCGCGTTTCGGGCTCGTCACGTGAGCCCCGGCACGCTGCTGCTCGAAGCGCGGCACGTGACCCAGCGGTTCCGTCTGCCCAACGGCCAGGTGCTCGAGGCGCTGCGCGATGTCTCACTCGGCGTGTGCGAGCACGAGGTGGTGGCGCTGGTCGGACCGTCGGGATGCGGCAAGAGCACGCTGCTGCGGCTGTTCGCCGGTCTGGCGCGCCCCGCGGACGGCGCGGTGCTGTACCGGGGGCAGCCGCTGGAGGGGGTGCTCGCCGCGGCCGCGATGGTGTTCCAGTCGTTCGCGCTGCTCCCCTGGTTCACCGTCGCCGAGAACGTGGCGATGGGCCTCGAGGCGCGGGGCGTGGACGGGGCCGCCCGGCGCGACGCGGTGGCCCGCGCCATCAACCTGGTGGGGCTCGACGGCTTCGAGCAGGCCTACCCCAAGGAGCTGTCAGGCGGGATGAAGCAGCGGGTCGGGTTCGCGCGCGCCCTCGCCGTGGCCCCCGAGATCATGCTGATGGACGAGCCGTTCGGCGCACTCGACCCGCTCACCGCCGAAAACCTGCGCAGCCAGGTCGTCGACCTGTGGCGCGATCCCGCGACCGGCGTGAACACGCTCGTCGTCGTCACGCACAGCGTCGAAGAAGCGGTGTTCCTCGCGGGCCGCATCGTCCCGTTCCCGCGGGTCCACGTTTCGGAGGTGACGGGCCTCCTCGACCACGTGCTGACGCGACCCGGCGGCAAGGGGCCGGTGTTCGAGCTCGCCGAAGACTTGGGCGTGGACTACGATCGCATGTCCGCCGTGGTGCGCGCGGCCGAGCAGCTCGGCTGGGTCACCACGCCGGGCGAGGTCGTGCAGCTCGCGCAGGCGGGGCGCGAGGTGATGGCCATGGACGACGCCGCCCGCAAGGACGCGACCCGCGCGCGGCTGGCCAAGCAGCCGCTGTTCGCGCGGCTCGTCGCGATGCTCAAAGAGAGCGATGGGGCGGTGGAGGACGAAGAGGTCCTCGCCGACCTCACCATCCATTTCCCGTTCATTCCTGTGGATTCCCTGTTCGCCACCATCGTCGAGTGGGGGCGGTACGCGGAGCTGCTCGATCACGACGCCGACGCCGGACGGTTGAGCCTCCTCGGGCTTCCCGAGGGGAGCGCCGAAGCCCGCTCCGAGGCGTAAAACGGCGCCCACCCCGAGCGCTCGTAGGCGTCCAGCGTCGCCAGAATGCCGGCTTCGGTATCGGGCCACGCCAGCGAAAACCCGGTCGCGAGCAGCTTGCGGGCATCCACCACGTGGTTGTGGATCAGCAGGTGGACCCCGGCGGGGTTGGCGAGCGGCTGCGGCCCGAATTTCCCCGCGAGCCAGCCGCGCCGTGCGCGCAGCATTTCCCAGTGGGCATACAGCCGCAGGATGGCCGGCGGGACGTGGAACAGCGGGCGGCCGCGCAGCCGCGGCCGGTGGGGGAGCGTGACGCGCGCGTCGCGCAGGGAGAGCCAGCCGAGCCGCCGGCGCGCCAGCGCGTACACGTCCGCGGCCGCGATGGGCGTGGGACTGGCGACGTTGTAGACGGTGTTCGCCGCGCCGTGCTCGGCGAGGTGCACGGCGGCCCGGGCCACGTCCTCGACGTGCACGTAGGAATGGCGCACCTTGCCGGGACCGGGCACCGCGCTCATCGCGCCGGTCTTGAAGGCGAACAGCGCCTGCCCCAGGCCCTTGACCGAGCCCGGTCCGTACACTTCCGCCGGACGCACCACGATCACATCGAGGCCGTCCATGATGGCCGCCTCCCGCGCCAGCAGCTCGCCCAGCCATTTGCTGCGCGCGTAAGGATTGAGCCGCTCGAACGGGACCGGGGCGGTTTCGGCGAGCGGCTCGGGGCGCGCGGTGGCGCCATACACACTGCTCGAGCTCCACGTGATCACGCGCTCGACGCGGCGCGCGCGGGCGGCGGCGCACACTTGCCCAACCCCTTCGACGTTCACGGCGTACAGGTCGTCCCACGCGGCCGTGAGGTCGAACAGCGCGGCGGTGTGGAACAGCACCTGCGCGCCCCGCAGCGCCTCCCGCAGGGCGGATTGGTCGCGGATATCGACGCCGATCCGGCGCGCGCCCCCGGGCACGCGCCCCAGCGCCCGCGGCAGATCGAGCGCCGCCACGTCCCAGCCCAGCTCGAGCAGCCGCGCCGTGAGCCTGGAGCCGATGAAGCCTCCGGCGCCGGTCACCGCCGCCCTCACGCGGTCCGTTCCTCTCGGGAGCGCGGCACGGCGGGCATGGGGCTCCAGCGCTCCAGCGCGAAGCACGAGACGGGCAGCTTGAGCGTCGAGGTCACAAACGCCCGGCCCACGTACAGGCCGTCCGCCGCGTGCGGCGGGCTCACCACCAGGTCACGCAGCGGACGCGCCAGCCGGCCCACGAGCTGCAGCCGCAGCCCGGGGCGGACGCCCCACGCCGCCAACCGCTCGCGGTCCCGGCCGCGTCCGTAGTCGAGCAGCAGAGCCGTCCGCCGCCGGCTCCAATCGGCCGCGGGCGTCACGGCGAAAAAGCCGAACGGGCGGCCGGTATCGATGCGCCACTCGCCCGCCCGCACCCGGACGACGAAGTTGCACCCGGCCACGCCGGCTCCGTCCCGGAAGAATCCCTTGGCGAAGGCGCGGCCCCCTACCGGCGAGCGGGCGGCGACGCGCGATGTGTTCCATCCGCGGAACACCCAGCCGGCCAGCTCCTCGGGAGCGGGCGCGCTGCCGCGCAGCCACAGGTCCCGCAGCCCCGCTTCGCCCAGTCCGATCAGATCGTCGAGGATCCGGAACATCACCGTGCGCCTGCGGCGACGGAAAACAGGCGGTGGCGCACGTACGCGCCGCCCCGGCGCGCCAGCCACACGAAGCGCGGCGCCGCGCCACCGTCGCGGGCGTCGGGTCCCTGCAGCCATGCCCCCGGGTTGAGGTACACCAGGGCGCGCCCGCCACTCGTCCATTCGCACGCCTCGGCGCGGTGCGTGTGGCCACACACGACGTAGCGGCGCCGCCAGCCCGAGGGGCGCCCGCGCGACGCCACGCGGCGCGCGTGGCGTCGCACCGCCGCCGCCAGGCCTTCGCGGTCGATTTCGGCGCCGATCTGACGCGCCATGAATCCCGCGATCGGAAGACCGAGGCCGAGCAGCGAGGCGGCCATCACCCCGGTACGGGAATGGCCGCTCAGGTGGTCGCTGATGAGGGGCGCCAGGGGCAACCCTGCCAGCAGCGCGGCGCTCGCCGTCATGCTCACCCGGGCCGGCCGCCACTCGAGCAGTCGCTCGAACCACGGCTTCCAGCCGGACAGCCCGATAAGAGGAATGGCGCGCAGCGCGTTCGTGACGATCGCCGGCAGCAACCGCCACGGCTGCTGGTGCAGCGCTTCGACCAGCCGCCCGGACGGCGGCAGCGGCGCGCGCGGCGGCACCCGGCGCTCCAGAATGTTGAGCACGTAGCGGCTGATGAGCGAGCCGAACGGCAGCCGCAGGCGGGCCGGTCCGGCGCCGCGCGCGTCCCGCTCCGGGCGGGTCAGCCAGTTCACCACGTGGCCGTGTTCGATGTGCACGTTGGCCCGATGGTGGACGCGCGACCGGAACCGCACCTGGCCGGCCCGGAGGCCGGCCGCTCCCGCCCGCCGCAACAAGGCGAGCAGCGCCCGGCGCACGCCCGGCCAGGCCCACTCGGGATCGTGGTTGCCTCGGACGATCACCAGGGAATGCCCGGCGCGACACCACGCGGCGAGCGCGCCGAACACGGCGGGGTGGGCGGCGGCGATCACCCCCAGCTTCCAGATCGAGCTGGGCTCGTCGCTGCCGAATCCGAAGGTGCGTTCCGTGAACGAGTAGCGGCTCCGCGCGGCCGCGTGCAGGCGGTCGGGGGCGCAGCGCACCCCGGCAGCGCGGAGCAGCAGCCGCCACGCGGCTACGGCGCGATGCGTATCGGGCAGGCGAATCACACGCAGGAAGTCGAACGCGTCACCGTTGAGCACGAGCTCGAGGCGGCGACCGCGCCGCCCGGCTCGCGCTTGCAGGCGGTGCAGCCAGCTCGAGAACTCGCGATCGTGGAAGAAGTGCTCGCCCGAGACGCGACCACGCACCGGCGCCGGGCCCTCACCCAGATGCAGGTCGCCGACGACGATGAGACGGTCGGGCGGCTTGGTCTCGCAGCGCTGGTTTCGCGACATCGCTCAGTCCCCAGTCCGCGGTACGCCGGGCAATTCACGTGCCCGGCACGGGAGGGGATCGAATGTGGCAGAGGCGCGACCGGCGGCGTCGCGCGCCGGCGTCAGAGCAGGACGGCCAGGGCGTCCGCGACCGCCTTCACGGCCTGGTGGTGTTCCGACGTGAAGCCCGCCGGCACGTCCGAGTCGACGTCCAGCTGCCCGAGAATGGTGCGACCGCGGCGGATCAAGACGACCAATTCTGATTTGGTTTCGAGGTTGCAGGCGAGGTAGTTCCCCACGCCGGCGACGTCGGCGACGTTCTGGTCCTCGCCGGTGGCGACCGCGGTTCCGCACACGCCGCGTCCCACGGGAATGCGGAGGTGCTCCGTTTCCCGGCCCGAGAAGGCCTCGAGCACCAACTCGTCGCCGTGCAGCATGTAGGCGTATACCGAGGTGTAGGGCGCGCCGAGGCCGCGGATGTTTTCGCAGGCGAGGCGCAGCAGCTCGGCGCGGGGCGCGTCGTGCAGATGCGCGGCACGCAGTGCGCGCACGATCGGGCCGGTCGCGGGCATGGGGGTATATCTATCGGTGGCGCGACGCTCACGGAAGCCGGCCGCGTTGCCGGGCGTGGGCGTTCCCCCTAGATTGACCGGCCCGATGTCGACGCACGAAACGCTCGCTGCGCGGTTCGCACGCTGCGTAACCCTGTTTCGCGAGCCGGGCGCGCGGGAAGACCAGAAGGCGGAGTTCCGCGCGCTGCTCGGCTTGCTGAAAGACGCCGCCGTCAGCCTCCGGGCCGCCGCGGGACGCCTCGAGATCAACGGCATCCTTTGTGAGGGCGAGGGCCTCACCGGCCTGGTGCAGCGGCTCGAGCTCCACGGCATCGGCGAAATCGCGCTGCCGGCCGAGCCGCCCCCGCCGCAATTGTTCGAGCTCGTCCGGGCGCTCGCCGACCAACCCGGCGCGGACGACGTCCCGAGCCGCCTGGCGGCGGCGGGCGTCGACCGCATCCGCGTCACGCTCGCGTCGCCGGAGATGCCGGAGCCGCCGCGTGGAGTCGCATCGCCGGAGGACGTCGAGTCGCGCGATGCGATCATTCCCCGCACGTCCCGCCCCAGCGGCACCGACGGGATCCTGCGGGGGGAGCCGTGGCGCGATACCAAGTCGGTCCCCATCGAAGGCGTGCCGCTCGTGTCGCACGACCCGCCACCGCCTCCGGCGGCGGATGCCTTACCGAGCACGTCGCGCCGCGCGCGCGAGGTACCGGCCGCGCCGCCCGCGCCGCCCGCGCCGCCCGCGCCCCCACCCCCCGCTCCCCGGTCGCCTCCGCCACAGCCGCCCGCCCGTGTCGCGGCGCCGCCCGGCGACGCGACTCCGGCGGCGAAGACCGCGGCGTCCCCAGCGCCGGCCGGCTCGCTGCCGTTGCCGGCCGGCGCCGCCGACGTGGTGGCACAGCTCAGGCGCGACCCGACCGCTCCGGACGTGGGAGACCTGCTGGCGGCGCTGGTGCATCACGCCGAGCTGGCGCTCAAACAGCGCCGGCCCGACCAACTATTGGGCGTGATCAGCGGGATCGTGCGAGTCGAGGACACCGTCCCCGAAGCCAGCGGCATGCGCCGCCAGTACGCCATCGCACTACGCCGCGTGTACACCAAGACGGCGCTGGACGCGATGGTGCGTCTTCTGTCGGAGCCCAAATACCGCGCCGACGCGGTGGTCGCGCTGCGCCGGGGCGGCGCGGGGGCGGTGGAGGTACTGATGGATCTGCTGGTGGCGGCACCCACCATGGACGAGCGGCGCTCCGCGTTCGACGCGCTGCGGCACATGACCGAGGGCACCGACCAGCTCGTGCACGCGCTCGAGCACCGGGAGTGGTTCGTGGTGCGCAATGTGGCGGAGCTGATCGGCGAGCTCGGGATCGAAAGTGCCGTGCCCGCACTGGCGCGACGGCTGGAGCACGAGGACGAGCGGGTACGGAAAGCGGTGGCCCTGGCGCTGGCCAAGATCGGGACGCGGACCGCTGCGGAGCCGCTGCGCCGGGCGCTGCACGACGCGTCGCCCGAGGTGCGGATGCAGGTGGCATTGGGCATCGGCGGGCAGAAGTCCGCGGCGCTCGCCATGCCCCTGGTGGTCGCAATGGACGAGGAGAAAGACGAGGCGGTGCTGCGCGAGCTGATCCTCGCACTGGGCCGCATCGCCAGCCCCGACGCCGTGCAGGCGTTGATCAAGTGCTCGCAGCCCGCAGGACGGATCTTCGGGCGCAAGGCCGCATCGCTGCGTCTCGCGGCCGTCGAGGGACTGCGGCTCGCCGCCACCCCGGCGGCGCGCGGCACCCTCGATGGTCTGGCCGAGGACGGCGACAAACAGGTGCGGGCGGCAGCGCGTGCCGCCGTGAGCGAGCTCGGCCGCAAGCCGCGCCGCTAGGTCGGGACGAAGCTCACCTTCGGGTCGAGCCGGCGCGCGAACGCCGCGAGCAGCCGCGCCGCCCGCTCGAGATCGTCCCGCGCCACCATCTCGTTGGGGCTGTGCATGTAGCGGTTTGGGACGCTCACCAGACCCGTGGGAATGCCCCGCAGCGCGTTGTAGATGGCGTCGGCATCGGTGCCGGTGTCGTGGGGGGCCGCCTGGATGCTGTAGGGAATCTTCTCCTCGTCGGCGCACGCCACCAGCATCTCGAACACCACAGGGCTCACCGCCGAGCCGCGCGCCAGCACCGGACCACCCCCGAGCGAGTGCTCCCCGGCGCGCTTCTTTTCCGCCCCCGGCCAGTCGGTCGCGTGGGTGACGTCCACGACCAGCGCGACCTGCGGGTCGATTCCCACGGCGCTGGTGCGCGCTCCACCGCCGGTCCAGGCGATCTCCTCGCGGGTGGTGGCGACCGCGAACACGCCGGCGTGTTTGGGCCGCTCCGCGGCGAGCAGGCGCAGTGCCTCCGCCACCACGTATGCGCCGATGCGGTTGTCGATGCTGCGCGACACGATGCGGCCGTTGGGGAATTCCTGCACGCCCGCGTCGAGCACGGCGGCGTCGCCCACGCGCACGCGCTCGAGCGCTTCGGTCTTGTTCGCCACTCCGATGTCGATCCAGAGATCCGTGATCTTCGAGACCTTGTCCATGTCCTCGCGTTTCATCAGGTGTACCGCCTGCTTCCCGATGACGCCGCGTACCGCCCCCTTCGGCCCCGTGATCACCACCCGCTGACCCACCAGTACCTGGGAGTCCCACCCGCCGATGCCGGCGAAGTAGAGGTATCCCTCGTCGTCCACGTGCGTGATTTGGAGGCCGATCTCGTCGATGTGTCCCGCCAGCATGAGCCGGGGCGTGCCCTTGGCGTTGAGGGTCGCGACCGAGTTGCCGTGCACGTCGGCCGTCACCTGGTCGGCGAACGCCTTGACCTCCTCCCGCCACACGCGGGCGGGCGCCGTTTCGAACCCGGACGGTCCGGGCGAGTCCAGCAGTCGCTTCAGGAAGGCGAGGGTATCGCGCGTCATGGCTTGGACGGGATTGGTTTCGAGAGGCGTACGCGCAGGCGGCGGCGCACGCTGTCGGCCGCGGCGCCCGTCGCGAGGGTCGGCTGCTGACCGACGCGCACCGGGACGGCGGAGAGACGCATCCGGCGGTCGGGGGCCACCGCGATGCGGAGAATGGCGGACCAGTGTGTCCGTGGGTCGCTTTGCACGAACACGAAGTTACCGAGCGATTGCACGATCGGCTTCCCCCGGGACCATACCACAGGTTGCAGCACGTGGGGATGGTGCGCCAGCACGAGATCGGCGCCGGCCTCGACCAGGCCGTACAGCAGGTCGCGATGATAGTCGGGCGGCTCGTCGGCGTACTCCCTGCCGCCGTGCACGCTCACCACGATCAGGTCCGCCCGGCCGCTCGCCTTGAGGGCGCGGATGGCGGGGTAAATCCAGGCGGTGTCGCCCCACGCTATCCAGTTGGCGCCGGCGTGCTTATAGAAGGTGTACGGCGCGGGGTTCCAGGCGCGTGTGACCGCGAAGAACGCCACGCGCCAGCCCCGGCGCTCGAGCATGACCGGCTGCTCCGCCATGTCGCGCCCGAACCCCGACCCGACGAAGCGCACGCCCGCGCGCGTGAGCTGGCGCATCGTCTCCTCGGCCGCGGGCTGTCCGCCGTCCCACGCATGGTTGTTCGCCGTGCTCACGATGTCGAAACCGGCGCGCGCCAGGGCCAGGGCGGCGAGCCGGGGCGCCGCGAACACCCCCCCGGAGTCGGGAACGGGCGTCGCGTCGTCGGCGATCGGGCTCTCGAGGTTTCCGAAGGTGATGTCCGCCCCCCGCAACGACTCGAGCAGGGGCCGGAAGGGATAGACCGTGTCCCCCTGCAGCAGTCCCGCCCCGGCCAGCCGCCGGTCGAGGTTCAGGTCACCCACCGCGCACAGCCGCAGCGTGTCCGTGGGCTGCTGCAGCAGCCCCCGTGGCACGTTCACCGACGCCAGGTTCCACGAAAGCAGCAACGCGATCAGAGAATGCTCCCTGCAGCAGTCAACGGATCATCAACCGGGACAGCATCTCAGCGGTGTCCACCAAGCGCGGCCCGGGACGGGACGTATAGGCGCTGCCGTCGATGACCTCGACGCGTCGGTCGAGCAGGGCCCGCGCCGCTCCGGCGCGCACGGCGTCCAGCTCGACCCTGGCGCGCGCGGCGTCGAACCCGCACAGGGCGACCAGGACCAGATCGGGCTGGAGCGTCGTCAAGTCCGCCCAGGAGCGCTGCCGCGAGGGCTCACCGGGCGCAGCCGCCACGTCCTGGCCGCCCGCGAGCTGCACCAGCTCCGGGACCCAGTGCCCCGCCACGTAGGGGGGATCGACCCATTCCAGCACCAGTACCCGAGGTTTCGGGAGGGGCGCGGCCCGCGCCGCGACGCGCCGCAACCGGTAGCGCAGCCCCGCCAGCAGCTCCTCGGCCTCGTCGCGCAGCTCCAGGGCCTCGCCCACTTTGGCGATGTCCTCGAGCACGCCGTCGAGCGTGTGCGCGTGCAGCGTCACGACCCACGGGATCGGAATCAGCGTCGTCACCACGCGCGCGAGGTCGGCCTGACCGATCGCGCAGACGTCGCACACCGACTGCCCGATCAGCACGTCCGGGCGCAAGTGGGCCACGAGCTGGACGTCTACCTCCACGGTCGCAGTCCCGTTGTGCTTCGCGTCCGCCACCGCGCGGTCGATCGCGCCCGAGGGGAGCGCGGGATCGATGCGGCTGCGCGTGACGCGGGGGAGCGAGCGCACCTGCGGCGGGAAGTCACATTCGTGTGACACGCCGACCAACCGACCCATCGCGCCGAGCGCGGCCACGATCTCCGTCGCGGCGGGGAGCAACGACACGATGCGCATGCCGATAATCTAGGGGTGGGGAATAGCAGGGGCGCAGCTACACCGACCTGGGCTTCCTACACGCCCGTTTCGCCTATCACTCCTTGCGCATCCCCACCTGGTACAACGCGGCCCCCAGTGCCGCGAACAGCCCGAACGCCAGGGCGTTCGAGCCCGCGAGACCGCCCAGCGCGCGAAAAACGGGCAGCTGCTCGGCGAGCGCGTCCGCCGAGCCGAGCACCCCGGCGATGGCCGCCAGTACGATGCCGCAGATGGCCCCTCCCGCGATCAGGCCGCTCGCGAACAACACGCCCGGTCCCGATTCCACCTCCGCAATCGACTGCTGCCGGGCCTGGGCCCGGCGCTCGATCAACCAGCGCACGATGCCCCCGGCGAACATGGCGGAAGAGGTGGAGATCGGGAGGTACACGCCCACCGCGACCGGCAGGGCCTGCACGCCCATCAACTCGATGGCGAGGGTGATGAACACGCCCAGCAGCACCAGGGCCCAGGGCAGTTTGTGAGTGAGGATCCCGTCGGTGATGAGCGCCATGATGGTCGCCTTGGGCGAATCGAGGCGGGGGATGACCCGGCCGCGGATGCCGGGGTCGAGCACGTAGCGCAGCTCGTGCGTCTTCGGGTCCATGAGGTACTTGCCCGCCGCGACGCCCTGGGTGACGACGTAGACCCGGACGATCTGGTAGGTGGCGTGGTCCACGGAATCGCCTCCCGCGATGCGGAATTCCGACATGGTGGCCGGAAGCACTTCGACCGGCGCGCGGCCACCCGGCGGCGGCGCCAGCGATTGCGCACTGAAGGCGGCGTGGGTCTCGGGCACGGGGTACGTGTAGGCGCGGTTGAGCAAGGTGAGCGTCCAGCCGACGGCCAGCGCCGAGGCCAGCGCCCCGACCAGGATGGCGATCTGCTGGCGCCGCGGCGTCGAACCCACCAGGAAGCCGGTCTTCAGGTCTTGCGACGTATTGCCCGCGTTCGCGGTCGCCACCGCGACGACCGCGGCGATGGAGATCGCCTGCACGCGGTGGTCCACGCCGGTCCAGCCGATCGCGACGAAGATCAGGCACGTGCCGAGCAGGGCGGCGATCGTCATGCCGGAAATCGGGTTCGCGGAGGAGCCGATCTGGCCGCAGATGCGCGAGGACACAGTGGCGAAGAAGAACCCGAAGATCACGATCAGGACCGCGCCCAGCAGGTTGACGCCGAGCTGCGGCAACAGGGTGAGCACGATGGCGAGCGCGACGGAGCCCCCGACGGTGAGCGAAATGGGGAGGTCGTCCTCGGTGCGAGGCCGCGTCATCGCCTGGCTCAGGCCGGCCCCGCGCAGGTCTTTGAGGCTCGACGCGAACGAGCTCATGATGGTCGGGAGCGAACGGGCGAGGGCGATGATCCCGGCCGAGGCGACGGCGCCCGCCCCGATGTAGAACACGAAGCTGGAGCGCAGCTCGCCCGGACTCATGTCGCGGATCAGCTTGACGGCCGGAAACCCGAACGGCTCCGCGAGGCCCGAACCCACCAGCTTGATCGCGGGGGCGAGCACGAGGTAGGCGAAGCAGCCGCCGGCGAAGAGGTAGCCGGCGATGCGCGGGCCGATGATGTACCCGACCCCCAGGAGCTCGGGGGACGTCTCGGTGAACACCGCGGCTCCGGGATAGAAGGCGAGCGCCTTGCCGGGGACGTCGGGCCAGAACTTGAGCCCCGCCTGGAGGAATTTGTAGACGAAGCCCACGCCGAACGCCTGAAAGACGCGCTTGGCCTGCAGGCCCCGCTCCTCGCCCGCGATGAGGACCTCCGCGCAGGCGGTGCCCTCCGGATAGATCAGCGTGTCGTGCTCCTTCACGATCAGCGCGCGGCGCAGCGGGATCATCATCAGGACGCCCATCAACCCGCCCACCGTCGCGAGCATGGCCACGCGACCGATCTCCAGGTCGTAGCCCATCAGGAGGACGGCCGGGATCGTGAACACCACGCCGGCGGCCACGGAGTCGCTCGCCGAGCCCGTCGTCTGCACGATGTTGTTCTCGAGGATCGAGGTGCGGCCGAGCGCGCGGAAGATCGTGATCGACAGCACCGCGATGGGTATGGAAGAGCTCACGGTGAGCCCGATCTTGAGTGCCAGGTAGACGCTCGACGCACTGAAGATGAGCCCGAGCACCACGCCCAGCAGCAGCGCGCGCGGCGTGAGCTCGGCGGGGAAGTGCGTAGCCGGGATGTAGGGTTCGTGGGTTGGCATAAGGCGGAGAATGTGACGGTCGGCGGCAACACTCGATAGAGGCGACCCGAGGCCGGAGTTTGTGTGCGCCCGGTCACGGGACCGCTGTTCGTGCCGGCGCAACTGTTGAAAACTTTCGTATGGGATGCGGAACCCGGCCTAGGGCCGCCGGGGTAGTCAGGCCCGGTGACATGGGACACCCTCCTCCCGAATCTCCAGCGTGCCCTTGGCGGGCGATACGTGCTGGAGCGGCGCCTCGGTCACGGAGGCATGGGTGTCGTC
>Ga0209238_1000467_pt1 | contig 14535 bp, 14 predicted proteins | sample GraSoi013_1_20cm_FD_185823 | JGI IMG/M metagenome (GOLD analysis project Ga0209238, IMG submission 185823) | Grasslands soil microbial communities from the Angelo Coastal Reserve, California, USA - Sample 10_02_2013_1_20cm (SPAdes) (version 2) | ecosystem: Environmental > Terrestrial > Soil >...
TTCACCGGAGGTTTAGCCAACCTCTCCGGCGACCATACAAGCCGATCTCTAGTATACTCCGCAATATCATACTCGACCGTCTCTTCTAACGCAAACTCGGGACAGTAGTCTGTGCAGTTGTGAGCGGTAACGCTGCCGGCCACGTACGACTCATCGCCCTCGATTGAAAGATTTACGACTGGCTGATTTTCCACATTGATAGATGATATGCTTCGGATTGGCGCGTATACGTAGCCATCGTCGATTTCGAAGCGGGAGAAGGTCTTCTCCCTCCTGTCCTCCAGCCCGACTCGCATGAGTTCAGCCATCTTTGGTACGAATGTTCCTCGAATGGATAGGACGTAGGCAAGCTGCCTGTTTTGATGCTGAGTCGAGGAGATCTGTCCCACTATTCCTGCCCGAAAGAGTGCTTGTTGCAACTGAAACGCTAGAGTTCGTGAAATCGTTACGTATTCCCAGTAGAGTGATGGATTGCCTTTTGTGGGATTGTGAAGATAGCCATCGCCTCGCCACGCTCCCATTATAGTCTCTCGCTGCTTTGCCTCAGGGGCGAACATCGCCCAGTCGGGAAGTTTCTTGTTCTCTGCTCCCCGTCCGAAGTTCTCGAAGAATTGTACGGCCACAACAGAATGTAGGAGAACGTGAGTAGAGTGGTGCATGGTTGATCTGCCTGTCTTGCCTCCGAAGAATTTCACGAGCAGTTTCGATACGTCGTTGATGTAGTCGATCTCGTCCTGCGCGAAGGAAAAGCCTACGGTTCTCTTGACGACGTATCCTTCAGCGAGATAATATCCGATTAGCCTGAAAAGATCTGGCTCAGCCTTCAAACTCAGTTTTCTTGATAAACGTCTTCCGGTGCTCGGCTGCCCGATTGTCACATTTTGTTCATAGAAGTCAATGTCATGAGTTTCTTTCGGAATCGGGAAGGTGACATAATCCCCTTTCTTCAACTCCTTAGGAGTTTTCCACTCGAGTCTTCCGGGTTTCTTCTGCAGTCTTCCCTTCTTAACAACAGATCTTGTCGAGACGAGCAACGGGTGATCCTCAGTGACTCTTAGCGGTGAAGGCGTTCCTAGAGGCCTGATAGAGTAGAGTCTTCCAGAGTAATTCCTTGTAATGACCTGGCGCACCGACCGGTATTGTCCTGTGTGTGTGAGAACTCTGTCGCCTGATTGTATTTGGCTGATGGGTCTTATCGACGGGTTGGTTGTAACCATTGTATCGGGAGTTACGCAGAAATGGCAGAAGCAGCATCGTCCGTAGAAGTATTCTGGAAACCATCGGTCTCCGCGCTGGACGATTGTGATGCACTTTTCAGGGCATATCCAGGCGCATATTCCACAGCCAGTGCATCTATCTAGATGGAGGAGATGTCTGCCGCGGAACCCTTTCTCTACTGCGTATCGTTGTTGTGGAAACTTTAGTGTGTAGGGTTTGTGGAGTAGGTGTCGGAGGCCTGTTGTGTAGGCGAGTAGGCTGTTGGCGGCACCGCGAACCTTTCCTATGATCGGCGCCATGTGTTTACCTGTCGGCCTCCACGGGCCAATAGTCTATGCTCCACCATGAGGTTGGCATGTCTGCCAATCGGACTCCTTGTAACACTGCAGAGATTGCGGCCATGTTGCGGTAGGAGCCGGTAATGTAGCGGGCTCGGTAGGGCTTGTCGCCTCCTTCGCCGATCATGTAGAAGCTGCATTCTCCCCTCGCGGATTCTACTCGACTATAGGCCTCGCCGCGCGGTACAACTATCGGGGCTTTTCGCCTGACGGGTCCCGAGGGCATCTTCTCCAGTATCTGTCGAATTAGCTGACTGCTCTCCCGCATCTCATCGACGTGAACCATGACTCGAGAATAAGAGTCGCCGTCAGGCCGAGTATGAACCTTGAAGTCCAGCTCACCATAAGCAGCATAAGGCTCGTCTTTGCGCAGATCAGCTTCAACACCCGACCCTCGTAGAGTCGGGCCCGTTGCGCCTAGTTCAATTGCTCTCTGTCTGGAGAGTACACCCACACCTTTGGCGCGGGACGTAAACAGTGGATTCTTGAAGAATATGTTCTCGTATTCGTCGAGACGCTTTTCGAAATATTCTGTCCGTTTGATCGCTTCCTCCGCAAAGCCCTGAGGTAGATCTCTCCTGACTCCGCCCGGGACGAGGTAGGAGTACGTAATGCGGGCACCAGTGAGGCTCTCGGCAAGATCAATGAAAAGTTCACGATCACCTAGAGGCCACATGAACATTGTCGTATGGCCCAGGAAGACGCCGTAGATGGAGAGCCAGTAGAGATGGCTCATAATCCTGTTCATCTCATTCAATAGGCATCGGAGGTACTGTCCGCGGGCGGGAGGCTCGACGCCTTGCAGCTCTTCAATGGCTTTCACCCATGCATGGTTCAGGTTCGACGCATCGATAATCGAAGGCCGCTCGATCACGGGTATGCTACGGATTATGTTTCGCAGCTCTATTATCTTCTCGATTCCTCGGTGAACATAGCCTGGGTCTGGCTCAGCGTTGATGATGATATCTCCGTCAAGCTCTACGATTAGCCTCATGTGGCCCGAGCCTGAATGCTGGGGACCGACGCTAAGAGTAAGCGTCTGCGCGCCGGGTTCGTCCGGGCTAGGCGATCCTAGAGTGCTTTCTTGAGCCGGCTTGTCGGTGGTGGTCAATGTTTCTCAGTCTGTTGGGAATCTAACTTCCTTACGCATGGGTGGCGGTCCGTCCCAGTTGTCGTTCAGAAACAGCTTCTCGGGTCTGGGGTGGCCTTCGAATTGGAGTCCAAACATTTCTATGGATTCGCGTTCAAAGTTCTCTACTCCCGGCCAGATTCTGACAAGGGATGTCGCCTTTGGAGTGTTTCGTGGAACAGATTCCTTCAGGTTGATGAGTATATCTCGCTGAGCCGGATTTGCGATCGAGGCTAGGTGGTAGACTATTTCGAAACGCGATTCTCTGTTGTAGTCAACCGCGGAAACGCCTGTAGGATGGTCAAAGCCTAGTTTGTCTCGGAGGAAGAGCGCTATGTCAAGAATCTTCTCGGGAGCGACTGTGACGTTTATTCGTGAGCGGCGCATTACCGTTGCGTCTTTGATATCGGTGGGAAAGTTCTCCTTCAACGTCTTGATGAGATTGTCTTCTCTCTCGTGGGAGAGGCTCAACTCTGAGGATACACCTTGGAGTTTCGGATTTTTTCTTGAAGCATGATGATTCCGTGTTCGAGAGCCTCTGGTCTTGGTGGGCATCCCGGAACGAAGACATCAACAGGTAGGAACTCGTGGGCCCCGTTGACGATACTGTAGGAATCGTGGAAGAGCCCGCCTGAAATGGCACAGTCGCCCATCGCGATCACGTAGCGGGGAATGGCCATCTGATCGTAGATCATACGGAGCCTCTTTGCCATCTTTTTTGTGATGGTTCCTTCTATGACGATCAGATCGGATTGTCGGAGCGATCCGTAGGGTAGAACGCCGAATCTCTCAAGGTCATGTCGGGCGCCACTTGCCGCGCCAAACTCGGCACTGCAACAGGCGGTTGTAATGTTGACTGGCCAGAGAGAGTACATTCTCGCCCAGTTGATCACGTTCCTGATGGGTTCGGTGTCTATGACTTTATGGACGATGTCGCTGAGCTTTCCGACCCACACGTTCATCGAATCTGCGAGCAATTCTATGGGGTCGTCGGATTGCGCAGGCTTCTGAGCCGACATTCGTCTTCATCTACTAGTAATTCTGGGTCTGTCCCTATTTATCCGCATCTTCGGATTGGTGCTGTTTGAATAGAACAAGCAGTTTCCTAGCCCTGGTGATAAGGACGCTGGCTAGATTGTCTGTAGCAGAACCCTGTTGAGCGCCTCAGGATCAGGCTCTCTTGACGATTCTTTCGATTAGGCTACTTCGACAATTCGGCCCGTGTGCGACTGATACTGGTATCGTATGATCCGCTTAACACAATCACCGTTGAGACATTGGTATACCCGGTCGCCGTTAGCAAATAGTTCTCGCATGACCATTGGTTTGCTACACCCCACGCATCGGAAGGCGCCACTGCGTCTCTCGTCGAGGAGAAGTCGCAGATCAATTGCTCGAGTATCAGCTTCCTTCTTCAAGTACTGCCTATATGCAAGGCTGAGGGTCTGCCAGTAATCCACATTTTCAGGGGTTGTTTCATACTCGAAACTTCGGCCAACTACCACTGGAGGCATGTAGCCTTCAGCCACGAAAACTGGATTCTTCGAATATGGAACTTTGATTCTGGGCTGCCCTGTATGAATATCCGAATGGCCAGTATGAGTAGCAGTGTGAGCGGCCATAGCCCTTCGTTGAAGCCGATGTGAAATGGGCTACTTCTTTTTGCTGGTACGCGGCTTCTCGGTCGAGAGGACTGGGACGGGTAGCGGAATTTCGGTTACTCCTTTTGACGTGACGGAAAAGGTTACCCAGTAGGTTTCGTGGGGAGCGCCTTTCATCTTCCGGACCCTGAACTGTTTGACAAGTAATCCCCTGTCAGCGAATCCCGGGTTGAATCTTATGTCGAGGATACCGTCAACGACATAGAAGAGGAGATCGTCCAAGTCCGCATAGGCGCGCAGGGGTGTGTGGTGTGAACAGAAGAAAGGCACAAGCTTCTCCTTGGGTCCCTTTGCTCTCCAAGACTTCACACCATCAAGCATATTGAATATGAGAGGACGATCCTCCTGAACCAGAGTGAACATTTCAGTTAGAGAATCGACAAAGACCGCCCCTCGACCAAGCATCTTCATCTCCTCCATCATGTTGAAGAGAGCGCTTGTTACCGAGTGAAGATCTCGAGGATCCTTCACGTAGTGAACGTAGGGCGGAACTTGTGTGGGTTCCATTCGGAAGGAGAAACAGTCCAGAAATTTCAACTGTCCTGATTCTAGATAGGGCGTAATGTCCCAGCCGAAGGCCTCCATGTCCTGTTCGACCGCGATAGGGGGTCCTTCGAAGTTTACGTAGATGCAGGGCTCCTTCCGTTTCTTCAACATATTGTAAAAGAGCTCGCCCATAAGGACAGACTTGCCGGTGCCTAATTCACCAGCGAGGATCATCATAGTATTCCGCGGAATTCCTTTAGGCAGAACCCTGTCGAGAGCTTCGATCCCAGTTTCTAGTAATCCAGGCAAATTCTGGCAGGTCCGAAGGAAGCCGGACTTGCGTTAATGGAAGATAAATGATGTTTTACCATTCATAGGACTCGAATCGTATTCGTAGAGTCCCAATTATCGGCATCTTGAACAAAGCCGAGGTGTTTATCGGCTAGGAAACCTGCTTCAAAATACTGAGTTGACTATTACTGGATTCTTGCGGCGATGGTTCGGATGAATGACCGATCCAGCGCGCCAGCTTCGTAGAGATTCACCATTGTATTCGTGCTTGCCTCGCCGGAAAGACGCCCCTGGTCCCCGCGGATGTGCCGCCATTTTAGCTCTGTATGGCCGCTCTTAGAGTTGTAGATTATTCCGAGGACATAGTTTACCTTGACAAAGCTGATGTCGTTCACTCTACCGAGAGTAACCTTGTCCTCAGCCTCAACATACATCGTGCCAAGATCCCTAGACCTTTCCGGGAAAACCTGCGCGTCCAGCTGATAGTCGTTCGGAATGAATGACCTGCACGTACTCGTGATCATGAATCTTCGGAATGCTTCAAGTGAACATGTAGTCTCAATCTTGGGCAATGTTCGCCGCACCCGGACCCGGTTGGTCTCCACATTATTGAGAGCCAATGAAACTAATAACCTCATGCCCCAGAAAAAACCAGTTCTAATAAATCAGCTTGAAAACATAGGTTAGAGTAGGCTAATACAGTCCTGTTTCCAATTAACCTCCCCGTCAGAGGGTCCAGCCGCGTCATCCAAATTCACGGGGTATAGCTAAGAATGGCCATTCTTGTCAGAGTCCCTCCTCAGATCCTAGAAGACCTCGTCGGGGCAGCTATCACGAAACAGGGCAACATCTACAAGGGGGAGCTTGCAAAGCTCATTGGAGCCTCCAAGGAATCTCTAGATGGAAAAACCTCCTTCTACCTCATCAGTCTCATGAAACTCTGCGGCTTTGCTGAGGCCGACATGGCAAAGGTCCTAAAGAAATCACGAATAGTAAACCAACGCGGAGCGGTCACTCGGGACATATCAGCAGGAGAAGAATTGAAAGGAGTGATCGACAACGCGCTCGAAGGGTTCCAGATGCTCATAGCGGAAAGCTTCAAGCCCATTGGTCAGGAAGACCAAATTGTTCTAGATCAAAGGCCAATCAAGCGAAGATCGGATGAGAGCCCGAAAGACTAAGCTGGTGTTGACCTGATTTCTGAACCGCGAGATTTTGACCAACACGAAAAGTCAGGATACGGGCCGACTGGGTAAAACTGGTGGTTCTAGCGGCTGATAACGCGGGTAGGCTCGATCTTCAATATGACTCTCTGCTCACCAGGGCTGCGGTTAGGGTATTTGTCAAGGCCTCGGTACTTTTTCGCCATCTTATCGATGTGTTCGTCGGCTACGTGTCCGGTCAGCTGATCAACCACCTTGCCTCGAATCACAACTAGGTTGTAGGGATTATTCTGGTCTGTAATGGCAAGGGCCACGTTTGGATTCTTCTTGACATTGCGATGTTTAACTCGGCCAATGGCAGTGTTGACGAGTACGAACTTACCGTCCGTGTCGACCCATGTGGGAGTCACTTGAGGGGTCCCGTCAGGATTCACAGTCGCTAGATAGACGAAATTCTTACCCTCCAACATCTTTCTCGCACTTTCCGTCAGATTTGCCAAGTCTACAATCGCTCTACTCATCGGTCAGTTCGATGTTCTTATCGATTTCTCTGAATGGATTTCGGCGCATATTTGGTTGCTTACTGTAAACAGTATGCTGAACACTTCTGACGGTCATTCGTGTAGCTTTAGAATCGAACTGGATACCTTGCTATTGACCTAGAAGTTACGCGACCCTTTAGTCCCGTTCCAGACCGTCGTGCTTCAGTTCTGTTCACGGGGAGGCACATAGTGCGGCACAACAAAGCGACACGCTACGTCATACTCATCGCTATCACCCTTCTCGCTCCAACCATGCTTACCAGCATTATTCCTAGAGCTCACGCCGCCCCGACATACACTCTAGGCACCATACCCTTCTTAGGCCAAGAGGGCACTACGTTTACTGTTGTCCTCCAGGTCGGTGGGGCCAGTGGGAGCACACTTTATCAGTTCAAGTTTTCGGTGAAAGACCCGGCCGCGAAGCTACACTCATCGGTTCTTCAAAACTACACGACCTCTCCAGGCCAGACTTCGTTTACGCTTCCGCTATTCTTCTACCCAACTTCAGCCTTCCCAGGGCCAAACGATTTGGCGGGCTATTATTTCCTTAACGCGACCCAAGTCCGCCCATTGGTCGTAAATCCGACCGTGGCTCAGACCGACTTCCTCATCCTACTGACCGACAATTATCAGTATCAGAGAACTCAGACGGTCAGTGTTCAAGCAACCGGGTATGGCATTGCGGAGCCCGCTACAGTGAAGATAGCCACGGGATCAACTCCGCCTAAGACCGTTTTCGCTAAGAATACGACAGCCTCACTCAACGGCATCGTAGCGGCTAGTTGGCACATACTTCCAAACGCTACTCTCGACCCAAATGGATACATCGTAACTGTAACTGGGACAACCACGGTGAAGACGCCGGCTGACGTGTCAGGCTTCAACGTTAATCCTGCGTTAATGTCGATTTCATCTCTGAACTCGATGAAGAGCATCTACCAGAGAACTGAAGCGATGAGTTTCTCTTTCCAGCCTGTCTATCCAGATGGTACCATTGCTTCGACAGGAGTCGCGTTGCTAACCCTAGCTAGGCCAGGCGGAGGGAACGTGACTCTTACTACAGCCTATTCTAGTGGGAGCCAGACGTTCAATGCGACCTACAAGACCTCCGCGACCAACGTAACAGGTACGTGGACAGCGTCCCTGGCCGCTGCTGCGTACGCGGATGCTTGGGGCAACTCGGGTCCGAGCGCTAAGCTAGCTAATACTCCGCAGTTAGTTCCTGCAACTCTTACTATTAATGTCGCAGCGACTAGCTATGTTCCAATTGGGCAACAGGTCAAACTCAACGCTACCGTGACCTACCCAGATGGCACAACACTCACCACTGGGACGGGAATGAAATCGTACTTGATCTACACCGGAACCCCCGGCGTCACACATATCGTTCCACTGACGTTTGACACGGGACTTCAGCTTTGGTTCGGCTCGTATACTCCTCAGACGTCCGACCCTGGGGGGCTCTGGTCCCTAATAGTCAACGCAACCGATTCTCCGTCTCCGCCCAACACAGGCTCGGCCTCCACTGCTGTTACATTGCAGGATCGTCCACCCGTCGCTAGCTTCACCTCGACTCCTTCTGCTCCAACTGGCACCTCCATCACCTTCGATGGGACAGCAAGCTACGACCTCGACGGTACAGTGGTCTCTTATTCCTGGGACTTCGGTGATCAAACGACTGGCACCGGATCGGTTGCAACTCACTCTTACACCTATGCTAAGACTTACACTGTGACATTGACCGTGACCGACAACGGCGGAGTTAGGGGATCAAGCTCCTCTCAAGTAACTATCACTGACAGACCTCCTGTCGTGAGCTTCAACCCTTCTCCAACCACGGCAAATACGGGTCAAAGCATCACGCTGTCGATAAGCATCTCCGATCCAGATGGGACTATCAGCACTACGAGGGTCGACTGGGGAGACACCATAGTCCAACTCTATTCAGGAGCCATAACGAGTGCTACTCACAGCTATGCTTCGACTGGTTCCTCAACCTCCCAAATTTTTACGATCATTATCACTGGTACCGACAACAACGCATCGTATACTTCGGCCTCTTCTCAAGTGACGATCAATGACAGGGTGCCAGTTCCGAGCTTCAACCCTTCCTCGACGGCACTCATTACTGGTCAAAACGTTACCCTGACGATCATTGCTGCAGATCCCGATGGAACCGTAACCGCGCTAAAGGTTGATTGGGGCGACGGAACCATAGACACTCTGTCTGGAACCGCGACCAGCGACATCCACGGTTACAGTTCAACCGGCACGTCCACGTCGAACATCTTCACGATAACCGTCAACGCAACTGACAACAGTGGTTCGACAGGAAAATATTCCTCCCAAGTAACAGTCTCTGACCGACCTCCGGTTGTTACGTTTACAGAATCCCCTGCGTCGGTTTCGACTGGCCAGACTGTCACAGTATCAATAACCTCTTCTGACCCAGATGGTGCGATAAGCTCAACCAAGGTTGATTGGGGCGACGGAACCGTAGACATCCTTACGGGATCACCAAAGACGGATACGCACCAGTATACATCAACAGGCTCCGCTAGCTCGAAAACCTTCGCTATCGCGGTCACTGTGACCGACAACAGTGGATCCACGAGTGCCCTCAGTACCTCCACGGTAAGTGTACAGTCTAGTTCTCAATCTTCCTCCGGAACTCTGTCGCTGCCACTCTACTATTTCGCGATCTTGGCAGCGCTAGTAGCAGCATTGTTAGTAGGAGGATTTCTCGCCTTCAGAAGGCACAAGGTCACGCATGCAAAGCTCAAGATCGACCTCGAAGCCGTCAAATCAGAAGCGGGACGGATCGAGAACCAGGAATTCTTCCAGTCCGTGAAAGACCAGTTGAAGAAGGATAAAGAATGACTAAGGTCATAGCAGTCCATTCATTCAAAGGCGGCACTGGAAAGACAACTCTTACAGCGAACCTTGCAGCGACCCTTGCGCTTCACCACCGGGTCGGAGTAATGGACCTGGATCTCTCGGGACCGGGACTTCACGTTTTGTTTGGTCTGAAGAAGGGCGAGGTCAAGGCCACGATGACGGATATTTTTCTCGGCGACGCGACCCCGAGTGACGTCATAATAGATCTTACGCCCCGGTTTCCCAAGATGAAGGGGGGGTTGTTCTTCTGCCCGGCCAGCAACAAGGTCGAGGACATGCTGCGACTCTTGAAATCGGGACTTGAGGTTTCACTATTCCAAGACACTCTACAGAAGGTGGGTGAACAGTGCAACCTCGACTACATTATCGTCGATACTCACCCGGGAGTCGAGAATGATACGGTTCTGGCAATGGGATGCTGCGATGTCCTAGTCCTTGTCTCCAGAGTCGACCAACAGGATCTCTTCGGAACAGCTGTCATGGTGCTGCTGGCGGAGACGTTCGAAAAACCCACATTCTTGACACTGAACATGGTCCCACCTGGGGTTAGGATCAAGGATGCAGTGAAGGTCGGCAAGGAGCTTGCGACCCTCTTCAAGTCCAGGTTTCTACAAGCCTTCGAGTTCCAGATGGACGTGATAAACAACCTCAGCAGATCAGTGTTCGTTGTTGACAATCCTGATTCATCGTTCGCCCACAAGATAAACGAGGCAGCTGAGATGCTGACGAATGAACTTGCGGAGGCAACACAGCCTGCAAACTAGTCCGAAGGGAAAGCCGAACGCCTGGGACCTCCGGAGACTAGTAGGGTCCGTAAACCAGCTGCGGTTCAACGACAGCAAGGGTGAACTCTCGTTCTTCGGACAGAAGATGATCATTCTGCGTCGAGATGTTATCCGCATCATGCGGGACGGTTTAGAGCGTCTTGTCGCTGACCAAGCCGCTCCCTTCCTCTCGTACCTCGCCAGCGGCATTGGCATTCATGAAGGAAGCATATTCCGCGACAGCATCACCTCTACAGGTGAGGAACAGAGAGCCGCGCTAGAGAATCTAGTACACTCTGCCTTTGAAGATACTAATCTCGGACTGGGAAAGGTGAAGATTCGCATGATAGACTTCGACAAGGCAAACGCCAACGTCGTGATCAGCAACTGTTTCGAAGCAATGGAAAACGGCTCGTCTGAGGAGCCTAACTGTATGTTTACCAGCGGGTTCCTTGCGGGGCTCTTTGCAGAGGTTCTCGACAAGACAGTCCAAGCCCTTGAGACTAGGTGCATCTCGCAAGGCCAGCCTGAGTGCGAATTCGAAATAACCAACATGGAACCGACTACAGAAGAGACCGTCGATGTTAACGAGCAGAGCAAGGAACCGGTGAAGGAGATAGCCAGTCAGCCTACCAAGCCTATGGTTGAGGAGGCAAAGCCGTCCAATAGCGCTACGCCAGTGGAGGAACCGAAGACTCCGCCGAAGGCTATGAGCCCGGTCAAGGATCAGCCATCGCAATCTCAGTCTCCCGGGGCGAATCAGAGTGAGGTTGACGCGGGCGTAGAGCGTGCCTCGAGAATCGCGAAGAGAAAGCAAGGCTTCTGGGAAAAACACTTCAAGAAGAAAGAGTAAGAAGACCCGCCCAATTCACACGGGGCCGAACCGTACTTTTGTGTCGCGAGGAGCAACTACTTTTGAGATTTTTCAGAGGGGGTCCCGCCAGTTGAAACCGAACCGGGCGAGTCTAGTGATTCTAGGCGCAAAACGGAACCGTCGATCGTTTTTCTGATCGCAGATTAAGCGCAGAGGTCAGCGTGAAAAAGTCGCGATCTCAAATCGCCTGCCCCGATTCCGGATCAGGGTTCATTCTGGGCGAGTCTGACAAGAGCTCAATATCCTTGAAAACCGGGCTCCGGTTTCTTCGTGCTGGACCCGCTGGGGAACTTTCGGAAAGCTGCGGTTCGAAGATCTTGGTGTTTTCGTCCGAATTGTTATCTTTCTTTTTCTGCTAACTATTGTTTTTCTACTATCTTTTTCTCGACCCCCCCCCCGGGGGTATGTCAGAACAAAAAAACTCCTTCACACTTTCAGTCCAGAGCCAATCCTTTGTTGGCGCCGGAAGTAGGATACGAACCCACGAGGGCGTAATGTGATCGTTCGATTTTCCTTCGGTTGGACCCGAGCTCAGGAATGTGCACGAATCAGGACAATTGTTTTGCAACAATCTGAACATTGACCGGTCCTAGGCTTTGACCGTTTGCTGCGGGCGGATTCTGCTGAAACAACGATATGGTAAAGAAGTAAGTTGAATCGTTCACTGTTGTGAAGCTGGTGCTGTTTGAGGAGTCATTCCCCGACGGATTGAATCCGACCGGTGGCACGAGAGTGCACCTTGCTGTCGCAATATTGGTATTGTATCCCGAACAATCGTACTCGACGCTAAGATACACTTGGTAGTCTGTGCGAATCGCCACCTGAATATTCTTGCCCGAGTTCAAGTGAATCTGCCAAGTTGAAGAGTAGGTTGGACTCGTTGAGCTGGATGATGGATATGTAAGAGTCGCATGGTTTGAAAGGAGAATATTCGGTTGTGAGGCTGCGTTGGAAGCAGATTGCATTTGATTATACAGTGCCCATCCGACACCAGTTGTTATGGCCACCACGATAATGGCAAGGAACAGCAACCGTCTCGAAGCCACCGCCCTCACATTACTGTAAAGCATTGAGCCACTTTTTCTTAAGCGTATTGGAGATGCCCTTGCCTTACTGAGATTTCTCAGGAATGGGCACACGATTGGCGTTCCCGAGGTAATGGCGCCGGGAGTGGGATTCGAACCCACGAGGGCGTGACGCCCAACGGCTGTCATGTCAATCGACGAATATCCAGGTGGGATCTCGAGGCCGTCGCTTTAACCACTCAGCCATCCCGGCGCAACAGCCGACCAAGACCGGGACGAGTCTTAAACCATTTCCAGTATCTGGCAGAATCGTAAGATCAACGAGAGTTGGAAAGCAAGATACTCTGGATGAAGGGCAGTCGCCCCTCAAGGCTTGGATCCTCCCGCTGAACCCTCCTAGGAAGAATATGATCCACCACAACCCTCTCCTGTAACAGGACATATGGTCCCGTAGCGACTCTTGGTAAGTGAAATCAACCCTCATCGAATACTGCTGGTAAAGCTCCACCAACGTCTTATAGACAATCACGCGAGCAGAACCCCCGAAAGACTCGTTCAGAACTCTCACCACATCGTCAAACTGGGCTGGAATCTCAGACTCTGGAATACCCCTCTTCCGCAGATGATCGTACACAACATCACGGACACTCGACCCCATAGTCTCCAATGTCGACTTGAAGCAGTAGGACACCGTATCTTGGAAAGTAGAGACCAATGCGGCTCTCAAAGCAGCATCCCTACCCAACGAGACTCCCTCTCGACGAATACGGATGATGTTACACGAGAAGATACTCAACAGACCTAGATAGACAAAGCAGTCCCTTAGCCTCAACCAAGCCGATTTGGAAACCAGTAAATGGGGGCTTAGAACAATTTCGACGATAGGGAAAATTGACACGCTCCGAGTTCAGAATCGAGAAGATCCTCTCAAGGGAAGTCCTAGATTCACGAGCAAATCCTACAGTCCAAGTCGACCTCTACACGGCGTCTGGGTTCGGTCGTTTCTCCGTCCCTTCAGGCAAATCGAAGGGCCGCCTCGAAGCGATCGAATTGCGAGATGGAGACAGACAACGTTACACAGGTTTAGGAGTTCAAAAAGCAGTGGAGAACGTAAACAGCATTCTCGGCCCAAAGATTCTGGGCATGGACTCGCGAGAACAAGAGAAGATCGACGAGATCCTCATCAATTTGGATGGCACTGACAACAAAGCGAGGCTAGGAGCAAACGCCATTCTAGGCGTGTCGATAGCTCTCGCGCGGGCGTCGGCCGACACAGCCAAGTCGCCCCTCTATCGAGCGCTAGCAGGAGGACGGAAGCCCATCCTTCCATTGCCCTTGATGAACATCCTTAACGGTGGACAACACGCAGGCAATGACCTATCATTCCAAGAGTTCATGGTCATGCCGGCGGGGTTCAGAACCCTCAAAGAGGCTCTCCGATGCGGAGCCGAGGTCTATCACGCATTGCGAGTGAGACTGGAAGCGAAGTATGGAAAGTCCGCGACTAATGTCGGAGACGAAGGCGGATTTGCACCACCCATCAGCAGCGTCGAGGAGGCACTGGGTCAAATCAATGACGCAGTCGAGGAAGCGGGCTACTCTCCTGGCCAGAACGTGATCCTTGGCATAGATGCTGCCGCCGATAGCTTCTACAACGATAAGGACAGAACCTATGCTGTTGATGGAAGAGAGATCGACCCTGACGAACTCTTGGAACTGTACATCAGCCTCCAAGAAAAATTCCCACTAAAATCAATAGAGGACCCCTTTCACGACGAAGATTTCGAGAACTTTTCCAGAATCACCAAGAAGCTTGGAGCGAAACTCCAGATCGTCGGGGATGACCTGTTCGTCACCAACATCAAACGGGTCGCCCAAGGAATCGGAGCCAAAGCAGCAAACGCGTTACTGGTGAAGATCAACCAAATTGGCACGTTGACAGAAACGATAGAGGCGGTAGAGATGGCGAGAAAGGCAGACTACGGACTGGTGCTGAGCCACAGGTCCGGAGAGACCGAAGACAATTCCATTGCCGACATATCAGTTGGCCTCGCAACAGGCCAGATTAAGGCCGGAGCCCCAGCCCGAGGAGAGAGGACCTCAAAATACAATCGACTTCTGTTAATCGAAGAAGAGCTTGGTTCCT
>Ga0209238_1000468_pt1 | contig 14529 bp, 11 predicted proteins | sample GraSoi013_1_20cm_FD_185823 | JGI IMG/M metagenome (GOLD analysis project Ga0209238, IMG submission 185823) | Grasslands soil microbial communities from the Angelo Coastal Reserve, California, USA - Sample 10_02_2013_1_20cm (SPAdes) (version 2) | ecosystem: Environmental > Terrestrial > Soil >...
GGCCCGCCTCACCGATCAGCCGTTCTCCGCGGTCCGGTGGAGAACGCCGCAATACCGTGCGGCGTTCCGCGCCTGGAACCTGCCCGACTCCGCCATGACCTGGTACGGGCCGGACGGAGGAAGTGTTGCGCCGCGGCGCGAGCACCCCGCGTACGGCGGTCCGATCGCGCTGCTGGCGTCGAGCGTCACCGCTGGAGCCGCCGAGGATCTCCTGGCCGCGTTCCGCGCGACGGGCCGCGGCGTCGTCATCGGCGAATCGTCCGCCGGGAGCGTGGGCGACATCGCGACGTTCGCCCTGCCCAAGAACTGGGGGGTCCAGTTCTCGGTCACGCGCCACGCGTTCCCCGACGGGACGGAGTACGCGGGGCTCGGCGTGAAACCCGACCTGGCGGTGGTCCCGACGGTGGAGGACCTCCTGTCGGGCAACGACCCGATGCAGGACCGGGCGCGGGAGTACTTCAAGGGACGGTAGAAGACGGTAGAGGACGGCAGAGGGCGGTAGAGGCCGTACCGCCTTCTCAGCGCTCCAGGCTCTCCCTGAAGAACCGGATCACGTCGCGCCACGCGCTGTCCGCGACTTCGGGCCGCTCGCGCGTGCGCAGGAATCCGTGGCCGACACCGGGATACACCGTGTAGCGGTAGCTCTTAGCGTAGGTGCGGATCGCCGCGTCCACGGCCGGCAGCCCCGCATCGATGCGCGCGTCGTTTTCGGCGTAGACACCCAGGCCGCGGGCGCGAATGCGCGCGACGGCGAGCGCCTCGGGGCCCGGCCCGTAGCAGACGACGAACCCTCGCAGCGAGGCGTTGTTGGTCGCGTAGCGGAAGCTCTGGCCGCCGCCCCAGCAGAACCCGATCACCCCGATGCGGTCGCCGCGCACCGCCTTCACGCGCCGCAGGTACGCCACCGTGGCGTCGAGATCACGCGTGACCGTGTCCGGGGCGAGGCCCGCGATGAGCTTGCGGGCGGAGTCGGGGGATGGGGGCGTGCCGCCGCGGCGCGACAGCAGGTCGGGCGCGATCGCCGCGAACCCGTCCTTGGCGAGCTGCTCGGTGGTCTGCCGGATGAAATCCGACATGCCGAAGATCTCGTGGATCACCACCACGGCCGGGGCGGGCTCGCGGCGCTCGGGATAGGCCAGATAGGCGGTGAGCGTGTCGCGGCCGCTCGCAATCTTCACATACTCGGCGTGGATGTCCGCGCGGTGGAGGGCGGTCGAGGGCGGTGGAAGGCGGTGAAGGTTGGGCAAAGCGAACAGCAGCCCCGCCAGTGCGACAGCCCCGCCGCCTGCCTGCACCGCCCTCCACCGCCTTGCACCGCCCTTCACCGCATCGATTTTCATCTCTCTCTCCCGTTCGCGTATACGCCCATCAGCGCGGATTCGCTGGGCGGCATCTTGTCCCGGCTGCGCAGCGCTTCCTCGGCGGCTCGGTCCACCTCGACCGTGATGTCCGCCTCGATGTCCGCGAGTCGTTGCGGGCCGACGCCCTGCTGCTTCAGGTATTCCTCGTACAGCCCGATCGGATCCCGCTTTCCCCAGCTCTTGAAGAGCTCGTCCGACAGCATATCGCGGGCCTCGCGCTCGTCATGGGTGGCGTGCCCACCCATCCGGAACGTCTCCGCGACGAGCAGGGCCGGCCCCTCGCCCCGGCGACAGCGCTCGGCGGCGAGTCGGGTCGCCGCGTAGGCGTCGAGCACGTTGTTGCCGTCGAACTCCGCGCCGTGGATGCCGTAGCTCGCGGCCCACTCGTGAAACTGGCCCGGGAGGTGATGGCGGTCGAGCGGCGTCCCCAGGGCCACCTGGTTGTTCTGGACGATGAAGATAGCGGGCAGCCGGCGGACGGCGGCGAAGTTGGTGCCTTCGTGCGCCGCCGCCGTGTTGGCGGCGCCGTCGCCCACCCAGGTGAGGGCGACGCGTGGCTCCCGTCGCATGCGGAACGTGAGCGCGATGCCGGTGATGACCGGCACCATGTCGCCGACGTGCGAGATCGGCTGCAGTACGCCGCGATCCCATGCGCCGACGTGCAGGTCGCGGCCGCGGGAGGGCGAGTCGTCGCTACCCAGATAGCCCCGCAGCATGTCGGCCACGGGCATGCCCAGCTCGCAACACGCGGCGGCGTTGCGGATCATCGGGGCGACGACGTCCCGCCCGCGCTCCAGGGCATGCACGGGACCGACGGTGACGGCCTCTTCTCCCGTGCCCAACCACGCCTTGGAGATCACGCCGGTGCGCACCCAGCGCTTCAGCTGGATGTCGTGCAGGCGGGCGCGCAGCAGCCCCGCGTACAGGGCGATCAGGAGCTCGGGCGCGAGCCCGGCGACGACGGCGGCGCGCTCGGGATCCCGCTCGAGCGTCTCGCGGAAGGCACCCACCAGCCCGGGGTCCGGCTGCCACTCGACGTACTCGGGCGGATCGAAGGCCGGGAAGCGCCTTATTTCAGCTTCTCCTTGATCTTCGACAGGAAGCCGCCTTCGTGGAACGTCGACAGGGCGTCGGCGAACTCGAGCGCGGTGGCGTAGCGCGCCTCGGGGTTGGACTCGAGGGCGCGCCCCAGCGTTCGTTCCAGACCCTCCGGAAGGTCGGGCCGCAGCTGCCGCAGCTTCAGCGGCTGACCCCGGAGCCGCGCGATCATCATCTCCTGCGCGTTGCGGCCGTGGAAGGGGAGCTTTCCGGTGAACATCTCGAACGCGACGATCCCGAGCGCGTAGATGTCGGAGCGGGCGTCGAGCTGCTTGCCGCGGATCTGCTCCGGGCTCATGAATTCCGGGGTGCCGAGGATGATGCCCGTGGCCGTGAGCTTCGCGATCGCCGGGTCGGCGCGGCGCTCTTTGGCGAGCCCGAAATCCATCACCACCGCCCGATCGCCGGCGGGCTCGCCGGTCACGAGCATGATGTTCTCGGGCTTCAGGTCGCGGTGCACGATCTGCAGCTCGTGCGCATGATGCAGCCCGGCGCACACCTGCTGCAGCAGCGCGATCCCGGCGGCGACGGGCATGGGACCAACCTTCACCTCGCGGTCAGAGAGCAGCTCACCCTTGAGGAACGGCATCACGAGATAGATGAGGCCGTCCTCGGACTCGCCCAGGCGCATGATGCGGCACACGTTGGGATGGTCGAGCCGCATGGCGAGGCCCGCCTCGCGCCGCAGCCGCTCGACCGAGCTCTTATCGGTGGCCAGCTTGGGGGAGAGCACCTTGATCGCGACGTCGTGGCCGCTCGCCACCTCGCGCGCGAGGTACACGTACGACATGCCGCCTTCGCCCAGCTTCTTCTGAACCTGGTAGCGCGCGTCGAGGACGTGTCCCGAGAGCGAGGAGGCGCGCTCGAGCCCGGGCTTGGGTTTGGTCGGTGTACGCGCGGCGGTGCCGGCGTCGGGCGCGGGCGTCGCCGCCTTCGCCTGCACGTCGACCAGCATGTTGCCGTCGCGGGCGCAGAACCGTGCGGTATCGGTGTACACCGTGCCGCATTTGGGGCAGCGCCGCTGGCTCATTGCCGCACCAGGTTGCGGCCTTCGTTCTTGGCGCGGTACAGGGCCTGGTCCGCCAGAGCCACGAAGCTGTCGGCGCTGGAGACGCGGTCGTCGGGAAAGGACGCCAAGCCGATCGAGATGGTCAGGTTGAGCGGATCCTCTCCGGGGTCGGCGAAGTCGTGATGCATGACGCGGCGCCGCAGCCGCTCGGCGAAGATCGCGGCGCCCTGCAGCGCCGTCTCGGGCATGACGACCACGAACTCCTCCCCGCCGTAGCGCGCGACCAGGTCGACCGAGCGCGCCTCGCGGCCCAGGATCTCGCCAACTTGGCGCAGGACGGAGTCGCCCGCAATGTGGCCCCGCGTGTCGTTCACCAGCTTGAAGCGATCGATGTCGGCGAGCAGGATGGTGGTCGCCAGGTTGTACCGGCGCGCGCGATCGAGCTCGGCCTCGAGCTCTTCCGACAGTGCGCGCCGGTTCAGGCACCCGGTGAGCGCGTCGGTCGCGGCCAGCTTCTCGAGCCGCTTCTTGTCCGACACCGCCGTTTCGAAATCGTACGCCTTCTCGATCGCCGCCACGGCCGTGCGGATCACGGTTTCGGCGAAGCCGGCGTCGGCGCGGGTGAGCGGCGGGTCCTCGCCCGTGGTGCGAAGAAAGAACACGCCGAGCTGCTGGTCCTTCATGGAGAAGGGGAGCGCCACGGCGGAGCGGGTCGGCACGGTGATGCCCTCGCGCTGCCAGCGCACCCGCTCACTCTCGTACAACGGATCGGACGAGACGTCCTCGACCAGCACCGGGCGGCTGCCGGTGAGCGCGCGCTGAATCTCCGGATAGCGCGCCAGCTCGATCTCGAGGTTGCGGAGCATGGGGTTCTCGTACGCCGCCACCACCACGCCGAGCTCGTCGCCCGGCTTGGCCAGCACCATGGAGCACTTGGAGATCTGCAGCACGCGGGCCACGCGGCGAACCAGGATATGGTAGATCTCGTCGGGCTTGAGGGAGTCGGTGACCTCGTGCAGGATGTCGACGATCGCGGCCCGGCTCTGCGCTTCGTCGCGGGCGCGGGCCAGCTCCTGCGCCGAGCGGATGTGGGCCTTCACGCGCGCCAACAGCTCGCGCACGCGGAACGGCTTGGAGATGAAATCGGCGGCGCCGAGGCCGAGCGACTTCACGGTCGCCTCCTCGGGCGGCATGGACGAGATCATCAGGACCGGGACGTCGCGAAACCGGTCGTCGGCCTTCATTTTCGCGAGCAGCTGCAAGCCGTCGACCTTGGGCATCATGATGTCGAGCAGCAGCAGGTTGGGGCGCTCCTCCTCGAGCTTGTCGATCAGGCCCTCGCCGCCCGGCGCCGTGACGACGTCGTACCCGTTTTCCTTGAGGATCCAGGTCAGGGTGCGCACCAGCGACTGGTCGTCGTCGGCGACGAGAATCTTGGCGGCGGCTTCGGGGCTCACGGGCCTTCAATCCTCGAGCAGCGAGGGGTCGACGTTGCCGCCGCTCACGATCAGCACGGTCGGCGGAACGGGGTGAACCGCGCCGGAGCGGAGCGCGGCCGTCGTCGCGGCGCCCGACGGCTCCACCGCGAGGTGGCACTGCCGCCAGAGAAACTGCACCGCTTCGCGCAGCGCGTCATCCTCCACCAGCACCACCCCCGCCAGCCGGTCGCGCTGCGCGGTCAGGTGCGCGAAGGGAACCGCTCCGACGGTGAGCGTGATCAACCCGTCCGCCAGGCTCGCCGTGCGCTCGAGCCGCACCGGCCGGCCCGCCGCGAGCGAGCGCGTGAGCTTGGGAGCGCCCGCGGGCTCCACCCCCCAGACGCGCGCCTCGCTTCCCGCCGCCGCGAGCCCGGTCACCACGCCCGCGATGAGTCCCCCGCCGCCCACCGGCACCACGACCGTGCGCACGTCCGGCAGCTGCTGGGCGATTTCCATGCCGACCGTCGCCTGCCCCGCCACGATATCGGGATGGTCGAACGGCGGCACGATCGCGAGCCCGCGCTCGGCCGCGATGGCCTCCGCCCGCTGCTGGCGATCCTCCGACGTCCGGCCGGCAAACACGACCTCCCCGCCCCAGCGCTTGACTCCCGCGACCTTGACGGCGGGCGCCGTCTCGGGCATCACGACCACCGCGGGAACACCCACGAGCTGCGCCGCGTACGCCACCGCCTGGCCGTGGTTGCCGCTCGAGTACGTGATCACCCCGCTGCGCCTGGCGGCTTGCGGCAGGCGTCTGATGGCATTGTACGCCCCGCGCAGCTTGAACGCTCCGATCGGCTGGAGGCTCTCGAGCTTCAGATAGGCGTCGAGCGGCTCGACGAAGCGCAGGGGCGTACGCACCGCCACGCCGGCGAGCCCCGCAGCCGCCTCCCGCACGTCCTGGGCGGTGACCACGTTACTTTTTCTTCTTCTTCTTCGCCGGCGTCTTCTTGGCCTTGGCGGCCGTGCGAGGAGCGTCCTCGTCGTCCGCGTCGCCTGCGCCGTTTTCCGCCTCGTCTTCCTTCACGACCCGGGCCACATCCACCAGCAGATCGCCCGTGGTCAGGTTCATCACCTTCACGCCCTGGGTGTTGCGACCCGAGATGCGGATGCCTTCGACCGGCACGCGGATCATGATCCCCTTCTTAGTGATCATCATCAGCTCGTCGTCGGGGAGCACCTCTTTGAGGGCGACGATGTCGCCGGTTTTGTCCGCACGCTTCAAGGTGATGATGCCCCGTCCGCCGCGGTGCTGCACGCGGTACTCGTCGAGCTCGGAGCGCTTCCCCATCCCCTTTTCGGTGACGGCGAGCAGCGTCGACTTGCGCCGCACGACCACCATGTCGATCACGTGGTCCTTCTTGTCGAGCTCGATCCCTTTCACGCCGGTCGTCGTGCGCCCCATGTCGCGCACGTCCTTCTCGTGGAATCGGATGCTCATCCCATGGCGCGTGGCGAGCACGATGTCGTTGCGGCCGTCGGTGACCTGCACGTCGATCAGCTCGTCGCCCTTCTCGATGTTGATGGCGCGGATCCCGACCGAGCGTGGATTGCCGAACTCCGACAGGACGGTCTTCTTCACGACGCCCTGCTTGGTGGCGAACAGCAGGAACTGATCCTCGGAGAACTCCCGCACCGGCACGAGGGCGGCCAGGCGCTCGTCCGGCTTCATGGCCACGCACGAGATGATCGGCTTGCCGCGCGCCGCGCGCGCCGCCTGCGGGATCTCATGGACCTTGAGCCAGTAGCACTGCCCCTGCTGCGTGAAGAACATGACGTAATCGTGGGTCGAGGCGATGAACAGGTGCTCGACCCAGTCGTCTTCCTTGGTATGGGCGGAGATGACGCCCTTGCCGCCGCGCCGCTGCCGGCGGTACGCGGAGACGGGGAGCCGCTTGATGTAGCCGGCGTGGGACACGGTGATGACCATGTCCTCTTCGGCGATCAGGTCCTCGATCGAAAACTCGCCCTGGTCGGCGACGATCTCGGTGCGCCGCTCGTCGCCGAAGCCGTGCGCCAGCTCCGACAGCTCCTCCTTGAGGATCTTGAGGCGCCGCGGCTTGGAGCCGAGGATCTCCTTGCACTCCTTGATGAACTTGCGGACTTCCTTGAGCTCGTCCTCGAGCTTGGTGATCTCGAGGGCGGTGAGCCGGGCGAGCCGCATGTTGAGGATTTCGGCCGCCTGCTTCTCCGACAGCTTGAAGCGCTTGCGCAACGCCGCATCGGCCGTGGGCACGTCCTTCGCCTTGCGAATGATCTTCACCACCTCGTCGATGTGGTCGACGGCGATCTTCAGACCTTCGAGAATGTGCTCGCGGTCCTGCGCCCGCCGCAGCTCGAAATCGGTGCGCCGCGTGATGACCGTGTGGCGGTGCTCGATGAAGTGCTCGAGCAGCTCCTTCAGGGCCATCTCCTTCGGCGCGCCGTCGACCAGGGCCAGCATGATCGCGCCGAAGGTGGTCTGCATCTGGGTGTGCTTGTACAGCTGGTTCAGCACCACCGCGGGGACCGCATCGCGCTTCAGATCGATGACGATCCGCATGCCCTCGCGGTCGGAGTAGTCCTGGATGTCCGAGATGCCCTCGAGCTTCTTGTCGTTGGCGAGGTGGGCGATCTGCGCGATCAGGTTCGCCTTGTTGACCTGGTAGGGGATCTCGCTGACGACGATCTGCTGCTTGCCGGTCGATTCTTTCTCTTCCACCACCGCGCGCGCCCGCAGTACGATCCGGCCCCGGCCCTTCTCGTAGCACTCCTTGATGCCGTCGCGACCGTACACGATCGCGCCGGTGGGGAAATCGGGGCCCTTGATGAACTTGCGGAGATCCTTGGTGGACGCATCGGGGTGGTCCACCAGATGATTGATCGCCTCGACCGTCTCGGCCAGGTTGTGCGGCGGGATGTTCGTGGCCATCCCCACCGCGATGCCCGACGTGCCGTTCACGATCAGGTTGGGGAGCCGGGCGGGAAGCACCGTGGGCTCCTGCAGCCGGTCGTCGAAGTTGGGGACGAAGTCGACGGTGTTCTTGTCGATGTCCTCGAGCATCGTCATCGCGATGCGCGTGAGGCGGGCTTCGGTGTAGCGGTACGCGGCCGGGGGGTCGCCGTCCACGGAGCCGAAGTTGCCCTGCCCGTCCACCAGCGGGTAGCGCAGCGAGAAGCTTTGCACCATGCGCACCAGCGAGTCGTAGACCGCCACGTCGCCGTGCGGGTGGTACTTGCCGAGCACGTCCCCGACCACCGTGGCGCTCTTTTTGTAGGGGCGGCCGGGGACGAGTCCCAGCTCGTTCATCGCGTACAGGATGCGGCGGTGCACGGGCTTCAACCCGTCGCGCACATCGGGCAGCGCGCGCTGCACGATCACGCTCATCGAGTAGTCGAGGAACGACTCCCGCATCTCGTCTTCGATGAGGCGGGGCAGGATGCGTTCGCGGGCGTTCGGTGCGGTCATTGCAGCCGGGGCTCGGGCCTAGGGATTGGGGACTCGGTCAAGCTGGCTAAGTTGCTAAAAAATAATCACTTAGACTGTGAAAGGCAACGCGACCGCCGTCCCTAACAAACCCAATTGACGCTCCGTTGATCCAGGGTCGCTAAGATCGTCTCGCACTGAAGCGTGAGCCCGGCGGACGCTGTCCTGAAGCACGATGAGCGAAGCGACAGTCGGCGAGCGGATGTCCTTCTGGACGGTGCCTCGCCGGGCCCACGCCTCAGCGATCGATTTCCACCACGACCTTTCCCAGCTGCTCGCCGCGTTCCAGGCGCTCGAACGCGCCACGCGCCTCGCTGAACGGGAACACGCGGTCCACGATCGGACGCAGCTCGCCCGCGCCCAGCAGGCGCACGATCTCGCGGTATTCCGCGTCGTTCCCCATGGTCGAGCCCATGATGGTCCATTGGTGCCAGAACAGCCGGCGCAGGTCGAGCGAGACTTGGGGACCGGCCGTGGACCCGCAGGTCACGAGTCGTCCGCCCCGGCCGAGGGAGCGCAACGACTCGTCCCAGGTCGCCTCGCCCACGTTCTCGATCACCACGTCGACGCCCCGGCGATCGGTGAGCGCGCGAACCTCCTGCGAGATTTTTTGCGTGGTGTGATTGAGGGTCGCGTCCGCCCCGAGTTTCTGCGCCTCATGTAACTTGGCGTCGCTGGAACTTGTGACGATCACTCTCGCCCCCTTGAGCTTGGCGATCCGCAAGGCCGCGAGGGCCACGCCGCCGCCGATGCCCCAGATCAACACCGTCTCGCCCGACACCACCCGCGCCCGCGTGACGACCATACGCCAGGCGGTGAGCGTCACGAGCGAGAATGCCGCCGCCTCGACCCACGTCAGCGGTGTCGAGAGTGCCGGGATGGTGGCGACGTTCTGCTCGGGCACCACGACATACTGCGCCATCGTTCCGGGCACGTGCTCGCCCAGAATGCCGTAGCTGCGGCACAGCGACTGCTCGCCGGCGCGGCAGTACTCGCAGGTATAGTCGGGGATCCCCGGATTGATCATGACGCGGTCGCCCGGGCGCACCGACCGGACCTCGGAGCCGGCGGCGTCCACCACCCCCGCGCCGTCGGCGCCCACGATGTGGGGAAAGCGGTACTCGTGCGGCAGGCCGCGCACCACGAACAGGTCGAGGTGGTTGAGCGCCGCGGCCCGCGGCGCGACGCGCACTTGGCGCGGCCCCAACGCGCCCGACCCCGGGGGGTCGGGAACGTCGCTCTGTTGCAGCTGGTCGAGGCCGCCGGTGGCGCGGATCACCCAGGCGCGCATGGCGTGGGCGTGCCTCCCCTAGGGCATGAACGCGGGAGACACCATCTGCTCGGCGCCGCTGGTGGGGATCGCCACCGGCGCGCCGCCGCCGCTCGCGCCGATCGGCTGGATGTACACCCGGAACACGTTCTTCTGCACCGCCACCACCAGACCCAGCAGGTCCCCTACCCCCGAGACGGCGAAATCCGTGACCAGCAGATCGGTCGCGGCGAGGGGTGCGACCTTGCCGGTCGTCAGATCCGCCTTGACCACCTGGCTCGTCGTGCGCCCCCCCTCCTTCTGCTCCACCAGGTAGGCGAGCGTGCCGTCGCGCAGGAAGTGTGGCGCGCTCTCCTTGGCCTGCGAGCCCCGGCTGAACGGACGCTGATTGGTGCCGTCCTTCGCCATCAGCCAGATGTGATTGTTGCCCTCGCGGTTCGACACGAAGGCGACGACCTCACCGTCGGGCGATACGCTCGGCTGCGAGTTGTCGGCCGGCTCCTGCGTGAGGGGCACCGCGACGGAGCTGGTGATCGGCTGGACGTAGATCTGGCGGTGACCGGTGCGCTGCGAGTGAAACACGACCGCCTGGCCGTCCGGGCTGAACGACGGGTCGCCGTCCAGGCCCGGCGAGTTGGTGAGCCGCGAGACGTTGGTGCCGTCGGCATCCATCACGTACACCTCGGGCTGGCCGTCGCGCGTCGACGTGAAGGCGATGCGGGAGCCGTCCGGCGAGAACGCGGGCTCGGTCGCGGCCGCCGTGTCGTCCGTGACCTTGCGCAGCTGCGCCAGGTTGGCGCGCTCGGCCGCAAACAGCTGGTAGCGTCCGGTGCGCGAGCTCGCCACCACGATCTCGCCCTGGACGAACACCTCGGCCACGGCGCGCCGCCCGCCCGGCGCCGTCGCGGTGATGCGGGCGTGTCCGTACGCCGTGGTCGACACGGTGCCGTCCTCGCCGACGGTCGCGACCGACGGATTGTCCGACGCCCACGACACACCGGTGGCCGGCCCGATGACCGCGCCCGACTCGTCGGCGAAGCTCGCCCGCAGCGGCACACGCCGGGCGACCGGCATACCCAGGCGACTCGCCGACAGCTTGAGGCCGGCCGCGATCACCCGGATCGCCCAGGTCACGCTGAGTCCCGGACCCGGGCCTTTCACTGTGAGCGTGGTCTTTCCCGCACGCTTGCCGGTGAGCGTGCCCGATGCCGCATCGAAGCTCGCGAGCGCGGTGTCGCCCACCGTCCAGTGGAACTGCGCCTCGGGGACCGGCGTGCGATCGGCCGCCAGTCCCTGCACGACGAACTTCGCCGTCCCCTGAATCGGGAGAGGCACGTCGGCCTTGTACGTGGGAACCACGGCCAGCTGCTCCACGGTGCGATGCACCACGACCTCCACGGTCTTGGTCTGCAACAGCCCCGCGACCGTGAGCGTGGTGCGTCCCGGCGCCACCGCGGTCACGACTCCTGTAAGGTTGACCCGCGCCACGCTCGCGTCGGCCGTGGACCACTGCAGCGCGAGCGCGCTGATGAGACGCCCTCCTTGCACCGGCACCGTCACGTGCAGCGTATCGATGTCCCCGGGCGACATCACCAGGGGGACCGGCTCTTGGACGGCGACCTCGCTCTGCTGCACCACCACGGGCGCCGTGGCGGTGAGCCCTCCCGCGCTCGTCACCTGCACCGTCCCCTGTCCCGGCGCCAGCGCGACGATCACGCCGTTCTGGTCCACGCTCGCGATGTCGGGGCGGAGCGACTTCCACGTGACCAGGACCGGCGCGGCGGGCGTGCCGTCGTCTTTCAGGGCGCGTGGCGCGGCGCGCGTGTTCTCAGAGGGGAGCAGATAGATGGTCGGAGGCTCGATGCGCAGAACTGCGGCGGGACCGGTGCCGGCCGGCTGTCCCGCCAGCGGATCCGGTCCGGCGGGCCCGGCCGGCTCCCCGGTGGGGCGAGCGGGCGCCGCGGGCTGGCTCGTCGTGCTGGCAGCCGGGGCAGGAGGACCGCCCACCACCTGGACCGCCGCGGTGCCCTTGCGCGCCCCGACCCGCGCTTCGATGATCGCGACACCCCCACCCATCCCCGAGACGGTGCCGTTGTTGTCGACCTTGGCCACGGCGAGGTTGTTCGACGACCAGATCACGCGTGCGGTGGGAATGACGTTGCCCACGCGATCGAACGCCGTGGCGAGCAGACCGGTGCGCTCTCCCACCTTGATCGTGACCGAGGGCGGAGCGACCTGAACTTCGGTGACGGCTTGCGCGAGCGCGACACCGGGCCACGCGAGCGTGGCGCCGAGCAACAAACGACGAGCGATCATAGCGGCGCGAACGTAAGTGCTCGTAAGTGCCATTGTCAAGCTAACTTGTCGCGACCGGCCGGCAGCCGAGGCGCGCGCCGCCGGCGTGACGCGGCGCACTTGCGTGACAGCATTCCCGCGGTAAGCTATTAGGCCACGCCCACCGACAACCAGCAGAGGAGAGATCGTCCGATGCTCGAGCCAACCGATTTTTCGGAGAGCAGCTGGAGCGGCCCAGGGATGATGGAGCCGCTGTATCCTCCGGCACCGCCGATGCCGCCCACCCCAGCGCCGATGATGGATGAGCCGATGGCGTCGCCGCGGCGCAAGCCGGCTGCCAAGCGGAAGGCGGCGAGACCCAAGGCGAAAAAGCGGGCCGCGAAGAAGCGGCCGCGCGCCAAGGCGAAGCGCGGCGGCAAGGCAAAGGGGAAGAAGACGGCGAGACGGCGTCGCCGCTAGCAGACGTCGACGGCACAGCACGGGAGCGTCTTTCGGATGGTTGGATCCATCTTCGCGAGACGCTCCCGCGCTACGTTATGGAGTTGCAAGAGGAGGTGCGCGGTGCGCGGTGTGTGGTGCGTGGTGATATTGGCGGCCTGTGCCACCCCCCCAACCGGAGATCCGCAGGGCGAGATCGCGGCGCTGCTCGCACGCAGCGCCTCCGATTGGAACCGGGGCGACCTCGCCGGCTTCATGAGCGACTACGCGCACGACTCGCTCACGAGTTACGTCTCCGCCGGCCACGTGATGTACGGCTGGCAGAAGTTGTTCGACCGCTACCAGACGACGTACTTCGGCGCCGGGAAGTCGCGCGACTCGCTGGCGTTCGAGGAGGTCCACGTGCGCCCGCTCGCCTGGGATCTCGCGCTCTGCACGGCACGCTTCAGGTTGCTGCGGCGCGACTCCGTGACGGCGAGCGGGCCGTTCACGCTCATCCTTCAGAAGCGCGGAGCGCGCTGGCAGATTCTGCACGACCACACGTCGTCGGATCCGAAGTGACGCGTCGCGCATCCCGCATCCCGCATCCCGGCCTCCTCCTGCTGTTCGCGCTGGCCGGCTGCAGCGGCTCCGGGGACGGCGTGATCGCGCTCGAGGGCGTGACGTTGATCGACGGCTCGGGGCGGGCGCCGGTGACGGATGCCGTGATCCTCGTCAAAGACGGGCACATCCATGCCGTGGCCCGTGTGAACGAGATCGCCGTGCCGCGCGGCGCCCTCCGGATGAGCCTGATCGGGAAGGCCGTCATACCCGGGCTCATCGATTCACACGCGCACGTGGAGCGGTGGGCGGTGGAGCGCTACCTGGCCTGGGGCGTCACCACGGTGCGGGACCTCGGCGCATCGAGCACCGACTCGTCCATCGCGCTCAAGAACGACCTCAACCTCGGCTCGGTGCTGGGGCCTCGCATGTTCACCTCCGGGGCCATGATCGACGGCGCGCCAGCCACGTACCCGGCCGCGACCGCGGTGCGCACGCGCGCCGAGGTACGCAAGGCGGTCGACCTGCGTGCCGTCGCCGGGGCGGACCTGATCAAGATCTACACGAAGTTCACCGCCGACCTGCTGCCGCCGCTCGTGGACGAAGCGTCGACACTGCGGTTCTCGGTGGCCGCACACCTCGGCAAAATCGACGCCTTGACCGCGGCCCGCGCCGGCGTCGCCTCACTCGAGCACATGGCCGGCGTAGTGCAGGCGGCCACTCCCGACCCGGGCCCCTACCTGCGGGCGCACGACCAATTCCTGCGCGGCTGGACCGTAGAGGAGGCGGGATGGGCATTGCTCGATTCCGCCGCGCTCGATCGCGTGGCCCGAGGGCTCGTCACCTCGCACGTGGCGATCGTGCCGACGCTGGTGCTGCACGAGATGCTCGCCCGCCTCGACAACCCCACGCTCCTGTCACGGCCCGGCATGGAAGACGTTCCCGCCACGGCGACGAGCGTGCGTGATGTCGCGGGCCTGCTGCGGCGCACGGGCTGGCGCGCGGGCGATCTGCAGGCGTTCCGCCGGTCGCGTGCGCGCGAAGACCAGTTCGTGCGCGAGTTCAAGCGGGCGGGGGGACTCGTCGCCGCAGGCTCGGATGCCCCGAATCAGCTGCTGGTGCCCGGCCTTTCGCTGCACGAGGAAATGAGCCTCCTGGTCGGCGCCGGCCTCACGCCCGTTGAGGCCATCACCGCCGCCACGCGCAAGGGGGCGGAGCTGCTACGGGCCGACTCACTCGGTGCACTCATGCCCGGTAAGGTGGCCGATCTGGTCGTGCTCGACGCCAACCCGGCGGCGGACATCGCCGCGACCCGGCGCATCGCCTTCGTCATGATACGAGGACGCATCGTCCACCCGGATTCGCTGAGGAGAACATGGGGACACTGAAGCCGGCGGTCGTAGCGCTCGTCGCGCTGATGGCGTGCGGGAAGGGGGACGAGGGAAGAGGGACGGGTGGGTACGACCTGATCCTCAAGAACGGGTGGATCGTGGATGGCAGCGGCAATCCCCGTTACAAAGGGGACGTCGCCGTCCGCGGCGATCGGATCGTCGCCGTGGGGTTCCTGGACGGAG
>Ga0209238_1000469_pt1 | contig 14518 bp, 11 predicted proteins | sample GraSoi013_1_20cm_FD_185823 | JGI IMG/M metagenome (GOLD analysis project Ga0209238, IMG submission 185823) | Grasslands soil microbial communities from the Angelo Coastal Reserve, California, USA - Sample 10_02_2013_1_20cm (SPAdes) (version 2) | ecosystem: Environmental > Terrestrial > Soil >...
CTCGCCTCCCAGGGCTGCACGTCCCCGCGGCCCCCGCGGCCGGATCCGCGACCTCGACCGTGAAGCCCTGGGAGGCGAGAAAGCTCACGAACCAGCCGCCCATCTTGCCGGCGCCCCCGATGACCAGCGCCCGCCGTCCGGTGCCGGCGCCGCGCGCGACCACGCTCGCCTGCTCCTGCGTGGTGAGCGAGGAGCGGATGAGCAGGCGCAGCAGCTGCTCGGCCAGCGCCGGGGATACGCCACGCTCGCTCGCCGCGGCGCGCACGCCGAGGATCACCTCGCGCTCGCGCTCGTAGTCGCGCGTCGGCCGTCCGGTGGCGCGCTTGACGCGCGCGACCTCCTCGCTCATGGCCTTGCGCTCGGCCACCAGTGCGATCAACTGGCGGTCGAGCTCGCTCAGGCGCCGGCGCAGATCGTCCAGCGTCACGGTCTCGGCTTCGGGCGTCATGGCAGCGGGTGCTCCCTGAAGGATTCGACTCCTTTCTATCGGGGCGCGGCGGGGGGTGCAAGGGGACGATGTCGCCGCGAGCAACACGCGGCCAGGCCCGTCCCGGCCACGGCGAACAGCAGCAGCGCGATGAGGACCAGGCGATCTCAGTCAAACCATCGCCTCCGCCTCGAGCGCACGAGCACCGAGGAATTCGATCCGCACTGCCATTCCAGCCGTCGCGCGACAGTCACAGCGGAAGGCTCTACCATGGCCCGCCATGCCTGAGCACCGCGAACTGCTCCCGGATCCCCTGCCCGCCGAGCCGCTCGCGGTCGTCGCGCGCTGGCTCGCCGAGGCCTGGGCGGCACGAACGCAGCCGAACGCGAACTCAATGGTGCTCGCCACCAGCAGCCGCGAGGGCCACCCTTCCGCGCGGGTCGTGCTGTGCAAGGACATCGTGCCGCAGCCCGGTTACGTTGTGTTCTACACCAACTACCTCTCGAGCAAGGGCCGGCAGCTCAAGGACAACCCGCGCGCGGCTGCGGTCATGCACTGGGACGCCCTGCATCGGCAGGTGCGCATCGAGGGGCCGGTCGTGCCGGCGCCGGCCGCCGACAGCGACGTCTACTTCGCCGCGCGCGCCTGGCAGAGCCGGCTGGGCGCCTGGGCAAGCGCGCAGAGCGAGCCGATCGACTCGCGCGCGGCGCTGCTGGGGGCCGTCACCGCCGTGGCGAGACGCTTCGGCGCGCCCACGCCCGGCAGTCCCGGTGCCGATGACAGCGTGCAGGTCAAGATCCCGCGCCCGCCTCACTGGGGCGGCTATCGGCTGTGGGCCGACGCGGTGGAGCTGTGGGTCGAGGGCGAGGCGCGCATCCACGACCGTGCCCTGTGGAGGCGCAACCTGAAAGCCACGCGCGGCGGCTCCTTCAGCACCGGCGCCTGGTCGGCCACCCTCCTGCAGCCTTAGACGTCGGCGGCCGACGCGCACCGCCCCCCCGAGTATGTGGAAGAACACTCGCATCGCGCTGCTGCTGTTCGTGCTGCTGGGGGTCGCGGTGCACAGCTGGCTCGATCGCATCGCGACCCAGGGCTGGAAGGAGACGCTGTGGGTGGGCATCTTCCCGCTCAACGGCGACGGCACGCCCATGGCGCAGCGCTACGTGGAGGGTCTCACCGCGCAGGACTTCTCGGGCATCGAGGAGTTCTTCGCGCGCGAAGCGCACCGCTACGGGGTGGCCATCGAGCAGCCGGTGCATGCGGAGCTGTATCCGCAGGGCTCGGAGCTGCCGCCGGCGCTCGAGCCCGGGGCCGGGCCGCTGGGCATCGCCTGGTGGAGCCTGAAGCTGCGCTGGTTCGCCGCCCACGCCACTGAAGTGCCGGGACGCGCGTCGCCGCGCATACGCATCTTCGTGCTCTACCACGACCCGGCGACGCTCGATCGCGTGCCGGACTCGCACGGTCTGCAGAAAGGACTGATGGGCGTGGTGCATGCGTTTGCGCAGCCCGCCATGGCGGGCAGCAACAACATCGTCATCGCCCACGAGCTGATGCACACCCTGGGTGCCAGCGACAAGTACGAGCTGGGCTCGGGGGCGCCGCTTTATCCGAGCGGTTTTGCCGAGCCGGACCGCGAGCCGCTGTACCCGCAGGGGCGGGCGGAGATCATGGCGGGCCGCCGCGCGCTGTCGACGCAGGACTTCGAGATGCCGCAGGGGCTGCGCGATGTCGTCGTGGGTCCCGCGACGGCGCTGGAGATCCGCTGGACGCGCCCGTGAGCCGCGCGCCGCAGCGCGCCGCGCAGCAGGGACTCGCCGCGGTGAGCCTCAAGGTACGCGCCGGCGCGCGCGAGCTGGTGCGTGACCTGTCGGTGCAATTCACTGCCGGCGAGGTGGTGGCGATCCTCGGCCGCAACGGCTCGGGCAAGACCCTCACCCTGCACACGCTGGCCGGGCTGCGCGCGGCCGCCGGCGGGGAGGTACTGCTCGATGGCGCGCCGCTCCTGCAGTTCAAGCGCCGGTCCGTGGCGCTGCGAGTGGGGCTGCTGCCGCAGGATCTGGAGGATGCCTTCGTCACCACCGCGCTGGAGACGGTGCTGATCGGCCGCCACCCACACCTGGCACTGTGGCAGTGGGAGACTGCCGAGGATGAGCGCCTGGCGCGCGAGGCGCTCGCGGCGGTGGACATGCGTGATTTCGCCGCGCGCCGCACCGACACCCTCTCCGGCGGGGAGCAGCGCCGGGTGGCCGTGGCCGCATTGCTCGCCCAGCAACCGGGCATTTTTCTGCTCGATGAGCCGACCAATCATCTCGATCCGCACCACCAGCTCGCGGTGCTCGGCCTGTTCCGCGCTCTCGCCGATCAGGGCCGCACCGTGATCATCACGCTGCACGATCCCACGCTCGCGGCGCGTTTCGCCGACCGCGCGCTGCTGCTCTTTGGCGATGGGCGCTGGTCGCTGGGTCCGGTCGGCTCGGCGCTCACGGCGGCCACCTTGAGCGAGCTGTACCTGGCGCCGATGATGGAGCTCGGCCGCGACGGCCGGCGGGTGTTCGTCAGCGCGTGAATGCTCGTCAGCGCGCCGAGTGCTGGTCAGCGCGCGAGGGCCTCGAGCACCGGCGCGTGCAGCGCACCGTTGCTGGCGAGCACGCTGGTGGTGCCGATGCCCACCGCGGCGCCCTCGAGGTCGGTGAACGTGCCTCCGGCCTCGCGCACGATCACGGTGAGCGCGGCGATGTCCAGAATGTTCACATCCGATTCGATCACCACATCGAGCGCGCCGCGCGCCAGCATGTGGTAGTGCGCGAAGTCCCCGTAGCCGCGGCTGTAGCTGACGCGGGCGATGAGCTCCCCGTAGCGCTGCCAGCGCGGCGAGCGTGCCATGCTCTTGAGATTGCCGCTGGAGATGGCGGCCGCGGCGAGATCGGCGACCGCGCTCACGCGCACGGCGCGCTCGTTGAGCCAGGCCCCCGCTCCCTGCTCGGCCCACGCGAGCTCGCCGTAAGCGGGCGCGTTCGAGACCCCGAGCACGAACCTCCCGCCGCGCATGAGCGCGATCTGCGTGGAGAAGAAAGGACTCTCGCGCACGAACGACCTGGTGCCGTCGATCGGATCGACCAGCCAGATGCTCTCCGCCTGCATGGCATGCCGTCCGGTCTCTTCCCCGTAGAAACCGTAGCCCGGGAAATGTCGGCCCAGCGTGGCGCGGATCACTTCCTCGGCCCGCACGTCCGCCTCGGTGACCGGCGAGTCGTCCGGCTTGGTGCGCACGCTGGGGTTCTTGCGGTAGTGCGCGCCGATCACATCCGCCGCGGCCCGCGCGGCCTGCAGTGCCGCCGTGAGTTCTTTCGATGGCATATTCGAATAGGATACGACCATGGGGAACCGGCTGAGCAAGATCTACACGCGCACCGGCGATGACGGCACGACTGGCCTCGGCGACGGCAGCCGGGTTCCCAAGGACAGCGTGCGCGTCGAAGCCTACGGTACGGTGGATGAGCTCAACAGCGCCGTCGGCGTGCTGCTCGCCGTGCCCGGCCTGCCGCCGGCGGTCAGTGCCTGTCTCACGCAAGTGCAGCACGAGCTGTTCGACCTGGGCGGGGAGCTGTGCATCCCCGGTCACCGCGTCATCACCGCCGCCCAGGTCACGCAGCTGGAGCAGGCGCTCGACGGGTTCAATGACGCGCTGCCGCCGCTCAAGGAGTTCATTCTCCCCGGGGGCGGGCCCGGCGCCGCCGCCTGTCATCTCGCCCGCGCCATCGCGCGCCGCGCCGAGCGGCGCGTGTGGGCGCTCGCCCGCGTGGAGGCGGTGCGCCCCGAGGTCACGCAGTATCTCAATCGCCTGTCGGATCTGCTGTTCGTGCTGGCGCGGGTGCTGGCGCGGCACGAGCGCGGCGCCGAGGTGCTGTGGCGGCATGAGCGCGGCAAGGGGGCGTAGCGAGCGCGTCCCCGAGCCTTCATTGCTGCGCCTGGGTTTTGAGCAGTGCGCGGAATCGCGGCCAGTCGAACGTCGGCCAGGGATCGCTCTTGCGCCCGGGCGCAATGTCGCTGTGGCCGGCGATGGCTGCGGCAGACAGCGAGGGATAGGCCGCGAGGAGTGTCGCGACGAGCGCGACGAGCGCGCCGTACTGCGGCTCGGTGTACGGGATCCCGTCGGCCCCTTCGAGCTCGATGCCGATCGAAAAATCATTGCACCCCGAGCGGCCCTGGTACTGGGACTTGCCCGCATGCCAGGCGCGCTCCCCGAACGGCACGTACTGCACGATCTGCCCGTCGCGCCGGATGAGCGCGTGTGCGGAGGCGACGAGGCCCTCGATCTCCTTGAAGTACGGATGGACATCGGCGGACAAGGTTCCGGTGAACAACCGGTCGATCCACGGCCCGCCGAATTCCCCGGGTGGCAGGCTGATGCCGTGCACCACCAGAAGTTCGGGCTTCGTGCCCGCCGGGCGCGCGTCGAAGTTGGGCGACAACACCTGGCGAGCGCCGGCCAGCAGTCCCGTGGCGGCGTCGATTCTCACGTCATATCCTGCGGGCGGCCTCGAGGCTCCATGCCGGCGGGATTCTGCCACAATCCGCCTCATGAGCTCCCCCAACAGCGCTTACGTGGCGCGCGACCTGGCTCACGTGTGGCATCCGTGTACCCAGATGAAGGATCACGAGGAGCTGCCCCCGATCCCCATCCGCTGCGGGCGGGGCGCGTGGCTCGAGGACTACTCCGGCCAGCGCTATCTCGATGCCATCAGCTCCTGGTGGGTGAATCTGTTCGGTCACGCCAATCCCCGCGTCAACGCCGCGGTGCGCGCGCAGCTGGAGCAGCTCGAGCAGGTGATCCTCGCCGGCTTCACCCACGAGCCGGTGATCGCGCTCTCGGAGGCGCTCAGCGCGATCGCGCCTGCGGGACTGACCCGCTGCTTCTACGCCGACAACGGCTCCTCGGCGGTCGAGGTGGCGGTGAAAATGAGCTTCCACTACTGGCGCAACGTGGGGCGCACCGCGAAGCGTCGCTTCCTCACCCTGTCGAACAGCTATCACGGCGAGACGCTCGGGGCGCTCGCCGTGGGCAACGTCGAACTCTACAAGGAGATCTACCGCCCGCTGCTCATGGAGGTCATCACCGTGCCCTCGCCGGATTGCTACGCGTGCGAGCCCGGCGAGAGCTGGGCGCAGCACTCACGGCGCAAGTTCGCGCACATGGAGGCCGCGCTCGCGCGGCACGCGCACGAGGCCTGCGCGGTGATCGTCGAGCCGCTGGTGCAGGCGGCGGGCGGCATGCGCATGTACGATCCGGTGTACCTCACGCTGCTGCGCGAGGCCTGCGATCGCCACCAGGTGCATCTCATCGCCGATGAGATCGCGGTGGGCTTCGGGCGCACCGGCACCATGTTCGCCTGCGAGCAGGCCGGCATCCGCCCCGACTTCATGTGCCTGTCCAAGGGACTGACCGGCGGCTACCTGCCGCTGTCGACCGTGATGACGACGGAGGCGGTGTACGAGGCGTTCTACGACGAGTACGTCAAGCTCACCGCTTTCCTGCACTCGCACAGCTTCACCGGCAACCCGCTGGCGTGCGCGGCGGCGCGCGCCAGTCTCGCCATCTTCCGCGACGACCACGTGCTCGAGGGCAACCGGGCGCTCGCCGCACACATGGGCGAGCGCGCCCGCGCGCTCGAGGATCACCCGCACGTGGCGCAAGTGCGCCAGCGGGGCATGATCGTGGCGATCGAGCTCGCCGCGAACAAGGTGAGCCGCGAGCCGTATCCCTGGCAGGAGCGTCGGGGACTTCGCATCTACCGGCACGCTCTTGGCCGCGGCGTGCTGCTGCGACCCATCGACAACGTCGTGTACTTCATGCCGCCCTACGTGATCACACCCGCGGAGATCGATCTGATGGTCGAGGTGGCGCGTGAGGGCATCGAGCGGGCGACATGCGCGTGACGCGTGTGTATGTGGATGCGCCGCTCGCCGCGGGCAGCCGCGTCACTCTGCAAGGCGCGGCCGCGAGCCACGTCACCCGCGTGCTGCGCCTGCGGGTCGGCGAGGCGCTCACCGTGTTCAATGGCTCGGGCGGGGAGTACGCCGCCCGCATCGAGCAGGCGAGCGGTAACAAGGTCGCGGTCGCGATCGGCGAGGGACGTGCGATCGAGCGCGAGTCGCCCCTCACCCTCACCCTCGCGCAGGGCGTGTCACGTGGGGAGCGCATGGACCTGGTGGTGCAGAAGGCGACCGAGCTCGGGGCGTCCGGCCTGCTGCCGGTGCTCGCCGAGCGCAGCGTCGTGCGGCTCACGGCCCAGCAGGCCGAACGCAGACTCGCTCACTGGCGCGCCATCGCCATCGCCGCCTGCGAGCAGAGCGGACGCAACCGGCTGCCGGCGATCGCAGCCCCCGTGCCGCTCGAGGACTTCCTGCGCGGCAACAGCGACGGCAGCACGCGCCTGCTGCTCTCGCCCGCAGCCACCTCGACGCTCGCGGACGTGCCGCGCCTGGTGACCGCGGTCACGGTGCTCATCGGCCCGGAGGGCGGGCTGGCCGAAGCGGAGCAGCAAGCCGCCGTCGCGGCAGGCTTCACCCCCGTGCGTCTGGGTCCGCGCGTGCTGCGTACCGAGACCGCGGCCATCGCCGCGCTCACGCTGCTGCAGCGGGAGTTCGGTGATCTTTAGGTCTCGAAGCTGACACGCTCCCGGATTAATATTGTGCAGTACGGCAATCGGGTGCGGCCTTTCCGGAAGTGGTGCCTCGGGTGAGGCGCTGAGGGATGGCTGACCGCGCCCGCCGCCGCGGAAGCAAATCAGCCACCAGCAGGGAGAGCATATGAATAGCGCCATTCGCGGCGCTGCATTGGCGTGCAGCGCACTGGTTCTCGTGTCCGGCACGGCCCTCGCCGCCCCGCCCCCCGATCAGGTCGACCAGAGCATCCTCGCGCACGCGCGGCTGATCATGGATGCCCGGGCGCCCAACCTGAACGCCTTTACGCCAGCCGTCGCGGGCATCGATACGGTGCCCAACTTTCAGGGCAGCTTCAATGCGCGCGGCGTCGATCCCAGCGGCAATCCGCAATCCAGCTGGCCGTGGGACATGCTGGGCAACTCGCCGGCTGCCGGCGGCACCACCACCATCGCCGCGCCGGTCATACCGGTGGCCGTCCGCCTGCTCGACGCCCAGGGCGAGCAGCGCTACGTGAACGGCCACAGGCTGTATCTGAGCCCCGGCGCGAACGTCGGCAGAGCGCTGCAGTCGCCGGTGTTCGCGAACAGCCTGTTCTCGAGCAGCAGCGAGCCGACGCAGTTCGCGGATGCGGTGCAGCGCGCCGAGTTCTGGTCGCAGATGACGCAGGACTGGCACACCCTGCTCGCGCCGCAGGTAAAAGAGGCCCGGGTGATGTCGGTGCCCCTGGGCAGCTACCGCTTCGCGCTCCACGCCGACGGCAGCTGCTGCGACTTCGTGCTGATCGCTGACACCGTGTTCACCAGTCTGCTGTTCCCGCCGACCTTCCCGTTCGATGACAGCACCGTGATCGGCGCCGCCGAGCTCGCCGGGGACATGACCACCACGTCCCTCGCGACGCTGTTGTTTCAGGACACCTACCTGTACTCGAACGGTGACCCGACGCAGTGCTGCGTCCTCGGCTTCCACAGCTTCGACTTCGAGCCCGGCGTTGCGGCGAACGGCAACCTGCCGCGCGCCTACGTCATGGACTACTCCTCATGGATCAGCCCGGGGCGGTTCAGCGGCGGGTTCCAGGACGTCGCGGCCCTCAGTCACGAGATGGCCGAGACCTTCAACGACCCCCTGGTAGGGGCCTTCAGCAGCACCGGCGGCGCCTGCGGCGGCGCAGGGCAGCCCATCTGTCTGAACACCACACCCTGGTGGCTCGCGGGCGGGAACTGCCAGGACAGTCTCGAGGTCGGTGACGTGATCGAGGGCCTGCCGAACGCCACCTTCACGGTCACCATGAACGGTTTCACCTACCACGGGCAGAATGAAGCGCTGCTGCAGTGGTTCGCGTTCGAGCGCCATCCGGACTCGCTCGGCGGCGCCTACAGCTACCCCGACCCGAGCGTGCTGCCGCGGCTGTCGACGCCGCAGCGGGCCGGCTGCACCGGGCGGCTGCGCCCGGGCGGTTGAGGGGTCCTTAGGGTCCTGGCAGAAAGCACCGTGGGGCGCGCGCAGCGCCCCGCGGTGCGGCCGCAGGGTCTGCGGGCGAGGCCCGCGCGGGCCGACTCAGTGCGACGGCGCAGCTCGGGGCGCGAGGATCTGACTCAGAAGATCGGCTCGCGAGCTCTCGCGCACCAGATGCGGATTCCTCAGGCCCCCGTGATAGTCGAGGTGCAGCACCCGGACCAGATCGGCTGACCCGACGATGAGCTCGATGGGGTCGGAGGACTTCTCTGCCCTGATCAGCGTCGTGCGCGCGGCGTCGGCACTCCACTTGCGGCCGCCGATGGCGATGAGTCGCATGTCCGGGGCCACACCGGCGGCAAAAGCCGGCGAGCCGTGCACGACGTCGGTTACCACGCCATCGGGCTTGACCCACATGCCGAGCGAGAGGCTCAGGTTGTCCGCTGCATCGACCTTCTCGCGTGCGCTCAAGAAGTCATTCGGCGTGTCATCATAGGTCAGCTTCCAGCCGCCCCTCCCGATCCCCGCCAGCGGCGCGCGCGGATTGATGCTGTCCACCCTGGAAGTCAGAAAGCCGTCCCAGTCGTAGGGCGCGACCCGGCGCAGCCCGCTCACGACGTCGCTTCTGGAGTAGGGCCGCACCGCCGGCGCACGCTCCGCGCCGCCGAAGAAGCTGGCGCAGAAATCATCCAGCGAGCGCTTGCCGCCGCTCATCTCCCGGATCAGGGTATCGGCGTCGAGCCATACGAGCAGCATCTCGTCGTAGTAGTCACGCTGGCGGCGTATCGGCGTCCACTCCCCGGGAGCCTCGTTGTACGCGGGCAGCGCGGTGGCGGTATCGCCGAGGCTGCGCCACGCGCGCCCGGGTCGATCGACGTCCAGCCGTGAAGCCACCCAGGCGATGTACGCGCGGGCCTGCTCGGGGGTTGTCAGAGCGCTGCGGGTGCGCAGCACGAGATCCCCCAGGTAACGGGTCATGCCCTCGTAGACCCACAGCAGATCGTCCACCATCGGCTGCTGGTAATTGCGGGTCGCGAGGCCCGCGGGGCGGCGGTACTTCCCGTTCCAGGAATGCACGTACTCGTGGGAGACGGTGCGGTGCTCGAGCAGGCGCGCGGGATCGGTGAACAGCGCCTCGTCATCGCGGATGTCGGTGGATTCGTGGTGCTCGAGCCCGTTCGGGTCGAGGTTGTTGCCCAGAGCAATGAGCCAGACATACTCGCGATAGTGACCCGGACCCAACAGCGCCAGGGCCTCGGGCACGAGCCGGCGCATGCCGCCGATCATGACATCGCTCAGGGCGAGATCGCCCGGGGAATCGGCGGCGATGCTGACTCGGGTGCTGCCCGCGCCCTGCGTGAGCGGCACGGTCCTGAAGTACTCCCCGGCCAGGAGCGGTGAGTCGACGAGCGTCTCGAGCGAGACCAGCGGCAGGTACAGCGTGTCGCCGTCGATGCGTTCCGGATGCAGCGCGCCATCGAACTTCCACCCCGCGGGCAGGCGGACCTCGGCTCTTACCGGGAGCGCATCGGCGGACGCTCCATGCGGATAGAGAACGAAGTGGTTGAACGGCAGAATGAGCAGGTGCGGCGTCACGTTCGGCGTGCGGCCGTAGCCGTCCGCAAACGCCTTCGGCGGTGACAGGTAGTCGAAGCGCACGTCGAGCAGGTTTGCGCCGCGCGGCACGTCGACCCGAAACAGGAACGCGTCGAGCGGATCGCGCCGCCACGGCAGCGCTTCGCCGCCAGCGCTGATCAGGAGCGCGACCACCTGCGTGATGGGACCGTCGGCCGCATGCTCGCCGGGAATCCACCTCGGATAGGCGAGCGTCAGGGGTCCGGGGCGCACGGGAATGCTCAGATGCGCATGCTGAATTCCCTGGATGATGTCCCGGGCATCCACCTGCAGCGTCATCGGCCGCGTTGCCGCCATGCCCGGCGCAGCGGCGATCAGGGCCAGGAGCGCCAACGGCGCCGCCGGCGCCTGCGGGTGGGTCAGGCTCATCCGGCTATGCGCTGATGCTGGTCTCTTCCGCGATCATCTCCTCGAGGCGCTCGAGGTCCGGTACCAGCGGAGTCTCGTTGACCATGCGGATCTGACAGATGATCGGTGTGCGCTCGGGGAACACGCGCGAGTTGTCGGGGCGCACGACATCCGAGCTCACGCGCACCAGCTGCGGGAAGCCCTGGCTGAGCAGCGCGAAGTAGCCGCATTCGACCCGTGTGCCGAGCGCGTGCAGGATCACGATGCGCGTGCGGCCGCTGGCCGGCGGAATCATCTGGCCGCAGGCGCCCTCGAAGGACACCAGCGGCACCGCCTTGCCGTTCCAGGGCACGGTGCCGATGTACCACGGCGGCGCCCCGGTCATCTCGCTGGGGGTCTGGAAGCCGATGACCTCCGCGACACAGGAGCGCGGAATGATGAGGCGCGCGTCGATGAGCGGCACCAGCAGGCTGTAGATTTCCGTGACGCGCTCGGCCATCGGCTGCCTCGCGGGTCAGTTCCCGGCGGCGCCGGCGTAAGCGCGAGCCTGCGCCGCGGCGCGCCGCCGCTCCACCAGCGGCGCGATGGCATCCAGCAGCTGCGCCTCCTGGTAAGGCTTGCCCAGATAGTCATCCACGCCGAGCTCGATGGCGCGCGCGCGGTGTTTCTCGCCCACTCGCGAGGTCACCATGATGATGGGCACGTCCTTGAGGCGCGGATCGTTGCGCACGTGCGCGGCGACTTCGTAGCCGTCCATGCGCGGCATCTCGATGTCGAGCAGGATCACGTCCGGCACGTTGTCCTGCAGCAGCGCCACCGCGTCCATGCCGTCGCGCGCGGTCAGCACCCGCATGCCGTTGCGCTCCAGCAGCCGCTGGGTCACGCGGCGCACGGTGATGGAATCATCCACCACCATCGCAAACGTGCGCCGGTCGCCACGCTCCTTCGGCGCCACCGGCGCCTGGACCCGCGCGCGCCACTCCGCGCGCACCAGCGCGCCGATGTCGAGAATGATGACGATGCGGCCGTCGCCGAGGATGGTTGCGCCGGATATGCCGCGGATGCCGGAGATCTGCGGACCCACGGATTTGACGACGATCTCGCGGCTGCCGACCAGCTCATCCGCCACCAGGCCCGTGGAGTGCTCGCCGGCGCGCACCAGCACCACCGGAATGGTCACGTCCTGGCCCGGCAGCTCCGACGGCGGCAGTCCCACGAATGTCGCCAGGTGCTGAAAGCGGTACTTCTGTCCGCCGTACTCGAAGACGGCCGCATCGCGCCCCAGGTGCGCACTGACCACCGTCTTGGACAGGCGCAGCACCCCCTCCACCGTGGGCAGCGGCAGGGCGTAAAACTCCTCGTCGGTGCGCACCACCAGCGCGTGGCTGATCGCGAGCGTGAGCGGCAGGCGGATGGTGAACACCGTGCCCTCGCCCGTCCTGGTCTCCATGTGCAGCCCGCCGCCCAGGCGCTTGATCTCGGTGGCCACGACGTCCATGCCGACCCCGCGCCCCGCCTGCTGGGTGATCGCGCCGGCGGTGGAGAAGCCCGGCTCGAGAATCAGCTGGATCGCATCCTCGTCGCTCAGGCTCTGCGCCGCGCCCGCGCCGATCAGTCCCATGGCCTCGGCCTTCTGGCGGATCGCGCTGAGATTCATGCCGTCGCCGTCGTCGCTCAGGCGCACCATGACCTCGGCGCCTTCGCGCTGCAGCTCGAGGAGGATGCGTCCGGTGTCGGGCTTGCCGCGGTGCACGCGCTCCTCGGGCGTTTCGATGCCGTGCACCACGGCGTTGCGCAGCATGTGCTCGAACGGCGGCAGCATGCGCTCGAGCACCTGCCGGTCGAGCTCGCCGGAGGCGCCCTCGACCACGAGCTCGGCGCGCTTGCCGGTCTCGGCGGCCGCCTGGCGCACGATGCGGGCCAGGCGCTGCACGTGACGCTGGAACGGCACCATGCGCGTGCGCATGAGCCCGTTCTGCAGCTCGGTGATGGTGCGCCCCTGCTGCTGCAGCACCGTCTGCGTGTCCTTGGCGAGGCTCTCGAGCAGCTGCTGAATGCTCGCCACGTCGTTGGCCGTCTCGGCCAGCGCCCGCGAGTACTGCTGGATGGCGGAATAGCGGTCGAGCTCGAGCGGATCGAACTCGCTGCGGTGCGAGCCCTCGTCCTCGTGCTTGTGCAGGATCTGCGCCTCGGTCTCGATCTCGAGACTGCGCAGCTGCTCCTTCAGGCGCGTCACCGTACGCGACAGCTCACCGAGGTTGAAATCGAACGAGCCGAGCTGCTGCTCGAGGCGCGCACGCGCAATGCTCGCTTCGCCCGAGATGTTCAGCATCTGGTCGAGCAGGTCCGCGTCCACGCGCGCCATCTCCTGGCGCTCCCCGCCCGCCACGGGCTCGCGGCCGGGCGGCACCGGCTGCGGCGCGAGCAGGCCCTCCTCGGTGTGCGGCTCGGGCGCGCGCTCACGCGCGAGCGCCGGCACCAGCCCGGTGTCGCTCACGGATCCCGCATCGGCGATTTCCGCGTCGGCCAGCCTGGAGCGCACTTCCTGGTCCCGGCTCAACGCGAGCTCCGCGTTCAGCCTCACGAGCATCGTGGTGTCCGACCGGGCCGCGGGCGCCTGGGCCGGTTGCAGCGCAATCCGCGGCGCGGCCGGCGGCGCCACTGCCGCAGGAGTGCCCGGCGCCTCGGGAGGCGTCCGAATCGCGGCGGGGACGGCCGCGCCGGAGCCCGACAGGCTCTGCAGGCGCGCGATGATGGCGCGCGCCGGCGCCACGGGCCGGCCGTTCACGACCTGCTCGCGCATGCGCGCGAGCTCGTCCAGGCTCGCCTGGATCACATCGAACACCGCGACGCCGGCCGCGACCGTGCCATTGTCGACCGCCATGACGAGGGTCTCGAGCTCGTGGCTGAGGTCACCCATGGGCGTGATGCCCGCCACCCGCGCGCCGCCCTTGAGGGTGTGCAGCGGGCGCTTCAGTCCCAGGCGAGAGTCCGCGCTGTCGGGCTGCGAGCGCCACTCGGACAGCGCCCGCTCGGAGGCCTCGATGAGCTCGGTCGCCTCGTCGGTGAAAATGGCCGCCACCTCGGGGTCGAACTCGACCGCCTCCGCACGCGGCTGCCCATCCTGCGCGGGTGAGGCGGGCGCGCCGATCGCGGGGTAGACACCGGTGTGCGCGCCGGCCGCGGCCATGCGCTGATCCAGAGCCCGGTCGGCGCGCTCGATGCGCTCGAGCAGCTGCCAGTGGTTGACGAAGTAACCGGTCGGCTCATCCAGGTGCGTGGCGACGGATTCCATCGCCCCCATGCAGTCAGTCAGCAGGCTGAGATCCTCGCTCCCGAGCCCCAGCCCGCTGTCGTAGGCGCGCCGCAGCCAGTGATCCAGCGGCTCGGCCAGTCGAATCCCGTGGCGGGCCTGAGCCATTTTCGAGCTGCCCGAGAGCGTGTGGCAGGCGCGATAGACGTCCTCGGGCAGCGTATGCGGCTCGGGCAGCTGCGACTCGCGCGCGAGGTAGCCGCGCACCGTCGCCACATGTGCGGCGGTCTCGCGCGCATAGATATCGCGCAGCGTGTCGTCCGGCACCGTCTGTCGGGCGGCGGGCTGCGCCGACGCCGTCATGGCGGGGCTGGGCTGTGCGCCCGGCGCGAGGCTCGCGGCGGGGGCGCTGAGCGGCGCCTGCGGCTCGAGCGCTTCCTCCTCGGCTTGCTCGGGCGTGCTGCGGGCAGCGGCCGTGCGGCCCGCGGCGAGTGCATGGGCGCGCGCGGCGATGGCGCTGACGTCGGTGCGCAAGGGCTCGCGGGTCTGCAGCTGCGTGATCAACTCGGGCAAGGCGCCGACCGCCGCGCGCAGCGCCTCGAGTATCGGCGGGGAACGGCTCAGGGTGTGGTCGAGCAGGCGGTTGAGCAGGTTTTCGATCGCCCACGCGAACTCGGCGAGCTCGCGGGCGCCGACCATGCGGCCGCTTCCCTTGAGCGTGTGGAACGAGCGGCGCA
>Ga0209238_1000471_pt1 | contig 14501 bp, 12 predicted proteins | sample GraSoi013_1_20cm_FD_185823 | JGI IMG/M metagenome (GOLD analysis project Ga0209238, IMG submission 185823) | Grasslands soil microbial communities from the Angelo Coastal Reserve, California, USA - Sample 10_02_2013_1_20cm (SPAdes) (version 2) | ecosystem: Environmental > Terrestrial > Soil >...
GGCCACGCCGGTGCGCCTGGAGAACGACGACGATCCGCTGACGCGCTACGAGCTGCAGTCGGGTCTGACCGACTCGGGCGCCGCGCCCTATCCGACCCATCTCGCGAGCTTTGCGAGCGCGCAGGACGCGTACAGCCTCGATGGCCGCCGCGAGCTGCGCGTGCCGCTCACCTGGAGCGAGGGTGCGGTCACGGTCACCAAGACCTTCGTGTTCCATCGCGCCGAGTACCGCATCGACGTGCAATACGAGGTACACAACGGCGGCAGCGCGCCCTGGCCTGCGCGCCCGTACGCCCAGATCCTGCGCGATGATCCGCCCACCAAGCGCTCCATGTTCAATGTCGAGAGTTACGCCTTCCATGGTCCGGCGATTCGCGACGGCACCAAGTACCGCAAGCTCGACACCACCGACGCGCAGGACAGTCACCTGTCCCTCGAAGTGCGCGACGGCTGGCTCGCCGCCCTGCAGCACCACTTCGTCAGCGCCATCGTGCCGCCGCGCGGCGCCCCCTGGCGCTTCACGCTGGGTGTCTCCGGGAATGAGTACCTGCTGTCGGCCACGGGTCCGGAGCAGTCGGTCGCGCCCGGCGCAACGGCGCAATTCGGCGCGTCGCTCTACGTCGGACCAAAGCTGCAGAGGCAGCTCGAGACGACCGCCCCCGAGCTCGGCCGGGTGGCGGATTACGGCCGGCTGTGGTTCCTGTCGATGCCGCTGTTCTGGGTGCTCGACAAGGTGCACGGGCTCACCGGCAACTGGGGCGTTGCGATCATCCTGGTCACCTTCCTGCTGAAGCTCGTGTTCTACCCGCTGTCGGAGGCGAGCGGCCGCTCGATGGCGAAGATGAAGACCATGCAGCCGCGCATCAAGAACCTGCAGGAGACCTACAAGGACGACCGCGAGAAGCTCGGCCGCGCGATGATGGAGCTGTATCAGCGCGAGAAGATCAATCCGGTCGCCGGCTGCCTGCCGATCGTGATCCAGATTCCCGTGTTTCTCGCCTTCTACTGGGTGCTGCTCGAGAGTGTCGAGATGCGCCAGGCGCCGTTCGCGTTGTGGATCCACGATCTGTCCTCGCGCGATCCGCTGTTCATCCTGCCGGCGATCATGGCGGTGGCGATGTTCGTGCAGTACAAGCTCAATCCCGCGCCCCCGGACCCGGTGCAGGCGAAGGTCTTCATGATCATGCCGATCGCCATGTCGGCCACGTTCGCGTTTTTCCCGGCGGGACTGGTGCTCTACTGGGTGACGAACACCATCCTGTCGATCGCACAGCAATGGAACATCAACCGGCGCATCGAGGCGGCCGCGGCGGCGAGAAGAACCTGACGCGTGCGCCGCGCGGCCCGCGCCGCGCACGAGTGCGCCGCTTCCTTTCCGAGCGTCTTCGGCGGTAGCCTTCGCACGGCCCACCAACATGACGCGTACGGACACCATCGTGGCCGCGGCGACGCCTCCGGGACGAGGCGGCGTGGGCATCGTGCGCGTCTCCGGCCCCAAGGTGCCGGAAGTGGCGGCGGTCATGCTCGGTGAGCTCCCCAAGGCGCGCCACGCGACCCTGGCGCGGTTCCTCGACGCGCAGCAGGAAGCGATCGACGCGGGCCTGGCGCTGTTCTTTCCCGCGCCGCATTCCTACACCGGCGAGCACGTCCTCGAGCTGCACGGCCACGGCGGGCCGGTGGTGCTGGAGGCGCTGGTGGCGCGGGCGGTTGAGCTCGGCGCGCGCCGCGCACACGCCGGGGAATTCACCCAGCGCGCCTTCCTCAATGACAAGCTGGATCTGGCGCAGGCCGAAGCGGTCGCCGATCTCATCGACGCGGGCTCGCGCGAGGCGCTGCGCGCCGCCATGCGCTCGCTGCAGGGGGAGTTCTCCGCCATGGTGCGCGGGCTCACCGAGGCGGTGATCGAGCTGCGCAGCTACGTCGAGGCGGCGATCGACTTTCCGGAGGAGGAAATCGACTTCCTCGCCGACCACGAGCTCGGCGCGCGCTTCGAGGCGGTGCGCGAGCATTTCGACGGCGTGCTCGAGAGTGCGCGCCAGGGCCGGCTGCTGCGCGAGGGCATGACGGTGGTCATCGCCGGCCGGCCGAACGCCGGCAAGTCGAGCCTGCTCAACCGGCTCGCCGGCTACGACGCGGCGATCGTGACCGCGATTCCCGGCACCACGCGCGATGTGGTGCGCGAGCGCATCCATCTCGACGGCATGCCGCTGCACGTGCTGGACACCGCGGGTCTGCACGAGGGAGGCGATCTGGTCGAGGAGGAAGGGATGCGGCGCGCGCACGCCGAGATGCAGCGCGCCGATCGCGTGCTGTTCGTCATCGACACCGTGGAGGACCCCGGTGCCACGGCCTTTCGCGACGAGCGCGCGCGGCTGCCGGCGGATGTGCCGGTCACGCTGGTGTTCAACAAGTGCGATCTCGCGGTCGGCCTGCCGGTCCCCGACACGCTCACCCGCCCGCCGCACGTCACGCTGTCCGCGCTCACCGGCCAGGGGCTGGAGGAGCTGCGCGCGCATCTGAAGCAGTGCATGGGGTACCAGAGCGTGGATGCCGGGACGATCAGCGCCCGCCGCCGGCACCTGGAGGCCCTGGCGCGGGCGCGCGAGCACATCGAAGCTGCCGCGCGCCAGCTCACCGAGCAGCGCGCCGGCGAGCTGGTCGCCGAGGAGCTGCGCGCCGCGCAGCAGGCCCTGAGCGAGATCACCGGCGAGTTCACCTCGGATGATCTGCTGGGGCGGATTTTCGCCGGGTTCTGTATCGGCAAGTGAGCCGATGCAGTCCTCTCGCGCCGCGCGCTGCGAAGGCGGACGATCCTCGACATACGCACGCCATCCTGTAGCCCCCGGGTTATGCCCCGGCGTGTAGGCTGATGCCTAATTGCGCGGCCCTTCGCGAAGGCGGACCATCGCGTCATAGGTTGGAAACAGAAAGAATGGCTGAGCGGCCAGGGATGGCGTTCACCCGAGCCTATCCCGCGTCGCACTGGGATCGCCTGCAGGTTGCCTTGGGCCCGGCGGGCGGCGTTCAACCACGCAAGCACAGGGAGTTATTACCGTGACAAGCTCAAGCTACCTGCACGGGAGCCGTACGCATTCATGGGTGCCGCTGACGGCGGCGTTCCTCGGTTGCCTCGCGGCCGCCGCCTCGTTGGCGGCCGGTGAGCGCCTCACCGAAAATCCTTACGCGCCGGCATACGGTCACGCTTACCGCCACGGCGCGGTGCCGACTCGCGAGGCCGCGCGACGGATGCGGGAATGGGCTGCCGGGCATGCCCCGTTGCCCTTGGATCTCTTCGGCCTCCTCGGCCTGAACCACCTCTACTACGGGGGCGGGATCGACGGCATCGGTGTGACCAGCGGTACCCCGCGGGTCTACCTGGTGTTCTACGGCAGCCAGTGGACGAGCGGCGGCGATCCCAACGGCGCGGCCACGTACCTGCAGAACCTGTTCCGCGGGATCGGCACCGGCGGTGAGCTGTGGTCGGGCGCCATGACGCAGTACTGCGATGGTCTGACGGTGCCGGCGGGCGCCGCGACCTGCAACCCCAGCACCACGCCGCACGTGGGTTACCCGAGCGCCGGCGCCCTGGCGGGAGTGTGGTTCGACACGGCGGCGCCGTCGCCCTCCAATGCGACCGCCGGGCAACTGGCGCAGGAGGCGATCCGCGGCGCGGCCCACTTCGGCAACACCACACCGGGCGCCAACCGCTACGCGCAGTACGTGGTCGTGTCGCCGTCGGGGACCCATCCTGACGGCTTCAACACCCCGACGTCGGCTTTCTGCGCCTGGCACGATTACACCACCTCGTCCTACGGCGACCTTGCGTACACCAACATGCCGTACGTGACCGACCAGGGTGCCAACTGTGGCCAGAACTTCGTCAATGGCGGCTCGGCGGGCCTGCTCGATGGCTTCTCGATCGTGAACGGCCACGAGTACGCCGAGACGCTGACCGATCAGAATCCGCCCGGCGGCTGGACCTCTTTGTTGGGCCAGGAGAATGGCGATGAATGCGCCTGGATCAGCTCCGGCCAGGGGGCGGCCGCGAACGTGAGCATGGGCAATGGCGCGTACGCGATGCAGAGCACCTGGTCGAACGACACCAACGAGTGCGACATCTCGCACCCGATCCTGTAGCCGCCGGGCGGGGCGTTGGGTTCCCCGCGTCCAGCGTGAAATCGAAGGGCCGCCGCGCGCGGCCCTTCTCTTACGGGTGCTCTTGCGGCTGCTGCGCCGCCGGCGCGGCGCTGCCCTTGAGCGCCAGGTCCTTGCTGTACACGACATTCATGACGTTGTCGTACCAGCCCTGAACCTCGGGCTTCACCAGGTGCTTGTTGACGTAGAAGTACAGCGGGATGAGCGGGTGATCACGCAGCATGAGCCGCTCGGCCTGCTCGAGCAGCGCGCGCCGCCGTGCCGCGTCGGTTTCGGCCGCGGCGCGCGTGAGCAGCGCATCATAGGCGGCGCTCGCGTAGTGCGGCAGGTTCACGCCGAAGTCGCTCTTCAGGTACTGCGCGAAGGTGTAGGCGTCGTTGTAGTCGCCCACCCAGCTCGAGCGGAACATCTCGACATCGCCGCGATCGATGTCCTGCAGGAGCGACTTGAACTCCACCTGCGTCAGGCGTACCTCGGCGCCGAGGGCCTCCTTCCACATGGAGGCGATCGCCACGGCGAGCTTGGTGTGCACTTCGCCGGAGTTGTAGCGCAGCTCGAAGGTGAGCGGATGGTCGCGTGAGTAGCCGGCTTCGTGGTACAGGCGCTGCGCTTCGGCGACGCGCGCCGCCATCGGCTCGCCCCCATAGTCGAAGGACTGCGCGCTGTAGTTGTCGATACCCGGCGGCACCCACCCCCAGGCGGGCAGCTCGCCCACCCGCAGTACCCGCTGCGCGAGCAGCTCGCGGTCGATGACCAGCGACAGCGCCCGGCGCAGCTTGGGTTTGTCCCGGAAGGGCGCGCGTCCGAGGTTGAAGCCGTAGTAGTAGGTGGTGAGCTGCGGTGAGACGTGCAGCTGATCGGCGAGGTTCGCCTTGATCCAGTCGAACTGCCCGCGCGGCACCACGAACGTGACCTGCAGCTCCCCGCCGCGGTAGCGCGTGAGCTCGGCGTTCTCGTCCGGGATCAGCAGGTACTTCACCGCATCGAGCCTGGTGGCGGCGTTGTTCCAGTAGTAGGGGTTGCGCCCGGCGAGGATGTAGGAGCCCGGCACCCATTCCTTGAGGACGAACGCGCCGTTGCAGACCATCACGCCGGCACGCGCCAAGCCTTCCGGGTGGGCGGCGAGCGTCGGCCGGTGCACCGGACAGGCGCTCGGATGCGACAGCAGGGTGGGCAGATACGGGGCGGGCGTCGCGAGCGTGACGACGACGGTCGCATCGTCCGGTGCGGCCACGCCGAGGGCCTGCGGCGGCTTGCGCCCGGCGACGATGTCGCCCGCGTTCGCGATGACGTCGATGTACTGCGCATAGCCCGAGGCGGTGGCGGGGTCCACCAGGCGCCGCAGCCCGGCCACAAAATCCGCCGCCACCACCGGATCGCCGTTGGACCAGCGCGCCTCGCGACGCAGCTTGAACACATAGACTCTGCCGTCGGTGCTCACGCCCCACGTGATCGCCACCCCCGGCGCCACGGCGGCCTTGCGGTCGAGCGTGGTCAGGCCCTCGCACAGATCGCGCAGGATGCTCTGCGCCTCGAAGCCGCGGGCTTTCTGAGGATCGAGGGAGTCCGGGTCGGGTCCGCCGCCGCGCACCAGGATGGCCGCATGCGACGCGGCGCCGGTGCTTGCAGGCCCCTGCTCGTGCGAGCGGCTGCAAGCGGCGAGTGTGGCGAGGGCGGTCGCGCCCAGCGTCGCAACGGCGGCGGCCGAAAGCGCGGCGCGCCGCGTGCTCATGCCGGCCGCGTGCGGCTCGAGTTGATCTCACCGCGCAGCTGCTGCGTCGCCGCGCGCGCCGCGCTGGCGAAGTCCTCGCCCGAGGAGGCGTACAGGATGGCGCGCGAGGAGCTGATGATCAGGCCGGTGCCGCGGGCGGTCTGGCCGTTGCGCACCACCTGCGCCACGTCGCCGCGCTGGGCTCCGACTCCGGGCACCAGCAGCGCCATGTCGCCCACCAGCGCCCGCACTTCGGTGAGGTCGGCCGGGTAGGCGGCGCCGACGACCAGAAGGCAGTTGCCCCGGGAGTTCCAGCGCTGGGCGGCCAGCTCCGCGACCACCTGGTAGAGCTTGCGGGAGCCGATCAGGCGGTCCTGCAGGTCGCGCGCGCCGGGATTGGATGTGCGGCACAGGATCACGACGCCCTTGTCCGCGTACTTGAGGAACGGCTCGAGGGAGTCACTGCCGAGATAGGGGTTGACGGTGACGGCATCCGCGCCATAGCGCTCGAACGCCTCGATGGCGTAGCGCTCGGCGGTGTTGCCCACGTCGCCGCGCTTGGCGTCGAGAATCACGGGCACGCCCGGATGCGTCTTGTGGATGTACTCGATGGTGCGCTCGAGCTGATCCTCGGCCTCGCAGGCGGCGTAGTGCGCGAACTGCGGCTTGTACGCGCACACCAGGTCGGCGGTGGCGTCGATGATGGCCTTGTTGAACTGGAAGATCGGCGAGGGTTCGGCGGCGATGTGCCGCGGGAAGCGCTCGATGTCCGGGTCGAGCCCCACGCACGCGAGCGAGTCGCTTCTCTCCCAGGCGCGTGTGAGCTGCTCGATGAAGCCGCTCATGCGACCCGTGTGCGCCCGCCGCCGCCGCGCTTCTTCAGGTGCACCAGCAGGATCGACACCGCCGCCGGCGTCACGCCCGGGATGCGGCCCGCCTGGCCGAGCGTCGCCGGCCGCATCTCGGCGAGCTTCTGGCGCACCTCGTGCGACAGGCCCGCGAGAAGCGTGTAGTCGAGGTCGGCGGGCAGCGCGGTCTCCTCGTTCCCCCGGGCGCGCTCGATGTCCTCCTGCTGCCGCTCGATGTAGCCCGCGTACTTGGCGCGCACCTCGACCTGGGCGCGCACCTGCGCCGGCACGCGCTCGTCCAGCGCATGCTCGCGGGCCGCACCGCCCTCGGCGACGCCCGCCGCAGGTCCGGCCGGCGCCCCGGCAATCTCCAGCAGCGCCTCGTAGGTCACTCCCGGCCGGCTGAGCAGCTCGAAGGCGCAAGCGTCGCGCGCGAGCGGCGCGCCCAGCACGCGCCGTGCCCAGGCCGACGGCACGTCCCCCGGCCGCAGGCGCAGGCCCTTCAGGCGCGCGACCTCGAGATCGGACGTCCGCCGCTTCGCCTCCAGCAGCGCCCAGCGCTCATCGTCGACGAGCCCGAGCTCGCGGCCCGCGGGTGTGAGGCGCAGGTCCGCGTTGTCCTCGCGCAGCAGCAGGCGGTGCTCCGCGCGGCTGGTGAACATGCGGTACGGCTCGCGCGTGCCGCGCGTCACCAGGTCATCGACGAGCACTCCGAGATAGGCCTCGCTGCGCTTCGGTATCCAGGGCTCGCGATCCCTCACGGCGAGCGCGGCATTGATGCCGGCGATGAGGCCCTGCGCGGCGGCCTCCTCGTAGCCGGTGGTGCCGTTGATCTGGCCGGCGAAGTACAGGCCAGCGAGCGCGCGAGTCTCGAGCGAGGCCTTGAGCTCGCGCGGGTCGAAGAAGTCGTACTCGATGGCATAGCCGGGGCGGGTGAGGTGCGCGTTCTCGAAGCCGCGGATGGTGCGCACGAACTCGCACTGCACCTCGAAGGGCAGGCTGGTGGAGATACCGTTCGGGTAGACCTCGTGAGTGTTCAGCCCCTCGGGCTCGACGAAGATCTGGTGCGACGGCCTGTCCGCGAAGCGCACCACCTTGTCCTCGACCGAGGGACAGTAGCGTGGGCCGACGCCCTCGATGACGCCGGTGAACATCGGGGAGCGGTCGGTGGCCGCCCGGATGATGTCATGCGTTCGCTCATTTGTCTTTGTAATGAAACAATTTACCTGCTCTGGATGTTCACTAACGCGCCCGAGGAACGAAAACACGGGCGTGGGGTCATCCCCCGGCTGTACCACCATGACCGACCAATCCAGGGTGCGGCCGTCGATCCGCGGCGGAGTCCCGGTCTTCAGTCTCCCCACGCGCAGGGCGAGCTCGCGCAGCCGCGCCGCGAGCCGGTTGGAGGGGGCATCACCCGCCCGTCCGCCGGGGTAGTTGACGAGGCCGACGTGCATGCGCCCGGCGAGGAACGTGCCCACGGTCAGCACCACCGCGGGGGCTTCGAACCGGATACCCGTGACCGTGACCACACCGTGCACGCGGCCACGCTCCACGATGAGGTCGGCCACCTCCTGCTGGAAGAGCGCGAGGTTCGACTGATTCTCGAGCAGGGTGCGGATGGCCTGCTTGTAGAGCTGCCGGTCCGCCTGGGCGCGGGTTGCGCGCACCGCCGGGCCCTTGCTGGCATTGAGCGTGCGGAACTGGATGCCGGCGCGGTCAGCCGCTCTGGCCATGGCGCCGCCGAGCGCGTCGATCTCGCGCACCAGGTGTCCCTTGCCGATGCCGCCGATGGCCGGATTGCAGCTCATCTGACCCAGGGTCTCGATGCTCTGGGTCAGGAGCAGCGTGCGCGCTCCCATGCGTGCGGCGCCGAGGGCCGCCTCGGTGCCGGCATGGCCGCCGCCGATGACGATGACGTCGTAGGCGAATCGATGCTGGGGACTCATGGCATGCACGGTGAGGGCGACGCGGGACGCGTATTGTAGGGCTGCAAACCCCACGAACAAGCCCGCGGCTTGCCTTATGCTCTCACCGCATGCGGATCGCCCCCAGGGCCATGAGCGCCGGCGCGCTGCTCGCGCTGGGCCTCTCCGCCGGCACGGTGGCCGCGGCTGCGGGCGCGCCGGGGCTCGAGCTCTCGGCCTGCGAGCTCGAGCACCCGCTGCGACTCACCGTCGTGGCGGCCGAGTGCGGCGTGCTGTCGGTCGCGGAGAATCCACACGATCCGGCCGGCCGGCACATTCCCCTGCACGTGGCGCGCGTGCCGGCGATCAGCCGGCGCAAACAGCCCGACGCGCTCTTCATCCTGGCCGGCGGCCCGGGAGCGGCGGCCGGCGCATTCTACGCCAGCGTGGCCGGCGCCTTCGCGCGCATTCACCGCGAGCGCGACATCGTCCTCATCGACCAGCGCGGCACGGGCGGATCCAACCGCCTCGATTGCGAAGCGGACGCGCAGCAGCTGTATCGCGCGAGCGAGGCCGAGATCGCCGCCGACACGCGCCGCTGCCTCACCCGGCTCGGCGAGCGCGCCGACGTTGGCTACTACACCACCAGTCTCGCCGTGCAGGACCTGGAGCGTGTGCGCGCGGCCTTGGGCCTCGCTCGCCTCGACCTGTACGGCACCTCCTACGGCACGCGGGTCGCGCAGCACTACCTGCGCCGCTTCCCGCAGCGCGTGCGCGCGCTGATTCTCGATGGCGTCGTGCCGGCGCCCGTAGCGCTCGGGCCGGCCACGGCGAGCGATGCGGAGCGCGCGCTGCTGGACATCCTCGCGCGCTGCGCCGGCGAGCCGGCCTGCCGCGCCCGCTACGGCGATCCCGCGCGCAGCTACCTGAGCGTGCGCTCGGCGCTGCGCAACCATGCGGTGCCGGTGACGCTGGCCGATCCGTCTACCGGTGAGCCGACGCGCCTCAGCTTCGGCACCGCGCACCTGGCGACGGTGCTGCGCCTCGCCAGTTACACCGCGGAATACGCCGCGCTCCTGCCTCTGCTGCTCGATGAGGCCGCCGCGCACCAGGACTACGCACCCCTCGCCGCGCAGTTCCTGCTCATCGAGCGCGGCTACGGCGAAGCGCTCGCCACCGGCATGCACAACAGCGTGGTGTGCGCCGAGGACGTGCCCTTCTATGACCTGCCTGCCATCGACCGCGCGCGCCTCGCCGACACCTTCCTCGGCACGCTGCAGCTCGACGGGCTCGAGACCGTATGCCGCATCTGGCCGCACGGACCGGTCGATGCGGACCTGCACGCGCCCCTCGAGAGCGACGTGCCCGCGCTGCTGCTGTCGGGGAGCGACGATCCGGTCACACCGCCCGCGTTCGCGCAGCTGGCGGCGCGCGCCTTTCCGCACGGCCTCTCGGTCGTGCTCGAGGGCTTCGGTCACGGAGCGCTGACCGCCCCGTGCATGGATCGCGTGCTGGCGCAGTTTCTCGCCCGCGCCTCGGTGGTCGGGCTCGACGTCGGCTGCACGCGCCGCGCCCGTCCGCTGCCGTTCTTCACCTCGCTGAACGGTCCGCCGCCCTGAGGGCGCCGGCACGCCCCGAGCGCACGTGATCGAGGCCACTCACCTCTACAAGCACTTCGGCGCGGTCACGGCCGTGCGCGACGTGAGCCTGCGCGCCGCCGACGGCCGCATCACCGGGCTCCTCGGGCCCAACGGCGCCGGCAAGTCCACCACGCTGCGCATGCTGTACACGGTGCTCAGGCCCGATGCGGGCGATGCGCTCATCGACGGGCACAGCGCGCTGCGCTCGCCCCTGCAAGCCGCCCGGGGCCTGGGCGTGCTGGCGCACGGCGCCGGCATCTATCCGAACCTCACGGCGCGCGAGAACATCCTCTACTTCGGCGCGCTGCACGGCCTGAAGCGCGCCGCGGCGCGCGAGCGCGCCGCCGAGCTCGTGGGGCTCCTGGAGATGGAGGAATTCGCCGACCGCCGGGCCAAGGGCTTCTCGCAGGGGGAGCGCGTCAAGACCGCGCTCGCCCGCGCGCTCGTTCACCGGCCGCGCAACCTGGTGCTGGACGAGCCGACCAACGGGCTGGACGTCATCGCGGTGCGCGCCCTGCGCCGCCTGCTCGGATCACTGCGCGCGGCCGGGCACTGCGTGCTGCTCTCCAGCCACGTGATGCAGGAAGTGAGCGCGTTGTGCGACGAGCTGGTGGTGATCGCGCACGGCACGGTGCTCGCGAGCGGCACCCCGGAGGCGATCCGCGCGCTCACCGGCACGGGGAGCCTCGAGGAGGCCTTCGTTGCTCTGACATCCGGCAGCGGCGCTGCTTGAGCCGTGCGCGCCGTCCTCACCGTGTTCGGCAAGGAGTTTCGCGAGAATCTGCGCGAGCGGCGCACGCTCATCTCGGCGCTGATCCTGGGTCCCTTGCTGGGCCCGTTGCTGTTCGCCGGCGGCCTGTCGCTGCGCATCGAGCGCGGCGCCGAGGAGGGTGAGCGCCCGATCACCCTCGCGGTGGTGCATGGCGAGCGCGCTCCGAACCTGCTCGGCTTCCTGCGCCAGTACGGGGTGCGGGTCGAGTCCGTGGACTACGACCCCGCCGCGGCCCGCGCCGCGGTGCAAGCGCACAGGCACGAGCTGGTGCTGGCGGTGAGCGCGGACTTCGCCGCGCACCTGGCGGCGGGCACGCCCGCCGCGGTGCTGCTGTACGCGGATTCCTCCGACCCGTCCGTCTCCGGCACCCTCGCACGGGTGTCCGCGCTGCTGGGACAGTACGGCTCACTCCTCGCACGGCTGCGGGTCGTGGCCCGCGGCGTGGATCCCCTGGTGCTGTCCCCGCTCGCGCTGCAGGACATCGACGTCGCCACGCCGGCGAGCCGCTCGGTGCTGGCGCTCGGAACCCTGAGCTACCTGGTACTGCTCACCATGCTGATGGGCGGCATGTACCTCGCCATCGACACCACCGCCGGTGAGCGCGAGCGTGGCTCGCTCGAGCCGCTGCTGACCGTGCCGGTGCGGCGCGAAGCTCTGATCTTCGGCAAGATCCTCGCGACCTGCGCCTACATGACGCTGTCGCTGACCCTCACCGTGGCGGCATTCGCGATCATGCTGCGGTTCACGGGGCTGGAGCGCTTCGGCATGAGCGTCAATTTCGGCCCGCTCGTGGCCCTCGCCGTCGTGCTGGTCTGCCTGCCGCTGGTGCCTCTCGGAGCGGCGCTGATGACCATCGTGGCCGCCTCCACGCGCAGCTACCGCGAGGCGCAGACCTGGCTCGGCCTGGTGTTGCTCGTGCCGACGCTGCCGCTGGTGTTCGCCGGCGTGATGGGACTGCGCCCGACGCTCGCGCTCATGGCGGTCCCCTCGCTCAGCCAGCACTTCCTCATCACGAGCCTGTTGCGCGATGAGCGGGTGCCGGCGGCGTATCTCGCGGTCTCCGTCGGCGCGACGCTCGCCCTGGGCGCGCTGCTGATCGGCGTGGCCGGAGGTCTCTACCGGCGCGAGGCGCTGCTGGGATAGGGCACGGCGGCCGGTGGCGGCGGCGCGCTCGCCAGCAGCGCGTGCAGCTCGGCCAGGTGCTGGTCCGCGAAAGCGCGCGCCTCGACTTCGAAGCGGTTGTCCCAGTAGCCGCGCCGCAGGCATTCGATGAGGTAGCGTGTCGCGGTTAGGGAGCCCGGCTGCCACTGCCTGATGACGTGACAGTACTCGTGCAGCATCAGCCACGGGTCGGCGAAGAAGGCGGCGGCGCTGCCGCGCAGGTAGATGCGCCGCCGGCGCGTGGTCGCAACCGCACGGCCGTGCAGGCGCACGAACCAGGAATGCTCGATCACCCGGACCTCGGCGATGCTCGTCCCCAGCAGGCGTTCGAGGGCGGTGCGCACCTCCGGCGGCACCGCTGCTTTGCGTGCGCGTCGCATGCGCGGCCTCACTCAGGCGCGCGTATGCACCCACCCCATGGCCGGCCGGAAGCGCAGCGTGCGCGGCGGTCCCGCCGCGATGTCCTCGGGCAGGACCTGCACGCCGGCGTCCTCGAGGTAATGGCGCACCAGCTTGATGAAGATGTCGCAGGCCGGGTTCACCTGCGGCGTGTCCGCGAGATGGGCCACGATGCGCGCCTGCAGGCGGCGCGCCGCGGGCGCGCTCTCGCGCAGCGATTCCAGGCAGCGGTGCAGCAGCAGCAGCTCGGTGGCGAGGGTCGTGTCGGTGACGTCGGCGGGCTTGGAGTGCCTGACGATGCAGCGCAGGTGCAACAGCGCCCCGGCCTCCTCGTCGGCGTCGTACACGCACACCGCGATCGCCGAGCGCAGCTCGGCTACCAGCAGCGCTTCGCCGGAGCTGACTTCGAACCGATCGGGTGCAACATGAATCTCAGCACTTGCCATGTGCCGTTGTATACCGCGCCTGATGAGCATGCGCGCTTCTCCTGCCCAAACTATGAACTGCCGCACGAAGCACGCGTAGAATATGCCCATGGGCTGCGCCCTGGAGAACATGCGCTGTCTGGTCGCGGTCACGCTGGCGTGCGCCGTGGCGGTCTCGCCGGCACGCGCACAAACGCCCGCCGCGCCGGTGTCTTCGATTCGCGTCACCGGGGACGCCAAGGTCACCGTCCGGCCCGATCGCGTACTGATCGACATCGGCGTGAGCACGCGGGCGGCGCAGTCGCAGGAGGCGGCGTCGCAGTGCGCGCGCCAGGTGGATGCGGTGCTGGCGGCGGTGCGCAAGGCCACCGGACCGACGGTGGACCTGAAGACCATCAGCTACTCGCTCAATCCGACCTACCAGTACCACCCGAAAGGCGAGGAGCCCACGATCACCGGTTACAGCGCGCTGAACGTGGTGCAGGTGAGGCTCGATGATCTCGCCAGGATCGGCACGGTCATCGACACCGCGACTCAGGCCGGCGCCAATTACGTGCAGGGCATCCAGTTCACGCTGCGCGATCAGGATGCGGTGCGCGCCCAGGCGCTGCGCGAGGCGGCGATGCGGGCGCGGGCGCAAGCCGACGTGCTTGCCGCGGCGCTGGGCCTGAAGGTGGTGCGCGTGCTCAGCGCCGAGGAGAGCAGTCCGCGCGTGATGCCGGTGCGCGCCTACATGGGAGCGCAGCGCGCCGCGATGGCGACCGCCGCAGCAACACCGGTGGAGGCGGGGACTCTGGACGTGACCGCCGACGTCATGCTCACGGTGGAAGTGAGCCCCACGGCACGTTAGGCTCGAACCTGCGGGAGATGCTCATGACTACCGTGCGCCAGTTGCTCGAGGGCAAGGGTCGGCAGGTTTTTTCAGTGGGGCCCCAGGCTCCGGTGCTGGAGGCGATCCGCCTCATGGCCGAGCATCACATCGGGGCGCTGCTGGTCATGAAGGGCGAGGCGCTGGCCGGCGTCGTCTCCGAGCGCGACTACGCTCTCAAGGTGATCCTGCCGCAACGCGCCGCTGACACCGCGGTGCGCGATATCATGAGCTCCCCCGTGCTCACGGTGTCACCCGATACCTCGGTGCAGCAGTGCATGCAGCTGGTCACGGACAAGCGCGTGCGCCACCTGCCGGTGGTCGAGGCGGGCCGCGTGGTCGGCGTCGTCTCGATCGGCGACCTGGTGAAAGCGGTGATCGCCGAGCAGCAGCAGCAGATCGAGCAGCTCGAGAGTTACATTCACAGCTAGCTTGGCCACAGCTAGCTAGCTTGGCTGCGCCGGAACTGGCCGCGCCGCCGCGATCCGGTCTCGGTCGGTGTCGCTGCGACTACTTGCGCCAGTACGCCGGCCGGAACAGCACGATCACGCTGAAGATCTCCAGTCTTCCGAGCAGCATCGCCGCCGAGACCGGATCGCGGCGGCGCGGCCAGTT
>Ga0209238_1000472_pt1 | contig 14497 bp, 6 predicted proteins | sample GraSoi013_1_20cm_FD_185823 | JGI IMG/M metagenome (GOLD analysis project Ga0209238, IMG submission 185823) | Grasslands soil microbial communities from the Angelo Coastal Reserve, California, USA - Sample 10_02_2013_1_20cm (SPAdes) (version 2) | ecosystem: Environmental > Terrestrial > Soil >...
GGGCCACAGACCGATGGCGCCGCTCAGGAGGTGAAATACGTTATGGGCGGGAGGAAACCTAAGGTTGAACATTTCGTGACGAAAGAATCCCAGCACACCAACCACCAGTAAAATTGCCGCGCTCAACACCACATAGAGCCTTGCCAATGTGCTTCCCATTTCTCCCTGGCCACCCTTACCATTCGCAACGAGATGCAGATGAAATCGCAGAATTTGGTGGAGCTTACGGCTCCTGTGGACATGCCGTCAAGTCCATTGCGAACGGCAGGAATCTTGACGGCTCGGAAATGGATGGGTTTTAAGGCTATAATTTCCGCCCATCGTGAATCTACCTGTCGGGAACAGGCTTGGTCCTTATGAGATTGTCGGGCCGCTGGGCGCGGGCGGCATGGGCGAAGTGTATCGCGCTCGGGATACCCGGCTGGAACGTATGGTGGCCATCAAGATTCTTCCTGCGCGGCTTTCTTCCGATGCCGCCCACAAGCAGCGCTTCGAGCGTGAAGCCAAAGCCATCTCCAGTCTGAATCATCCGCACATCTGCGTACTCCACGACGTCGGTCACCAGGACGGCATCGACTATCTGGTTATGGAATGCGTGGAAGGCGAGACGCTGGCGAAGCGCCTGGAGAAAGGTCCGCTCCCGCTCGAGCAAGTCCTAAGATTCGGCGCCCAGATCGCCGACGCACTCTACAAGGCGCATCGCAGCGGCGTCGTGCATCGCGACCTGAAACCTGGCAACATCATGCTGCCTCCGACCGGAGCGAAACTCCTAGACTTCGGCTTGGCAAAGCCTGCAGTTGCGCTCACGACCGGCGCCACCCTCACAGCAGCGACCAAGCAGACGACGCCGGTGACGCAGCAAGGCACTATTCTCGGCACCTTTCAATACATGTCGCCGGAGCAGATCGAAGGCCAAGAGCTGGACGGCCGCAGCGACATTTTTTCGCTGGGGACAGTGCTTTACGAAATGCTGACGGGGCGGCGCGCATTTCAAGGCCAGAGCCAACTGAGCGTGGCCTCGGCAATCCTGGAGAAGGAGCCCGCGCCGATCAGCACCCTAAAGCCCCTCACTCCGCCCGCACTCGATCATGCCATCCGCCGCTGCCTGGCCAAGGACCCCGAAGAGCGCTGGCAAACCGCCCGCGACCTTGGACTCGAACTGAAGTGGATCGCGGAAGCAGGATGGCCATCGGGCACGGCGGATCCCCGGAAGGAGCGTAGCAGAAAATTCGAGCGCCTGATGATGGCCGCATTGGCCGTTACCACCGCCGCCGCCGTGACTCTGGGAGTTCTCTATGTGAGACGGCCTGCGACCGATACCCGCGTCGCGCGCACTTACATCAAGCCGATGGCGAATTCGAGCTTTATTTTCAGCGGTACAGCGGCGGGCTTTGCGCTGGCACCCGACGGTCGACTGCTGGCCTATGTAGCCTCAACGCCGGATGGGAAATCCGTTTTGTGGGTTCGTCCCATGGATTCCTTGCAGGCCCAGCCCCTCACTGGCACAGAGGGCGCCACGTACCCCTTTTGGTCGCCGGACAGCCGGTTCATCGGATTTTTTGCCGGAGGCAAGCTCAAGAAAATTGAATCTTCGGGTGGCCCGCCGTTTACCATCTGCGATGCTTCCGACGGGCGAGGCGGAACCTGGAATCGGGAAGGGGACATTCTTCTTACCCCGGCCGTCAACACCACCATTTTCCGCGTTTCTGCCTCGGGCGGCCCGCTCGTTCGCGTGACCACCCTGGACCCTTCGAAAAATGAAACCACCCACCGGTGGCCGTACTTCCTGCCGGACGGCCGTCACTTTCTCTATTTTTCGGGGAATGTTTTTTCTCCCAGAGAAACGCTTACAAACTCGGTGTTGTTGGGTTCGCTCGATTCGAAGGAAAACAGGCTTCTGCTTCATTCCCACGCCAACGCCATCTACGCCTCCGGTCATATCCTGTTCATGCGGCAATATACACTCATGGCTCAGCCGTTCGATACGGGGAGCCTGCAATTAACGGGCGATGCCCTTCCGATTGCCGATCCCGTTCAGGAGGGCCGCAGCGTTGCCAAAGGCGTGTTCTCTGCCTCTGAGAATGGGCTGCTCACCTATGTGGAAGGTGCGGGAGGGGCGGACCGGCAGCTGGCGTGGTTTGACCGCGGCGGAAAAGAGCTAGGGGCGATCCCAGGGGCGGATGCGTTTGCCGGCGTGCGCGTGTCGCGGGACGGAAAGAGAATCGCATACTATCTGGATTCTTCCGGCTACGACATCTGGAGTTACGACCTCTTGCGCGGCGTGAAAACGGCGCTGACGTTTGGGTCCGGTTCGGCACAGGGAAACCTTTATCCGGTGTGGTCGCCCGATGGCCGCAGGATCGTTTACACCTCCTTTCGCAACGGAAAGTATGGTCTTTATCTGAAGGCTTCCGACGGGTCCGGCACGGAAGAGGCCCTTTTGGAGGCGGTGGACCGCATCAGATTCCCGACGGATTGGTCCCCGGATGGCAAGTTCCTCACTTACATCGAAGGGGCGCTGGGCGGTTGGGCGATCTGGATGCTCCCGCTCGATGGCCAAGCTAAACCCTACCTTTTTCATCAATCTCAATTCGCAGAACGCGAAGCCAGTTTCTCACCGGACAGCAAATGGGTGGCCTACTGTTCGAATGAATCGGGCGAGTATAAGGTCTATGTCGTACCATTCTCAGGCTCGGGCGGGAAGTGGCAAGTCTCGCCCGGAGGGGGCTGCGGACCACGCTGGCGGGGTGACGCCAAGGAGATTTTCTATCTTTCCTCGGACAACAAAATGATGGCGGCCGAAGTGAAGGCCAGCGCATCCAGTTTTGAAGTTGGCCCCATTCACGCACTTTTTGGAACGCGGCCCTACGGGGTCTTCGGGAGATTCGATGTCTCCGCCGACGGTCAGCAATTTGCTATTCCCTATGAAACCGGGCAACCCAGCGCGGCCATCACGCTAGTCATGAATTGGCCTGCCGAGCTCCAAAAGAGATGAGCCTCCTCATGCCGGGATCGAGAAGGGCTGGAATATGAAAGCAATTGAACCGAACCCGAACACCCGCGGCTGGTGGGCCAATGTTTTCAGTGATGTTCATTTTTGGGTGCCCGTCGCCGTCTTGATGGGTGGATTGCTGCTTCTTCGATTTATTCGCTGATTTTTGGATGGGAGCAAAATGCCGCCAGTCTCGTCTTCCCAGGCTGTAATCCAAGACGCGTCACGTGCGAGAAAGCTTCAGCTGCTGGGCATCCTTTGCGGCTTCGCTGCGGGAGCCTGGCTGGGCGCCGCGGAGGCGCCCACCAAGCTCGTTTCCACGGGCATCTCTCCGATGGTCATTTCCTTCATCATGGTTATCGGTGTTTTTCTCGCACGCTGGAGCCTGCCCGCCCTGATCCTGGGCACTTCGTCAGTCCGCGCCGATGTTCGCCGGGCGCCGCACCTGATCATCTGGGCGCTGCTCGCCGGCTGTCTTTGGGCCGTGGCCAACACGCTGACGATTTTCGCAATCCGCGACATCGGCTTGAGCATCGCCTTTCCCCTTTGGAACTCCAACAGCCTCCTCGGCATCCTTTGGGGTTTTCTTTTTTTCAATGAGCTGCGCCAGGCCGGATGGCGCCGTCGCGCCGGTGTGTTGGGCGGCGCGCTGGTCATGTGTGCAGGCGCAACACTCTTAGCCGTCGCGTCGTCAGGACGCGGCCCCGCCGCGCATTCTCTCCACGGCCTCTGGGCTGCCCTGGGCGCCGGAATTCTTTGGGGCACCATGTACATCCCGTACCGCAAAGCCTACCTGACCGGCATGAATCCTCTTTCCTTCGTGACTTTCTTTTCCTTCGGCGAATTGGGTATGATGGCACTCCTCTCCGTCAGCTCCCTCGGCCTCGCTCCGCTGTGGCACGAATTGCAGAGCTCCCGCACCGTCATTTTCTGGCTGATGCTCGGCGGTTTCGTCTGGGTCATCGGCGACGTCTTCCAGCAGTACGCCGCCAAATACATCGGCATCAGCCGCGGCATCCCGCTTTCCAACTCCAATCAACTCTGGGGCTTGTTGTGGGGGATTCTTGTTTTCGGGGAGTTGCACGGCCGGAGTACTTCCATCTACCTGGAAGTCATCGGGGGATCCCTGCTCATGATGCTGGGAGTTGGCGCCATTGCGTTTTCTTCGGCGACTGGCCAGGAGCAGACCCGCTGGAAAGAGGCGGCTATCCGGGAAAGCCACCGCTACGGGGTAGCCGCAGACTTCGTCGAAGCCCGCATGGACGGGCGCCAGGTCCTCGGTGAAGCTAAGCCTTCCCGCAGCGGCCTGGACTGGCTGTTGGTGGTCGCCGCCAGCAGTGTGTTCGTGATCTTTGCGACCATGGCGCGCGTCCCGCAGATGTCTGTCGCTTGGGGACCAGCCGCGCTTTTGACTGCGGTCCTGGTCTTGTTTCTCGTTATTTGCGGCCTGGCTCTCTGGCGCACCACGCGCTTCAATTGATGGGCCTACCGCCTTTGAAAACTTCCGCGCTTCCTTTAGAGTGGCCGGGACAAACATGACGCACTCAGCCAAGCTTGATGTTGTCGGCGTGGGGCTCAACGCCACCGACACGCTGATTCCCGTGGCCCACTATCCCGCGCGTGGGTCCAAAGTCGAATTTCGTTCCGCGAAAGTGTTGCCCGGCGGCCAGGTCGCTACCGCCATGATGGCTTGCCAGCAGTGGGGCTTGGGCACCCGCTACGTCGGCAAGGTCGGGGACGACAGCGCGGCATCGCTCCATCGAGCGGAATTTGCGCAATCCGGCGTCGAGGCTCATCTCCTGGTGGCTCCCGGGTGTCCCAGCCAGCAAGCTTTCATCCTTGTCGATGACTCCGGCGAACGCACCGTTCTTTGGAAGCGTGACGACCGCTTGACTTTGCGTCCGGAAGAACTCCACCGCGAATGGATCGTCAATTCCCGCGCTCTTCATGTGGATGGACACGATACCGCTGCCGCGGCTGCCGCTGCCGGCTGGGCTCGCGCCGCCGGCATTCCGGTCATCGCCGACGTGGATGAACTCTACCCCGGCGTGGAGGCGCTCTTGAAGAGCATCGACTACCTCATCACCAGCAGGGATATTCCCGGGCGGCTCATGGAAGAATCGGATTTGCGCAGGTCCCTGCCCGCGCTTCGGGAAAGATTTGACTGCCGACTTACCGCTGCAACCCTGGGCGAAGAAGGCGTCTTGGCCTGGGACGGGACGCAGCTCCACTACGCCAGCGCCTTTCGCGTGCAGCCGGTCGACACCACCGGCGCAGGTGACATTTTCCACGCCGGCTTCATCTATGGACTCTTGCAAGGCTGGCCGCTGTCACGGCAGCTCGATTTCGCCTGCGCCGCCGCCGCACTGAACTGCACCGCCGTCGGCGCCCGCGGCGGCATCCAATTCATCGACAGCATCGAGCGCCTCATGGCCACTGGCGCACGCCACCCCGCCGCTTACCCGTCCTAGCCGTAGAGCCCCCCGGCGCGCCGGCCGGGGATGCTATAAGCCGCTTTCTTTTTTGGCGCTCGGGGAGGAACGCACCGCACCAACACCGGCTCCGTAGGAATGCTCTCCCCCCTTTAGGGTGAGGAGGATGTTATCCTGCCTTCTATGGCGGATCCCGTCATCTCTCCGCCGGAAGTGACGCCCACCTCCCCGCTGGAACATTCCCGGCGTCAGCTCGAAGCCTTGCTCGAGGTCGGCGAGGCCATTGCCCAACAGCGTGATCTCCCGGCGCTGTTCCACGACCTGGCCCGCCGCCTGCACTCCGTTGTCGACTTCGATTTCCTCACCCTGGTTCTTCACGACGCTTCCCGCAACGTCATGCGCCTCCACGTTCTTGAAACGCGCATCCCCAGCGAAAAGCCCACCGGCAGTGAGTCTCCCGTCGAGGGCAACCCCTCCGGTTGGGTCTGGCAAACGCAGCAAACTTTTGTGGTCAGCGACACCGAAGAGGAGGAGAGATTCCCCGATTTTCTGAAGCGCTTTCGTGAGCACAACGTGCGCTCACTTGCGATCCTTCCGCTCACGACCGCCCAGCACCGCCTGGGCGCCATGGGTTTCGGCCGTTTGGTCCCGCAGCGGATCACCGACACCGAGCTGCAGTTTATGGAGCGTGTCGCCAGCCAGGTGGCCGTGGCCGTTGATAATGCCCTTAATCTCGAGGCTTCCCAGGCTTATCAATCGCAACTCGCACGCGAGCGCGACCGCCTCCAAGTTCTTCTCCAACTCAACAATGTCCTGATCACCAGCCGCGAACTACCCGAACTTTTCCAAGGCATCGTCAACACGCTGGAGCGTGTTATTCACCACGACTACACCAGCCTCGCGCTGCTGGATTCCCAAACGGGACTGCTCAAGATTCATGCGCTCGATTTTCCCGGCAACCAAAGCCTCATCAAGCAGGAAATCACCGTCCCACGTGACGGCTCTCCTTCCGGTCAAGCGATCACCGACGGTCACCCATTCCTCGCGCGCGGCTCGCAGATTGACCGCTACGAGAACGAAGTCATCCGCGCCCTTCGCGCGGCAGGCGTCGAAACCGTGTGTTGCGTTCCGCTCATCACCCACGGGCAAGCCTTCGGCACGCTCAACGTCGCCAGCCGCCGAAGCGATGCCTTCTCTCCGCAAGATGTGGAGCTCCTCGAGCAGGTCGCCGCGCAGATTGCCATCGCCGTTAAAAACGCGTTGGCCTTCAAGGAAATCGATGCCTTGAAGGACAAGCTCGCCGAAGAAAAGCTTTACCTCGAGGAAGAAATTCGCAGTGAATTCAATTTTGAGGACATCATCGGCGAGAGTCCCGCGCTCAAGCGCGCCCTGGGTCAGGTGGAGCTGGCCGCTCCTGCCGGCACGACCGTCCTTCTCCTCGGTGAAACCGGCACCGGCAAAGAACTATTCGCTCGTGCCATCCACAATCTCAGTCCGCGCCGCGCTCGCACTTTCGTGAAAGTGAATTGCGCCGCCATTCCCAGTGGCCTTCTCGAATCCGAGCTGTTCGGCCACGAGCGCGGCGCCTTCACCGGCGCCATCCATCAGAAAATCGGCCGCTTCGAACTGGCCGACCGCGGTACCCTTTTCCTCGACGAAGTCGGCGACCTGCCCGTTGAACTTCAGCCGAAACTTCTGCGCGTGCTTCAAGAGCAGGAATTCGAACGGCTCGGCGGCAATCGCACGCAGAGCGTGGACGTCCGCGTCGTCGCCGCCACCAACGCCGATCTTTCAAAACGCGTCGCCGAACGCGCCTTTCGCAGCGATCTCTACTACCGCCTGAACGTTTTCCCCATACACATCCCGGCGCTCCGCGAGCGCGCCGAAGATCTCCCCCTCCTGGTTCGCTACTTCGTGCAGAGATTCAGCCGTCAGCTCAACAAAAGTGTCGAGTACATCCCCGCTGAGGTCATGGACGCTCTGGCCCACTACTCCTGGCCCGGCAACGTCCGCGAACTCGAGAACCTCATCGAACGCACCGTTCTCCTCTCGCCTGGCAAGGAACTCCGCGTTCCGCTTTCCGAACTCAAATCTGCGACGCTGCCAGCGTCCGGCGACAATTCCTTGCCCTCCTCGAGTCCCTTGACTGCCTCAACCTCCTCGATCTTCACTCTCCAGGAAGCCGAGCGCCAGCACATCCTGCGCGCCTTGAAACAAACGCAGTGGCGCATCGGCGGCCCGCGGGGCGCCGCCGTCCTCCTGGGTATGAAGCGCACTACATTGCAAGCGCGCATGCGCAAGCTGGGCATCCGCCGCCCGGTCTAGCCCCACCCGCGCGTAGCCCACCTCGCTTCCCACGCCTGACTTGATGTCCGGCATCAATTTGCCCGAGAGACACCGGAAAATGAAGCCTCAATTCGGCGGACAACCGGTCTTGTCCAGCTCTGCTAATCTTTTGATGGCTACCGCGTTCCCTTTTTCAGAAGCCACCAGCAATAGCAGTCTCGCCTGGGTGCAATTCTGAGCGACGCCGTCGCCCTTAATGTAGAGTTCAGCCAGCGCCGCCGCAGCATTGCTGTTGCCGGCCTGCACCAAAACCCACAACTGTGGAGCGCTCAGGGAAGTTTTTTGCCGGCTGGTGTTGCCGCTCAAACTTGGCTGCCCAGGTGCTTGCGCCGCTGGCATTGACGCCCGTGCCTCCCCTGCCGGAGGACTAGGGTGCCCGCCGGTTTCCGTCGGCAGTATGCTTGGCGGGTGGGCCCCAGTTGCTCTCTTTTTCTGAGTGCCGCTCCCGAAGATATCTGCGGAGGCACTGCCCGCAGTAGTTGGATTGATCGGCGCCTCCGGCAATGACGCTCCCCCGCTTGCGGGTGCCGATAATTCCACCGGCACTTTTGCCAAGCTCCTGTTTTGGTAGCGATAATTCGAATACTTGATCGCCGCTACGGCAATAGTCGCAGAAATGCAGGTGCCGAGTAATAAGCCGACAATGAGCTGCCGTCGCATTTGGGAGAGATGCCGTTCGAGTGGCACAAGCTCGGTGACTTCCAACTTCTGCGGCACAGCGAATAGCGTGCTCGAATCTACAGCTTCCCTGCGGGCGGACACACTCGCCGCTTGTCGGGGACGCGCTTCCAAACTGGCGGTCGCGTCTGTCTCGGGCACCTCCCTACTGGCGGGCAGTTCCTTGGCCGTATCCCAGCTCAAAAGTTCCTCGTCAGGAGCTGCTCTCAGAGCCGGCTGGGAGATCCACTCGCGAATCTGCGCGCGACCTTCCTCCGAGAGGCGCAGAAACCTCAGCCCTCCGCACTTTTTCGCCGCATTGAGCCAGGCCACTTCACCCCACGCCTCGATCTGTTCCCGAAGATTGAGCGAAAACCAAAAATGAATTTGTCCGGTTTCGCACACGGGGCCAAACGTTTCAAAGCGCAAACCACGTTCAGAGACGTCCAGCACGGTTCCGCCGTCATCCCCCTCCACTTGCAGGAATGCAAATCTGTCCGGTACCTTTCTGCTTTCTTGACGCCGATCCAGGTTGATGTTCCTCAGGTTCATGTTTTTATGAGAGGCGTTTTTTATTTCCTGGCGACCTTCAACCGTGCAGGATGAAGGAATGCCGAATCGGTGGGCCCCGCGTGGATGTGGGGCCGAGCCCGCTGGCCTCACGCAGGCCAGTATACTCTATACTCTTCCCGGCCAGGATTGAAAAGCATTCCGGGCCGGCCGGTGGCCGGTATGCACTCCTTGAAGACCGCCTCCTGGAGCCGGCTTTTTTCCCGGTCGCTCTGGTTCTATTGACAGCCTATCGCGAAACGCTGGTATCCTGAACGTCTCACCAGCTAATGCCCAGCCTCTAGGAGCGGTGGTGAATAGAGGCAGTGAGTCATGAATCCAGAGAAACTCCGCGTCGCGCGTGAAAAGCTCACCCGCGTCTTCCGCTACCTGAAGCCCTCAACCAGCATCGCAATCCCGCCAAGCGCCAGATTCGCGAACAGCTCTGGAGCTTCTGGTTGCACGATCTTCCGGACCATCCCGCCATCAAACGCGGCGGAACCAAATCCGGTCCCGCGAAAAACAAACCCGCGGAGTTTCCGAATGGAGACACCGGCTCCAGCGAATTCGTTCTGAAGGTGCAGCGCCCGGCGCTCAGTTCTCCACCTGAACCTCCCAGCAGCGTTGCTACCTGGCTGGAAGCCGGATGGGACGACCCGTCAAAGGAGCCGTTGGTCAGTGCTTCCCGGAACGAATCGCATCAAGGGGGCGAAACACGCATGGCCAACTTCGCCGATGTGGCGGGAAGGCTGGCCGCTTTGCAGAGTTGGAAAGTGGCGCGCGAAGAATGGGCCAAAAACGAACGGCCTGCTCGCGCGGCGATGAGAATCTTCGAAACCCTGTATTCGCTGTATGGCCGCATCGACCGCGAAGCCGAGCGCGTCGAGCTGGTTCTCGGAGATGGCCTGCTCAGCTGGCAGCGCTCCGAAGGCAGCATCTACCATCCCATTCTGCTGCAGCGCTTGCAACTTCAGTTCAATGCCGCAGTACCCGAATTTACTCTCACGGAAGCCGACCACCCGGTCGAACTTTATTCTGCCCTCTTCCAATCTATGACCGACGTGGACGGACGCGCCATCGGCCGTTGCCGCGAGGAGTTGGAGCAGGAAGGCTTTCATCCGCTGATCAATGGCGCCACCTCCGGCTTTCTCAAGCGTCTGGTGGTTCAGCTCTCGCCGCGCGGCGAGTTGCTCGAGGACCGTGCACCTGCCGGTGAAGCCAATGATCCCCAGATCGGGCGCGATCCGATTCTATTCCTGCGCGGGCGCACCTTGGGGTTCGCCGCTGCCATCGAAGGCATCCTGGCGGACCTTCGAACGCGCGAAGACTTGCCCTGGTCGCTGTTGAATATCGTCGGAGAGGAGTCTCCTCTTCCTGCTACGGCAGAAACGGATCCTTCCACCGATCGTTACAGCGAAGCTGACGCCGGAGTTCTTCTCAGCAAACCCGCGAATCCCGAACAGATCCGGATCGCCAAACAACTCGAGGAATACGGCGGCGTGCTGGTTCAAGGCCCGCCAGGCACGGGAAAGACGCACACCATCGGCAATCTGATTGGCCACTTGCTGGCCCAGGGGAAAAGCGTGCTGGTCACCAGCCATACGACAAAAGCGCTGCGCATGGTGCGCCATCACATCGTTCCTGAACTGCGTCCGCTGTGCGTCAGTCTTCTCGAAAGCGACCTGGACAGCCGCAAACAACTAGAAAGCGCGGTTGGCTCCATTGCGGAAAGATTGTCGCGCGCCGATGCCGGTTCGCTGGAAATCGAATGGAAGAAATTGGAAGCCGAGCGCAGCGATCTGCTGAAAAAGCTCGATGATGTCCGAAACCAATTCGCGGACGCCCGCGCCGATGAGTATCGCGACATGGTCATTGCCGGAAAATCCTGGGCCCCCGCCGATGCCGCTCGCAAAGTAGCGCAGGAAAAAGAGACTCTCGGTTGGATCCCCGGTCCCGTCGCCGCCGTAGCTCCCCTGCCCCTGTCTCCAGGTGAGTTGGCGGATCTGTATCGCACCAATGTTACCGTCACGCGGGAAGATGAAACCGAGCTCTCCGGACACCTCCCGGAGCTCCACGATCTTCCCAGGCCCGAAGACTTCGAGGCCTCCGTCAGCGAGCGCAATCGCCTCGGTATGGAGGACTTGGAGCTGCGTTCCGATCTTTGGCAATCCAGTTCGTCTCCCGGCTCACCGGATGATTTGGAATCCCTCGCTAGCAGCTTGACCCAAGCCGTCGAGCCGCTCTCAGGGAAGGAAAAGTGGAAGCTCGCCGCGGTTTACGCTGGGAAATATGGGGACGCACATCGCCAGCCTTGGGATCAATTGGTCAGCTTCGTCCGCTTGGTTCACCGCGAAGCCGCCAACGCCCAGGAATCCTTCGTCAAGTACGGCCCGCAGCTTTCTCAGGAACATGCGCTCGAAGATCAGGAGCGCATCGCGGGCGAAATCCTCGGCCACCTTGAAAATGGCGGCAAACTCGGTTCGTTCACGCTTCTCACGCACAAATCCTGGAATCATTTCATGGAATCCGCAAGGGTGAACAATGCGCACCCGCGCCTCCCGGAACATTTCCACGCACTGCGGAAACTGTCGCGCCTCAAGACTCTTCGCCAGGACCTCGCCGGCCGCTGGGACCGCCAGGTGGCGGTCCTCGGGACACTCCCGGCGAGTGACATGGGCGAAGAAGTCGAGAAAACGCTGATGCAGTTTTGCGATTCCATCGATAATTGCCTCGGCTGGCATGAGCACACCTGGCTCCCTCTCGAACAGCAACTCGAAGACCTCGGATTTCGCTGGGAGAAGTTCCTGGCCGAACAACCCGCGGTCGTCGGCCCGGACGGTGAATTGGTGCGCATCGGCAGGGCGGTCAATAACGCCTTGCTGCCGATCTTGGACTCGCGTTATAAAAAGCTGAAGCTGCTCCAGCTCGAAGAAGAAATCCGCGATCTCAAGAACCTCCTCAAGCTTGCTGCGCGCCTGGCCAAGTCTTCGAAGGCCACCGCCAAACTCCTGGCGGCCGTGAAAGACGAGGATGCCAATCAGTACCGTGACGCCTATGAGCGGCTCCTCGAACTCAAGAGCCGCCAAGCCGACCTCGATCTGCGCCGCGCCTTGCTCACCAAGCTTGAAGGCGCGGCCCCGGCGTGGGCCAGAGTTATCCGTGACCGCACCGGACCCCACGGCCGCGGTGAGCCGCCCCGTGATCCCGCCGCTGCCTGGATTTGGCGCCAGCTCAATGACGAGCTCGACCGCCGCGCCGGCGTCTCCCTCGAAGGGCTCCAGACCAAGAGCGAAAAACTTCGTGAACAGCTTCGCCGCGTCACCGTTGGTCTCATTGACAAGCGCGCCTGGTCCGCTCAGGCCCGTCGCACTTCGTCCCGCCAGCGCCAGGCGTTGGTCGGATGGCTGGACACCATTCGCCGCATCGGCAAAGGGCACGGCATTCGCGTTTCTCTCTTGCGTGCCGAAGCCGCCAGGAAAATGTCCGAATGTCGCAGCGCCGTTCCCGTCTGGGTGATGCCTCTTTCCCGCGTGGTCGAAAACTTCGATCCGCGCACCACCCGTTTCGACGTGGTCATCATTGACGAGGCCAGCCAGAGCGATGTCATGGCGCTCGTCGCTCTCTATCTTGGAAAGACCGTGCTCGTCGTTGGAGACCACGAGCAAGTCAGCCCTTCCGCCGTCGGCCAGGATCTGGGCATCATCCAGAACCTGATCTTCCAGTACCTCCCGGGAATCCCCAATTCCGATCTCTACGATGGTCAGATTTCCATTTACGACCTCGCGCGCCAGTCCTTTGGGGGCACCACTTGCCTCGTCGAACATTTCCGTTGCGTTCCGGAAATCATCCAGTTCAGCAACTTGATTTCCTACGATTACCGCATCAAGCCTTTGCGCGATGCCAGTCGTGTCCGTCTTCGGCCCCACACGATCGCCTATCGCGTCTCCGGCTCAAGCCGCGATGGCAAAGTCAACCGCCCGGAGGCCCAAGCCCTGGCTTCGCTCCTGGCCGCGACCATCGAACAGCCCGAGTACAAGAAAAACGACGCTGGCCAGCCGACTAGCTTCGGTGTGGTTTCTCTGGTCGGCGATGAGCAGGCCATCGAGATTGACAACCTTCTTCGCTCCCATCTCTCGCCCGACCGCTACGAACTCCATCGCCTTCTGTGCGGCAACGCCGCTCAGTTTCAGGGCGACGAGCGCGATGTCGTTTTCATCTCCCTGGTGGACACCGCGCAGCGCGGCCCGCTCTCCCTCCGCGACCAGGAACTGTTCAAGCAGCGCTTCAACGTGGCCGCCAGCCGCGCCCGCGACCAGATGTGGATTGTCCACTCTCTTAGTCCCAACCACGACCTCAAGGCCGACGACCTTCGCCGCCAATTGATCGAGCACGCGCAGGATCCAAGCCGCCTGATGCGCGCGCTCGAAGAAAAGGAGAAGCGCACACAGTCCACCTTTGAGCGCGAAGTCATGAAGCGCCTCGGCGCTGCGGGCTATCGCGTCGCTCCGCAATGGCGCGTCGGTGGGTTTCGAATCGACTTGGTCGTCGAAGGCGACGGCCGCCGTCTGGCCATCGAGTGCGATGGCGACCGTTATCATCCGCTCGAAAAACTTGCTGAAGACATGGACCGCCAGTCGGTTCTCGAGCGCATGGGCTGGATCTTTACGCACGTCCGCGGCACGGAGTTCTTCCGTAACGCAGACCGCGCCATGAAACCCATTTTCGAAAAACTCCAGCTGCTTGAAATTTCTCCGAACGGCGCCGCTTCCGATGCCACCGCAAAGAAACTGCCTTCCGGCGATCTCATCGAACGCGTCATCCGCCGCGCAGAAGAACTTCGTAACAAGTGGTCGGGCCCTGCGGAGGCCGCCATGCGCCGCCATCGGGAACCTCGCGAAGCGCCGCCGCCCGATCCAGCAGTTTCACGGGAACGCCATGAATGACCCCATGGTGAGCGCAAGCCCCGGCGTCCAGGCCGGGGTAAGCGATTGCCTTGCTGTTCGGCAGGGTATAGATTCTTCTCGTCCAAAAGACCTACGGGCGGATAGCCCGAAAGTAAAGCCTCTAGCGTAGTCCTCGGCTGAAGTAAGGCGGTTGTGGGAGGAACCCAGGAGATTCCCGCAAAACCAGCGGGGACTTAGGAATCCCTGCCATTCATGGCGGGGAGGATGTCAATCGACCGGTAGTCCTTGCTGCGGATCCGTTTACCGCCGGGCTTCGAGAGAATATCGGCGGAGATTTCCGCTCACCAGCAACTGAGGTCCTGCTCAGAGTGCCGACACGACGCGCACCATGCTCCCGGCGCGCGGGCCCCAAGCGGTAGCCGGTCTGTCCGGCTATACTGCGTTTCAGAAAGCGTGCGCACATTCCGACCAGGAGAAAAGGTGACCCCGCGCAGTGGCAGAGGCACCGGACTTCAGGCCGGGGTGAGCCACGACTATAGCAGTGTGGCCTGCTCTTCAATGTAGCGCTTGATGAGGTGGAGTGGTGCGCCGCCACAGGATGCGGCGAAATAAGAAGG
>Ga0209238_1000475_pt1 | contig 14486 bp, 12 predicted proteins | sample GraSoi013_1_20cm_FD_185823 | JGI IMG/M metagenome (GOLD analysis project Ga0209238, IMG submission 185823) | Grasslands soil microbial communities from the Angelo Coastal Reserve, California, USA - Sample 10_02_2013_1_20cm (SPAdes) (version 2) | ecosystem: Environmental > Terrestrial > Soil >...
GGTCGGCGTGATCCGCAGGAGTGAGCTTCTCGAGCTGCTCCTTGCTGAACCAGGAATCGTCTTCGCGGTATTCGGGCTTCTTCGATTCGCTCATCGCTTCCTCCTTACAAGAAGTAAGTCAGTCGTCATCGTGGTCGTCCCCAGAATGCCGCTCCTCGCGCGGGGTCCGGCATTTGAAGTTCGCCGCATCGTCGGTGCTGCCGGTGCCGGTGTGGACAGCCACCTTGGGATAGACGCACAGCGGACGCGTACGGTCCACTACCCCTGCCGTGGAATGCGATGCGATGACGCTATCGGGCGCCTTGCCCTTCTCGACCCAATTCTCCAGCGCCGTCAGCATGTCGAAGGTATTCGGGCCGGGTCCGCCGGAGCAATGCTGCATACCGGGCACCATGAACAGCCGGAAGAAGTCCTGCGTGCGCTCGAGCGCGTCCTTGCGGTCATCGCTCCGGTGCGCCATGAACTCCGCCACGCTCTCGAAGTAATTGATCGAGTTGAGCGGCGAGATGTCGGGGTCGCTGAAGCCGTGGTAGACGATGAGCTTGGCGCCGCGGCGGTGGAGCGGCCTCAGGTCGGGGTCGATCGCGTCGAGCGACGGTCCCACCGCGTGCAGCGAGAACAGCAGGTCCGAGCCGAAGTTGAAGCTCATCGGGTCGTACGCCGGGTTCTGGAACACCTGGTAGCGGAAGAAGCCGTCCGCAGCGAGCCAGTGCAGCCCGGTGAACGGCGCGGCACCGGTCGTCCACGCCGCCCAGCCGCCGGGGCCGTCCTCCGCGCCGGGCACGAGCGGGGGATGCACGAGCTCGCCCCAAGGCGTGCGCACGCCGGTCTGGATGTCGCGCACCGCTTGCACCTGCTTCGCCGTGAAGCAGGTGTTGGGATCCTGGCCCGCCTTGCACAGGAGCACCGAAGGATCGAACTTGCACTTGCGCGGATCGTCGATCACGCCGTCCTTGATGCCGTCGATCAGATCGCAGGCATCTGCTGTCGCCTTGCCGAGGATCGCCGTCTTGGCGGCCGGGATGTAGCTCTGCGGGTCCTTCAGCGTCGCCATCGAGTACCACAGGTGCGAGCCGGCGTAGAAGCGCGTCCAGTTGTTCGCCGGGTCGCCGGCGATGAGGCCGTCGAAGTCCTCGGGATAGCGCTGCGCCTCCATCAGGCCCTGCTGGCCGCCCTTGGAGCAGCCGACGTAGTACGAGTACTTCGCAGGCTCGCCGTAATACGCGCGCGTGATCGCCTTGCCGTTCACGGTGGTCACGTGGGTGCCGCGATGGCCGAAATCGGCGACGAGGTCCGGCCTGCCGAGGGCCCACGTGGAATCGAACGAGCCGGAGCTGACGTGGCCTGTGTCGGTGCTCGCAGTGGCATAACCGCGCGTAAGGGCGAGCCGCATCGCGCCGTAGCTGATGACGCCGGCCGTGCCGCCGTTGCCGACCATCTGGAACTTGCCGTTCCAGCCTTCGCTCGGCATCCACACTTCGAATTGGACAGCGGGCGTGGTCACGCCGACGACGCGGCAAATCGGAGCCGCAATCGTGCCAACGGGGTTCGGATTCACGCCCGCCGGCAGCATTTCCGTGAGCGTGATCGTCGTATCCGCAATGCTCAGCTTGGTTTTAAGGTCGGCGCAGGCAATGGGTTTTGCCGCCAGCGACGGCATCGCTACCAGCGCCCCCGACACCGCGACGGCCGAGAAAAATGCGCAGGCCGGGACGCGCAGCCGCTTCGTCTGTTGCAAACTAGGCTTCATTGTTTTCTCCTCAGTCTCGGTCGTGATGCTTGTCATCGTCATGGTCTTCGTGATGTCCGTCGCGATCGTCGTCGTCGCGCTTGCAGCTCTCGGCGTCCTCGAGGTGCCCGCCGGTCTCGTGCTGGTACTTGACCACGCGGTCCATGCACGTGTTTGCGCGCGTGTCGATGTTGCCGCCGCAATGCCAGCTCGCGAAAAGCTTCGCATCGCCGCTGCCGTTGTAGATCGCCGTCTGCGGATACGGGCACATCGGCCGCGCGCCGAGCGTCGCGTTCTGCGACACGATCGAGTCGGGCGCCGTGCCGGTCTCGACCCAGCTCACCATCGTGTCGAACAGCGCCTGCGGCTGCGGACCCGCGCCGCCGCCGCAATGCGTCACGCCCGGCGCGAGGAAAAAGCGGAACCAGGTCTGCAGGCTCTTGAATCCGTCATAGCGCTCCGCCGCCTTGCGGTAGTAGTGCACCGACTGGCGCCACGGGATGAGCTGGTCCGCGCCGCCGTGCCACATCAGGATCTTCGCGCCGCCCTTCTTCGCGCGGCGCAGATCGGTGCTGATGATGTCGCTGTAGGGCGCAACCACGCGCGTCGCGAGCTTGGTCTCGTCGTCGAAAAGCGAGAGCGGCTCCGAGGTGAAATCGAAGTTCAGGTCGCGGTGCGACCACCAGAAGATGCCGAGGCTGCCGCCGGGGCCGCCGAAGGGCGGCGAGTTGGTCACGCCGGCGTTCGCGCCGTGCCCGAACGGGAACCAGATGCGCAGGCCGTGATCGTTGCGCGGCCCGTCCCAGATCCTATTCACCGCTTCCGCTTCCTGCGGCGTAAGGCAGTTCGTCGCGGGCGCACCGGGCTGGCCGCAGATGTTGTTCGTCGCATCGTAGGTGCACGCACGCGGATCGCCGAGGATGCCGTCGGTCAAGCCGTCCTGGGCGTCGCAAGCGACCACCGCGGAAGCGTTCGCCGCGTTCATCTTCGCCTGAGTCAGCGTGGCGGTGCCGGTAAGCTCCTTCTGGACCCAGAATGGCCACACCGTCGCCACCTGCAGCCGTGTATGGAAGTTCGCCGGCGCGCCGGTCAGGAAACCGTCGAAGTCCTCGCCGAAATTGAGCGCCATCGACAGGCCTTCGCGCCCGCCGGTCGAGCAGCCGTCCCAGTAGTTGCGCGTCGCCGCCGTGCCGTAATAGACCTTGGTCAAGGCGAGCGCCCATTTGTATTGCTGGTGGATGCTCTCGACCAGGAAGTCGTCGAGCGTGCCGTAATTGAGCTCGTGCGTATCCTGGATGACGGCGAAGGCCGGGCTTCCGGTCGGATGGCCCGTGTCGGTGTTCGAGCCGACGTAGCCGGTGTTCGTCGCCGCGGTGATCGAGCTCAGGTTGCCCTGCAGGCCGCCGCCGCCGATGTTGCGCACCTTGCCGTTCCACGCGCCCTGCACGGCGCCGCTCCCGCCATCGAGGGTGTTCAGCGGAAACCCGACCACGATGCCGATGCGCTGGTTCTGTCCCACCGCGTAGCCGCTCGCAGGGCCGCCTCGCGCGGAGTAGATGAATTTCGCCTCGCAGCGCGCTGCATTCGGCGGCGTCGACGTCGCCGGGACCAAGGTGGTAAAGGGCACCGGTACTTGCGCCGCCGGCGGCGGCGGCACGAACTGCGAAAGGTTCGGCTGAGTCGCAAGGTAGCTGCCGAGGGCAGCGCAGCTCATTTCCGCCGATGCGATCGCGGGAGCGAACCCGGCAATCGCGCACAAGACAACAAGTACTCGTTGCACGATCGCCTCCTTTTACTCGTTGTAGCCTTGGTTCTCGCTGCGGTCGACGCCGTTGGGATCGGGCGCATAAGACGATGCATCCACCGCGTGCCCGTCGATCGGCACATTGGAGCTCTCGTTGCACGCGGCGGGGTTGTATTTGCCGTATGCCTGGAGCTGGTCCTCGCTCTCGTGCTTGTACGGCGTGACGATCGACTGGCAGATGTTTTCTTTCGTCTGCACGTTGCCGCCGCAGGTCCAGCTCGACGCCAGGTTCGGATTGCCGATGCGATCGTAGATGGCCTGCTGAGGGAACGGGCACGCCATGCGCGTGCGCCCGCCGCCCGAGGTGGGGACGGTGTCGGGCGCGACGCCGTTCTCGACCCAGTTCACCATCTGCTGGAACATGCTCTCCTGATTCGGCTGCGGTCCCGGCCCGCCGCCGCAATGCGCGACGCCGGGAGCCCGGAAGTAGCGGAACCAGGGCTGCAGCACCGAGAACTCCGGCGTGCCGCCGGCGAAATGCGCCGCGACGCGGGTGTAGTACTCGAGGCCGTTCTCCGCGGTGATCAGCTGATCCGCCGTGCCCTGCCACATCAGGATCTTCTTGCCGGCATCGCGCACGCGGTCGAGGCGCGGGTCGTTGGTGTTGATGATGTCGCCGGTCGTCATCGAGCCGAGCTGCGCTTCGCGGCCGTAGTCGGCCAGCGTCAGCGTGCTCCAGTCGAAGCTCGCGTCGGAGTGGTTCCAGCGCAGCTGGCCGGTCGCGGTCTGCGAGGGCACCGCGCCGTTCAGCGCGCTGATCTGCGCGCCGCGCTCGAGGCCGGGGAACACCTGCTTGCCGTACGTATTGCGCGGCCCGTCCCAGATGAGGTCGATTGCCGCCGCTTCCTGCGGGGTCAGGCAATTCGCCGCCGGCGCGGTCGGCTCGCCGCAAACGTTCGCCTTGGCGCTGAACATGCAGCTGCGCGGCTCGCCGATGACGCCGTCCATCACGCCGTCGGCCGCGTCGCAGGCCGTGATTGCTGACAGGGTTGCTTGCGCGGTCTTCGCCGAGGAAATCGGCCCGCCCGTGAGCTCCTTCATCGCGATGGGGCCCCAGATCTGCGCGATGCGGAAGCGGCCGTAGTTCACCGCCGGAGCGCCGACGAGCCAGCCGTCGAGCTCTTCGGGATATCTCTGAGCGAGCGCGAAGCCCTGGCGACCGCCGGTCGAGCAGCCGTCCCAGTAGTTGCGCACCGGCGCGAGCCCGTAATAGGTCTCGGCGATCGCCTTCGCCCAGCGCACCTGCGCGCGCAGGCTGTCGACGATGAAGTCGTTCAGCCGGCCGACATTGAGGCGCGTCGGTGTGGGCTGCAGCGCGAAAATGCAATCGCCGCCGACGTGACCGGCATCGGTCGAAGAGCCGACGTAGCCGGTGCTGGTCGCCGAGGTGACCGAGCCGACCGAGCCCACGCAGCCGCCGCCGCCGAGGTTGCGCGTCTTGCCGTTCCACGCACCCATGCCGGGAGCACCGCCCGTACCGCCGTCCCGGCTATTGAGCGGAAGGCCGACGCGAATCGTCACGCGCTGCATCTCGCCCACGTCATAGCCGAACTCCGGACCGCCGCGCGACGAATAGATGAACTGCACCTCGCAGCGTGCGTTCGTGCCGCTGCTGACCAAGGTAAAAAACGGAACCAGCCCCGGCGGCGCTGGTGGAACCGTCGTGGACTGCTGGACGGTCGGCTGCGCCTGCAGCCAAGCGCCGAGCTCGGCGCAGCTCATCTCCGCCAGTGCTGCGGTCGGAATGGCGACCGCAGCGAGGAATAGCGAACAAAGCATCGGACGCGTTTTCATGCTGCCTCCTCTAGCCGAGGTCCTGGAGATTCGTCCCGCCCGGTCCCGGCCGGATGCTCGGCTGCATCTCGCCCGGGCCGGTGATCGGCCCTTCGACCGTGGGAATGTCCGGTACCGCAGCGTGAGCAGCGGCCAGCCACGCCGCAAGCGTGACGGCTGAGACAAGAGCGCCTGTTCGCGCAACGCAGCGCAGGATTGTGAAACTCAAGTTACTTCCTCCTTTTGAAATGCTTATGAGATTTGCTGCGGCGCACCGGACGATGCGAGGGAGCGGGGGTCCGGAGTGGGAAGCAGGAGTGCACCATTTGGACTGCAAAAGCGTCCGCGTCAGTGCCCTCATGCTGCCTCCCCTCCCGGGACCACACCTACTTACACTTACTTATTCCACTGTTAAAATCTAGCATTCGATGAATCCAGCAACCCGTGAATTTAGCACCCGGTGATTGACGACACAAATTGAAGTAACTCATCAATTCATCACTCATCACCATGAATATCAGCTCGCGGCAACTGAAGGCGTTCGTGCTGACCGCGCGCCATCAGAGTTTTTCCCGCGCCGCGGAGCAGCTGTTCATCACGCAATCGGGAATGAGCGTGCTGGTGCGCGAGCTCGAGGGGCAGCTCGGATTCCGCCTGTTCGACCGCACCACCCGCAAGGTCGCGCTCACCGAATTCGGCACCAAGTTCCTGCCGATCGCGGACCGCAGCCTGCTCGAGCTGGAGGCTGCGGCGTCGCTGATCGGCCGCGCTGCATCCGTCGCGAACCGCCGCATCGCAATAGGCGCGACGCCGCTCATCGCCAGCAAGCTGCTGCCCTCGGTGATCAGCGACTACGCGGCGCACAGTCCTGGCATGAAAATCGTCCTGCACGACGGCGACCGCTCGCGTGTCGTCGCCATGGCTCTGTCCGGCCAGATCGATGTCGGCGTGGGCTGTTTCCTCCAGCCTGTGAGCGGCGTGCGCCGCACCCCGCTCTTCCGCTTTTCCTTGATGGTGATCAAGCCGGCGGTGCAGCCTGCGAGCGGGCCGCCGCGATGCTTGCGCTGGAAGGACATCGTCGACTGGCGCCTGATCGGTGCGGCGCCCCACAATCCGATCCAGCAGCTCATCGACCGCAACTTGCAGCGCTTCGGCCGGCGCGAACCGCCGGACATGGTGTTCGACTACTTCGAGACGCAGATCGCGATGGTTGAGGCGGGCGTCGGCTGTGCCGTCATTCCGACTTTCGCGATCCCGGCCTGCCGCCAGCACCGCATCGCGATGCACCCGCTTACCGATCCCATGGTGCCGATCGATCTCTGCCAGATCACGAGCCGCGGCAGGAAACAGCCTCCGGGCTTCGAGGACTTCGCCGGGTTCCTCAAGAGCTACATCGCGGAATGGGCCGAGCCCTGGTCGCCCAAGTTCGCCTGAGCGCGCTTCGGGGATAGCGGGGCGCTTACTTCAGGACCGATTTCAGCAGCTTGCCCATCTCGGCGGGATTTTTCGTGACTTTGATCCCGCATTCTTCCATCACCGCTAGTTTTTCCTGCGCCGTGCCCTTGCCGCCCGAGATGATGGCGCCGGCGTGGCCCATGCGCTTTCCGGGCGGTGCCGTCACTCCTGCGATGAAGCCGACGACCGGTTTTTTCATGTTCGCCTTCACCCAGTACGCCGCCGTTTCTTCGTCCGAGCCGCCGATTTCGCCCACCATGATCACGGCGTCGGTCTCGGGGTCGTCGTTGAACATCTTCAATACGTCGATGTGCTTCAGGCCGTTCACCGGGTCGCCGCCGGTCCCGACGCAGGAGGATTGCCCGAGCCCGAGCTCCATCAGCTGGCCGACCGCTTCGTAAGTGAGCGTGCCCGAGCGCGACACGACTCCGATCCTGCCTTTCTTGTGGATGTGACCGGGCATGATGCCGATCTTGATTTCGTCGGGGGTGATGACGCCGGGGCAATTGGGGCCGACGAGCGTGGTCCTCCCGCCCTGCATCTTGTACTTGGTGCGGATCATGTCGCGCACCGGGATGCCCTCGGTGATGCAGATCACCAGGTCGAGGTCCGCTTCCACTGCTTCGTCGATTGCCGCCGCGGCGAAAGGCGGCGGGACGTAGATGACAGACACCGTCGCGCCGGTCTTCTCCTTCGCCTCTTTCACCGTTGCGAAGATCGGAATGCCCTCGAAGGACTCGCCGGGCTTCTTCGGATTGACGCCGGCGACGTAGCAGTTCCGGCCGTTCGCGTATTCCTTCCCCATCCTGGTGTGGAACTGGCCGGTCTTTCCGGTGATGCCTTGTGTCATCACCCGCGTGTTCTTGCTGATGAGGATGGACATCAGCGTGTCCCCTTGGCGGGCTTTGACCCGCCTTCGGCGGCGGCCACAACTTTCTGCGCGGCGTCCGCCATGTTGTTGCCGGAAATGATCGGCAGCCCCGATTCCGCGAGTATCTTCTTGCCGAGATCGACGTTGGTGCCTTCCAGACGCACCACCAGCGGCACGCACAGGCTCACCTGCTTCGCGGCGGCCACCACGCCAGCGGCGATCACGTCGCACTTCATGATGCCCCCGAAGATGTTGACGAGGATCGCCTTGAGGTGCGCGATGCGCAGCATGATCTTGAACGCCTCGGTCACCTTCTCGGCGGTGGCGCCGCCGCCCACATCGAGGAAGTTCGCGGGTGCTCCGCCGTAGAGCTTGATGATGTCCATGGTCGCCATCGCGAGCCCGGCGCCGTTCACCAGGCATCCGATGTCGCCGTCCAGTTGTATATAGTTGAGGTCGTACTTGGACGCTTCCACCTCGGCCGGATCCTCCTCGTCCAGGTCACGCAGCTGCTGCCACTCCGGGTGACGGAAGGCCGCGTTGTCGTCGAAATTGATCTTGGCGTCGAGTGCGACGACTTTGCCGTCGCCGGCGAGGATGAGCGGATTGATCTCGGCGAGGCTGGAATCGGTCTCGTCGAAGGCCCTATACAGCCCTTTCAGTATGGTTCGTGCCTGCGGCACGCTCGCTGCGGAAATGCCGATTTTCGCCGCGATGCCGTCCGCTTCGGCGTCTTTCAGGCCCGTGCCGGGATCGATGAACACTTTGTGGATCTTCTCGGGCGCATGCGCGGCGACTTCCTCGATGTCCATTCCGCCTTCGCTGGAGGCCATGAGCGCCACGCGCTGCGTGCCGCGGTCCACCACGATGCCGACGTAGAGTTCCTTCTTGATGTCGGCGCCCTCCTCGATGAGGAGCCGCCGCACTTTCTGCCCTTCGGGTCCGGTCTGGTGCGTCTTCAGCATCATGCCGAGGATCTTCCCGGCCCACTCGCGCACTTCTTCCGCAGATTTCGCCACTTTCACACCGCCGCCCTTGCCGCGGCCGCCAGCGTGGATCTGCGCTTTGACCACCCAGACCTTTCCGCCCAGCTCGCACGCTGCCTTTACCGCCTCGTCGACCGAAAAGCAGGCAACGCCGCGCGGCGTGGCGACCCCGTACTTGCGCAGGATCTCCTTGGCCTGGTATTCGTGGATTTTCATGCTTGTTTTTCTACGCCGATTCGAAAGACGGATTGTTCTGCAGCGCCCCCCCGGCGAGCATTGATGGCAGTCAAGTGCGGGTCACATGCCTTTGAACAGGTGGGCGTAGCTGCGGCTGACTTCCAGCTTCTCGGGCCTTCCCTTGACCGCCACGAGCTGGCGCCCGCGCTCGTCGCGGACGATGCCGGCGATGGCGCGCATGTTGATCAGCGTCGAGCGGTGGATCTGCCAGAACTGCGCCGGGTCGAGTTCGGCGAGGAGCTCCTTGATGGGCTTCCTGATCAGCGCTTCCTGCTGCGCGGTCTGCACGCGCGTGTACTTCTCGTCGGAGACGAAGAACAGCACGTCGTCGACCGGGATCATCTGGATCTGGTTGCCGACGGAGGCCTGGATCCACTTCAGCCGCGACGCTGGTTCCAGTTTCTCCGCCAGGCTGGCGAGCGCCTGCTGCAGCGCGTCCGATGACGGCGACGGCGCGGCGAGGCGCTTGCGCAAGCGGTCGACCGTGACGACTAGGCGTTCGCGCTCGGCGGGCTTCAGCACGTAGTCGATCACGCCCTGCTGGAAGGCGTCGATCGCGTACTGGTCGTAGGCGGTGACGAACACGATCTCCGGTAAGCGACCGTCGAGCGCGGCGATCTCGCGCGCGGCTTCGATGCCGGTCTTCGCCGGCATGCGGATGTCGAGGAAGACCACCTCGGGACGGAGCGCGGCGACCTGCTCGACTGCTTCGACCCCGTTCTTCGCTTCCGCCACGATCTCGAGCTCGGGCCAGAGCTCGGAGAGACGTGCGCGCAGCTGCTCGCGCATCAAGGGTTCGTCGTCGGCGATCAGCGCGCGGGTCATGTCGCCTTATAGGGTACGACGACGGTCACCCGGGTGCCAGTCGGCGCATTCGCCGTGATGCGCAGCTCCGCCGCGTCACCGTAGATGAGCTTCAACCGCTCGCGGATGCTGCTGAGGCCGGTGCCCGTTCCCGCGGTCGCCGCGCGTGCGAAGCCGACGCCGGTATCGGCGACGCTCACCTGCAGCTTGCCGTGCGCCACCTCGGCGCTCACGGTGAGCGAGCCGCCGTCGGCCTTCGGCTCGAGGCCGTGCTTGATCGCGTTCTCGACGAGCGACTGCAGCATCATCGGCGGGAAGTCGGCCGAGTACAGGCCTTCGGGCACATCGACCTGCGCCTGCAGGCGTTCCTCCATGCGCACCTTGAGGATTTCCAGGTAGGGCCGCACCACCTCGAGCTCGCGGCCGAGGTTGGTCGCCTTCTCGCGCATCGCCGGCATCGAGGCGCGCAAGAGCGCGATCAGGTTCCTCTGCATGCGGCTCGCGCGCGGCGGGTCGACCTCGATCAGGTGGTCGATGCTCGCGAGCGTGTTGAAGAGGAAGTGCGGCTCGACCTGCGCTTGCATCGCGGCCATCCTCGCTTCGACCACCTGGCGCTGGAGGCTCTCCGCCTCGGCGACTTCCTGCGCTTGGGCCGCCTTCGCCTCGGCCTTCACGCGGCCTGCGTAGGCGATCTTGATCGCGGCCGAGAGCAGGATGAAGAGGAAAGCGAATTGCGGCATGTAGTTGCCCACGCGCACGTGGACCACGCGCTCCTCGTCGCCCATTTCGCCGATGGCGTCGATCACCTCGCGGCGGATGTCCTGCGCCAGCTCCTGCGTGATCTCCTCGGTCACGCCTGCCGCCTCGTCCTTCGCCTTCGGAGGAGCCGGCGGCTTCGGCTGGGTCGGAGTGGCGTCCGCGCCGCGGCGCACGCCATGCTCGTCGACGATGATTTCCTGCGGCGGTTTGCCCGAGGCCGGATCACCGTCGCGCTTGATGCGCACGCCGTGCTCGTCGATCGTGATCTCGGGGGCTTGCGAGCCCTTGCGCTTGGGCTTGATCCGTACGCCGTTGTCGTCGACCGTGATGTCGACGCTGCGGCTCGCGGGCACGTGCGTCGTTCTCGTTGCGAGGTCCCAGTTGAAGGGCGGAAGGTTGGACAGTATGCCTGTCACGATGAGCAGCAGGAGCGAGAGGAGGATGAAGCGCTTCCACGTGATCGACACCAGCCACTCGGCGTAGCGGCGGTACAACGCCGCCATGCCGGAGCGGGACTCCTTAATGCCGTTGGTCAGCGACATGCTCGCGTTTGGCGACGATCACGATGCGCGCGATTTCGCCTTCGGCGGCCGGCAGGGCCTCCTCGGGGGCGGGACGCCGCATCGCATAGACCGCGGTGATGGCGCCGGTGGCTAGAACGACGATCAGTACCAGGTGTTTCGCGCTCATGGGTGCCTCCCAGGTGTCGATGGGCGGCACTGTAGGGGGGTGGAACGCGCGCGGCGAGCGCCTTGCGACGGACTGCAGCAGGGCGGGACGAAACCGCAGAAACGAGGGATGGGCGGGAGGGCACCGAAAGGGATTATAGGAGCGGTCCGCGCCCCTGTTAGAATTTTCCATGCGCTACGTGCTCGCGCTCGACCAGGGAACGACCAGTTCCCGCGCCATCGTGTTCGACGAGCGCGGGGCCGCGCGCGCCTCGGCGCAGAAGGAATTCCGCCAGCATTTCCCGCAGCCCGGTTGGGTCGAGCACGATGCCGGAGAAATTCTCCGCACCCAGCTCGCGTGCGCGCGCGCGGCGCTGAAAAAAGCGAAGCTGGCCCCCAAGCGCGTCGCCGCGATCGGGATCACCAATCAGCGCGAGACCACGGTCGTGTGGGACCGGCGCACGGGGAAACCGGTCCACCGCGCGATCGTCTGGCAGGACCGGCGCACCGCGGCGCGCTGCGATGCGCTGAAGCGCGAAGGCCGGGACAAGACCGTTCAGGCGAAGACCGGGCTCGTCATCGATCCGTATTTCTCCGCGACCAAGATCGAGTGGCTGCTCGACAACGTCGCCGGCCTGCGCGCGCGCGCCGAGCGCGGCGAGCTCGCCTTCGGCACCGTCGACACGTGGCTCGCGTGGCAGCTCTCGGGCGGCGAGCTCCACGTCACGGATCCTAGCAACGCCTCGCGCACCATGCTCTACGACATCCACCGCGGCGAATGGGACGAGGAGCTGCTTGGAATCTTCCGCGTGCCGCGCGGGATGCTTCCCGAGGTGCTTCCCTCCTCCCACATCTACGGCGCGACCGCGAAGAACGTTCTCGGCGCCGAAATCCCCATCGCCGGAATCGCCGGCGACCAGCAGGCCGCGCTCTTCGGCCAGGCCTGCCACGAGGCGGGCATGGCGAAGAACACCTACGGCACCGGGTGCTTCCTGCTTTTGAACACCGGCGGCCAGGCGATCCCTTCCAAGGGCGGCCTGATCACCACTTGCGCGGCGCAGGCGGGTGCGAAGCAGTTCGCGCTGGAAGGGAGCGTCTTCACCGGCGGCGCGGTAGTGCAGTGGTTGCGCGACGGCCTGCGCCTCATCCGCAAATCGGTCGACGTCGAGAAGCTCGCCGCCAGCGTTCCCGATTCCGGCGGCGTGTATCTCGTGCCGGCCTTTACCGGCCTGGGCGCTCCGCACTGGGACCCGTACGCGCGCGGGACTATCGTCGGCCTCACCCGCGGATCGAACGCCGGACACATCGCGCGCGCCGCTCTGGAATCGATCGCGTTCCAGTCGGCGGACCTGCTGCACGCCATGGAGCAGGACTCCGGCGAGAAATCGAAAGAGCTGCGCGTCGACGGCGGTGCCGCGGCGGATAATTTGCTGATGCAGTTCCAAGCGGACCTGCTCGGCATCCCCGTGGTGCGTCCGCGGGTGCTCGAGACCACGGCGCTGGGCGCGGCATATCTCGCGGGCTTGGCCACAGGCGTTTGGACGAGCCGCGAAGAAATCGCCAGACAATGGAAAGTGGCGAAGCGCTTCGAGCCGAAGATGAAGCGCGAGGAAGCGGAGAGAAGGATGGAAGAGTGGAAACGGGCGCTTGAGCGCGCGAGGGGTTGGGGGAAGGGGTGAGCGTGGGCGGTTGCCCCAAGCGGCGCGATTCATAGCTCGCTGATGCGGGATTTTGTCGCAGCGCGCCGGGCGCGCTGCGCGTATCCTTCGCTTCGAAGTCAATTCACGCAGTTCTGGCGCCGCGTGCCTACGGAACCTGAAGGGGGAGCCATGAACAAGACCATGACCGTCGTCCTCGTACTCGTGCTCGCGGCCCCCTGCAGTAGCAGATCGCAGGATGGAACCTATGTGCCACCGCTGATGGATCCGGCGCGCAAGGTGAGCAGGCAGGTCTGCACCAGAATCATCCATATGGACGGCGGCAATCTGATGTGCATTGAGCTCACTGAGGCCCAGCGGCGCGCCGAGCTCGAAGAAGAAGAGCGGCAGGCCAGGGCCCGGAGGGAAGCCGAGGAGCGCGCCGCGCGCGAGCGCCTCGAGCGTGAGCGCGCCGAGCAGCTTGCCCGGGAAGAGGCCGCCCGGAAGCAGCGGGCTGCCGAGGAGGAGCGGCTCGCCGCTGAGCGCCGCCGGCTGGAGGCCGAGGCCGCGCGCAAGGCCCAGGAAGAGCGCGAGCGTCAAGAGAGGGCGGAGGCAGAAGCCCGTGCCCGCCAGGTTGCCGAGCAGGAAGCGCGTGAGGCAGCCGAGCGTGAGTGTCGGCGTCTCGCGCAGGAACGGCTCGACGGCCGCGCTCTACTCGTGAGCTTCGTCGACAACTACGGCAAGGTCGAGGAAAACAAGGGGATAGCTGGGCAGATCACCACGTTCCTCAGCAAGGCTCGCAAGGTGGAGCCATGCCCGCCAGCAAATTCGACACCGCAGCTAAGCCGGACAGATAATCAGTTAGCCAAGCCTCGCTAGCGGTAGACGCGATACCTACCTTTACTCGAGCTTCTATCCAACGGCCGCAGCTACGCGCTCTTCTGATGCCGACTTGCGCTAGTGCATCCTGGGCGCAACACGCGAGCATCCAGATGCGGCTTTCTGCGCCCGCCCGTGTTCCCTAACTACGTGATTTGGTGGCTCCCCGACCAGGGATCGAACCTGGGACCTGCGGATTAACAGGTCTGCCTCCCCGTCGGAACGCGCCGTTTGGCGTCGGCGAGCGCGATTCTACGCCACTGCACGCCAAAGGCGGCCTGGAAGAGTTTGGGAGATTGGTTGGGGACACGGCGCAATCTGCGGGCGCTATGCAAGTGAACCGCAGACGCTGCGAATTGGGAGTGCGTCGCCCGCTGAGCGTTTAAGTACATCGAGGCCTGACGGCTGCGCACCTAGTCAACGCCGAGCCCTGCCTTGCGCGTGCGATTACCGCCTGAGCCATCCACGCTTCATTGCGAGAACGCGTCCAGGCCCGTGCGCGGCCGCAAAGAGAAGGCCCGCGGCAAACGTGAAATGATCGATGAAGGACCCGAACTCGGCCTGGTTTCCTACCCAGTGTGAAGGCCCGTGGAACCCGAAGGCGAGAAACACCACGTAGGCTGCCGCCAAGAGCGCCGCTTCCGAAAAATACGCGCCGGTGAGGAAGCACGCGACGAGAGCGAGCTCGAACACCACCGCGAGCCAAGCCAGAAGCGTCGGCAGGGGGAAACCCGCCGTCGCGATGGCGCCCGCCGTTGCGCTGATATCCATCAGCTTGAAACTCACCGCCATGATAAAGAGTGCAGCGAAGACCAGGCGTCCTACGAGGATCGCCGCCGTCGCCCATCCCGCCCCGTTCGTTTCTGTTGTCATGGTTCTCTCCC
>Ga0209238_1000481_pt1 | contig 14412 bp, 10 predicted proteins | sample GraSoi013_1_20cm_FD_185823 | JGI IMG/M metagenome (GOLD analysis project Ga0209238, IMG submission 185823) | Grasslands soil microbial communities from the Angelo Coastal Reserve, California, USA - Sample 10_02_2013_1_20cm (SPAdes) (version 2) | ecosystem: Environmental > Terrestrial > Soil >...
TGTTTTGCCCGACCCATTAAGACCGACAATCAAAACACGGCCTGTATCTCCGAGATTAACCGGCGCGGCGTCGCCTCCGAGCAAGGCAGTTAATTCGTCGTAGAAAATTTTTACAATCTGCTGGCCTGGCGTAATGCTGCGAAGAACGGCTTCTCCAAGCGCTTTCTCTTTAATGCGTGCAATGAATTTTTTGGCGACTTGAAAATCGACGTCCGCTTCAAGCAAAGCCAGCCGGACGTGGCGTAACGCAGTATCGACGTTCGATTCGCTGATCGTGCCGTGTCCACGCAGCTCTTTGAAGACGTCCTGAAGTTTGTCAGAGAGTTGAGAAAACATGACATCAAAAGTTAGACGGCGCCACCCGTCGTCGCGCGGTAGCGCACGCGTCCCGCGCGCTGGCGAGCGCGTCCCTGCGATCGCGAACTTTTGATACACCAACGTTTCACGATCGAATATGACATAAGAAAGATCGTTTCGGCGCGCCGCCGAGAGCAAGCGGAGACGCATGCCCCCAAAACCCACGCCGAGCTTATTTTTTAGGCGTTGGTATCGGCGAGGTCCCTCCAGCCGCGCCCTCTTCAATTCCGAAAGTCCAATGCGCTTCGACCTTTTTCCCCTGAGATTTCGCGCTGATAATCACGCTACACGATTTCTCGTGCAACTTTTGCGTCACTTGGTATGACACCGTACCGGATTTCGGGTCATAATTCGCAGGAACAACACCGAGACCGCTCACGCGCAGTTGCACACTGCCAGGCTCGATCGCGCCAATCGGACTGAGGTTAGCCTTAATTAAAGGCAGAGCCGTGTGCACCGTCTCGCCATCTGCCGGTTGGGTCGCGAGATCCTTCGCGCCAACTTCGGCGACCGCTGCTCCCCCTCCAGTTGAGGTAGCGATCATTTTTACAGCATCTTCAAATACCTTGGGCTTGTTCGCTTCGATCGCATAACGACCGATTGAATCCATCGACGACGTAAAGGTGATGGGCTGACCGTAAACCGTAAACATCGCCTCGTACCCGGAATTTCGGGCAATCTCTTTAACGTGTTCGTTATAATTCCCGAACGGCACTGCAAAGCAATTCACTTTGATGCCCAGTCGCTGCTCGAGCAGTTGCTTGGAACCCACCACTTCGTTTTGTATCCATTGCTCGTATTGAGGCCCGGTCAATTTCGTCTTCGTCCTCTTCCCTCCGGTACTCGCGAGCATGATCGTATGCCCTTCGCGCAAATCCTGGTGAGTCGCTGAATGCGCTTCAATGTCCACACCGTTATCGCGCATATCCGCAAGCTGTTCCCAAGTAATCGCTTCCCCGCCGCCTAACGAGCCGCCCCGCACGCCTTCGGTGTAAATGAACATGGTGAACGGGTAACCGTATTTTTTCATAATCGGCCACGCGACTTCGTATTGCGATTTCCAGCCATCATCGAAAGTAACGACCGCAGAGCGCGGTGGTATATTCTTTTCGCCCTTCTTCCAGGCGAGCAAATCCTGCATTGAAATGACTGTAATGCCGCGATCCTTTAATTCCTTCATCTCCGCTTCAAACGCGGCAGGTGTGATCTCGGTCCCGGGATAGCGAATCTTGTCCACCAAACGGTGATAACAAAAAATGAGTACCTGGGCCGTTTGATCGACCACCGGCTTGGTGACCTTTGGAGATGCCGCCGCTAGTGGAGTTGCAACCGGTGTCGCAGATGAGGCGCTCGCCTGCTGCGAACTCGAGGAAGCGTTCTCCTCCTTCTTGCACATCGAAAGGTTCAGCGCAAGAAACAAAGGGAGAATCGCAAATCGGATTATCATAAAAGAAGTAAAGGCTTTATGCGCAGCAGCACAAAACACAAGTGCTTTTTGCAACTGCGATCAATAGACAGTCCCTCATCCAATTACGTTGTATCCTTTAAGCTTCGCGCGAAAAATTTTTGGTAGAAGACGTATTTTTTGCTATAAGATCAGAATGCTTCGCCAGGTCACTCGTCTCCTTGCAATCGCTTTTTTCGCTTCATTGGCTGCTTGCAGTACAGTCACGACTACCGGGGTTAAAAACACGAGCAAGACTTTCAATACTGTGGTGGTGGACGCCGGCCACGGGGGAAAAGATAGCGGCGCATATCGCCGTTACGGCCCGGCGGAGAAGATCGTTGCTCTCGATGTCGCCCAGCGTCTTAACCGCAAACTGCGCGAATCTCAGCTGAAAACGGTGATGACCCGGTCCTCGGATGTGTTTATCGAATTGAACGACCGTGTGGCAATCGAGAATGCGCAGAAAAACGCGATCTTCGTGAGCATACACTTTAATGATTCGCGCAGGCGCGGCATTCGCGGATTCGAAACATACTATCATTCGGGCGCTTCATCCGATCTGGCGAATAGTATTCAACAAAAACTGGCGACGATCCCCCACTCCGCTAGTCGCGGCGTGCACACGGCAAATTTTCGCGTGCTACGCCTCGCCAACTGTCCAGCGGTCCTCGTGGAATGCGGGTTCTTAAGTAATCGCAATGAAGGGGGTCAGGCGCGTGATTGGGAATATCGCGAACTCCTCGCGGACCGAATCGCGGAAGCAATTGTCGAACAACGGTTCGGCTCCGGTGTTTACCGTGGATCGACGCAAGTAGCTGCAGAATCGCAGCCACAATCGGCCTCTCCCAGCGGCGGGACGGGCCTGACGCCAAACGCTGGGCATCGCTAGAATTCTTTTCCGCGCTCTTCGCGGCCGAGTGCGGCGAGCAAGATCAACATCACAAAGATCACTAGCGCAAAAAGCGCCAGCGCCTTTGCATAATCCGGATGCCCGCTTGCATCATGGAAATGATCGGCCAACCGGGCTTCAATAACAGCCGTGTTGGCGGCAAATAAGTTTCCGAGTTGATAAGCAACCCCGGGAAATGTCCCGCGCACAGCGCCGGGCGAGAGTTCATTCAAATGTACGGGAACAACTCCCCAGGCGCCTTGCACCATGAACTGCATGGCAAACCCGCCGATGACAAGAAGCGCGAAGCCCGACGGAAAAACCCAGAGGGGAATAAGGATTATTCCGAATCCGGCAGTCAAAATAATCGAGCGCCGGCGGCCCCATTTTTGCGACAGATGGCCAACCATTGTTCCGCCGCAGATTGCGCCAACAGCGTAAATGATCCCTGTCGCGGCCTTCTGCGTCACGCCATAGTGGCGTTGTTCACCGAGAAAAGTTTGATACATGTCCTGGGTCCCATGCGACATCGCGTTGAACGCCGTCATCAACAAAATGACGTACAGCAACAGCCCCCAGTGCCGTTTTAGTACCATCAGTAGATCGTTCCAGAAATTAGTCGTCTCCCTCTGGCGTTGCAGCCAAACCGGCGATTCGGGCACTTGCGCACGGATGTACAGCACTAGAAATGCGGGTAGCGCTCCCGCGACGAAGAGGCCGCGCCATCCGAAGAATGGAAATACAATCCAATACACAACGGCCGCGAGCAGATAACCAAATGCATAGCCTTGTTGTAGAATTCCCGAGAACAATCCACGTGCGGCAGTTGGCAGGGTTTCCATTGCCAGCGATGCGCCAAGTCCCCATTCTCCGCCCATGCCTATTCCGTAAAGGGCGCGGAAGATCAGCAGCCAGGTGTAATTCGGAGAAAACGCGGTGAGTAACTCCATGAGAGAGTAAAAGATGATGTCGATCATCAGCGGCATGCGGCGCCCGAACCGGTCCCCGAGCAATCCGAAAATGAACGCGCCCAGCGGGCGCATAGCCAGCGTAAGCGTGATCGCGTAGCTCAGCTCGGCGACGCTGGTGCCAAAGTCGCCTGCCATCGGCACGATCACGAAGGTGAGCAGAAAAAAATCGAAGGCATCTAGTGCCCAGCCCAGGAAGCAAGCTAAAAATGTATTGCGCTGATTGCGGTCGAGCGATTTGAACAACCGGACCGCTTCCATGGCGCACTGACCTAATCGCCACATCCAAAAGAAGTCGAGATGAAACAAACGACCGACAACCACGCCCTCAAATCCAGAAATATCTGCAGGTATCGTTCGCCAATTGATCAGTCGTCATTCTTCGTTATTCGACATTCGGATTTCGTGATTCGTTGTCACGCATCTAGGCAACACTGCGATGCCTGTCTCGATTACGAGCATGAGCAGGAGCCTGATTTAAACACATCTACGCATCATGATACGTCAATTTGTTTCTTGATTCGCCAGAGAAACGCTCTTTAGTTCCCCGAACAATCATGGCAGCAAACGATCTCCATCCTTTGGAAAGGGTCCTGCGAGAACGCATCGTCGTTCTCGATGGCGCCATGGGCACCATGATCCAGCACTACAAGCTCCCCGAAGCGGAGTATCGAGGAAAGCGATTTCGCGATTGGAAAGGCAAAGACCTAAAGGGCAGCCTGGAGCTGCTCAATTTAACTCGGCCTCTGGTGGTCGAGGAAATTCACACCGCTTATCTCGAGGCCGGCGCAGACGTTATCGAAACGAATACGTTCAGCGGAACAACTATTGGCCTGCACGATTTCCTGTTTCAAGGCGAACCTACACGTGGCCGCAAAGATCAGGAATTCTTTCAGCGCGTAGTGGACGATGTCGATCTTCGCGCGCTCGTTCAGGAAATTAATTTTGAGGCGGCCAGGATCTCGCGACGCGCCGCGGACCGCGTCGCAAACGAAACCGGCCAGCAACGATTCGTTGGCGGATCGATGGGCCCTCTTCCGGTCGCTGCCTCGATTTCACCTGACGTAAACGATCCGGCGTTTCGCGCGGTCTCATTCGAGCAACTTCGCCAAACTTACTTCGATGAAGCGAAAGCGCTGCTCGAAGGCGGCGTCGATCTACTCATTGTCGAAACGATTTTCGACACACTCAACGGAAAAGCTGCGCTGTTCGCTATCAGTGACGCATTGGAAAAAACCGGACGCAACGTGCCGTTGATGATCTCGGGCACCGTAATCGACAAATCCGGACGAAACTTGAGCGGGCAGACCGTTGAAGCGTCGCTCATATCGATCGCGCATGCGGAACCGCTGATCTTTGGTTTGAATTGTTCGCTCGGTCCAGATGAAATGGTACCGTTCGTGGAAGAGCTGGCGCGCGTTTCGCCGTACTACATGAGTGCGTATCCGAACGCGGGGTTGCCGGATCCGCTGTCGCCGACCGGCTTTCCGGAGACAGCCGAGATTTTTGCACCCAAGGTCGCGAAGTGGGCAGAGAACGGCTGGCTCAACGTGGTCGGCGGTTGTTGTGGCACGACGCCGGATCACATCCGAGCGCTGACGAAACTGGTGCGCGAATTTTCGCCGCGCGTCGTGGAAAGGACAGTCAGCTCTACATGATTCTGCGACTTTCCGGGCTCGAACCGTTGAAGATTACGCCAGAGTTCGGCTTCGTTGTCATCGGCGAGCGCACCAATATCACGGGATCGCCGAAGTTTTCGAAGCTAATTCTTGCGGGCGATTTCGACGAAGCTCTGGCTGTAGCGCGTCATCAGGTGCAGGGCGGAGCTAACCTTCTCGACGTGAACATGGACGAAGGGATGATCGACTCGGAGGCGGCCATGGTTCGATTCCTGAATCTAATCGGCAGCGAACCAGAGATCGCGCGGATTCCAATTGTGGTCGACAGCTCGAAGTGGAGCGTCATCGAAGCAGGTCTCAAATGCCTGCAGGGAAAAGCAGTGGTGAACTCCATAAGCCTGAAAAACGGCGAAGAAGATTTTCTCCGGCAGGCCAGATTAATCAGGCGATATGGCGCCGCCACGATCGTGATGGCGTTCGACGACCAAGGCCAGGCGGATAGTTTCCAACGCAAAATCGAAATTTGCGCGCGTGCTTACAACCTCTTGACCAAACACGCGAATTTCCCGGCGAGCGATATCATCTTCGATCCGAACATTCTGACTGTCGCCACCGGGCTCGACGAACATCGGAATTACGCGGTCGATTTCCTTGAAGCGACGCGATGGATCAAAACAAATCTTCCGGGCGCGCGCGTCAGCGGCGGCGTGAGCAACATTTCATTCTCCTTTCGTGGAAACAACACTGTGCGCGAAGCGATGCACGCCGCGTTTCTGTTTCACGCCATCCGCGCAGGCCTCGACATGGGAATCGTCAACGCAGGGCAGCTCGCGGTTTACGAAGAAATCGAGCCGGCGCTACGAGAGCGCGTCGAAGACGTGCTGTTGAATCGGCGAGGCGATGCAACCGAGCGGCTGGTCGATTTTGCGGAAAACGTAAAAGCAAAAGATAAAACGCGGGTGCCTGATGAAGCGTGGCGAGCAGAGCCCGTGGAGGGACGGCTCAAACACGCGTTGGTCAAAGGCATCACCGATTATATCGATACCGATACGGAGGAAGCGCGTCAAAAATGCAAGCGACCACTGGAGGTAATCGAGGGCCCGCTTATGGCCGGGATGAGCGTGGTTGGCGACTTGTTTGGTTCCGGCAAAATGTTTCTGCCGCAGGTCGTGAAGAGCGCGCGAGTAATGAAAAAAGCTGTCGCCTATCTGATGCCGTTTATGGAAGCGGAGAAATCTGCTGGCGCGAAACCGCAGGGGCGCATCGTGATGGCGACGGTAAAGGGCGACGTGCACGACATCGGCAAAAACATCGTGGGGGTAGTGCTGCAATGTAACAACTACGAAGTCTTGGATCTCGGTGTAATGGTGCCGGCCGCAAAGATTCTGGAAACAGCGAGAGAAAAACAAGCGGATGTGATCGGACTAAGTGGTCTGATTACACCATCGCTAGACGAAATGATTCATGTGGCGCAGGAAATGCAGCGTGAAGGATTACGTTTGCCGCTCTTGATCGGTGGCGCAACTACGAGCCGGGCACACACCGCGGTGAAGATCGCCCCGCATTATCAGGCCAGCACTGTCCACGTTCTGGACGCGTCGCGCGCCGTGGGTGTTGTCAATTCGCTGCTCAACCAAGACCTCAAGTCCGAATTTGATAAGAAAACGCGTGAAGACTACGAACGCTTGCGACGGGAGCATTCAGCAAGAACACAGCGAAAGAATTTGATGACGCTGAAAGAAGCGCGCGCAAACCGGACAGGTATTGATTGGAGCAACTATGCTCCGCCGAAACCGGAATTTTTAGGGGTGCGGGTTCTTCAAACCGTCATTCCCAGCCAAGTCGCGAAATGCAGTAAGACAAGCCTTACGGTAACGCAACGGGATGCTTCAAGTTCGCTTCGCTCCGTTCAGGATGACGCGGTACGCTCCTTTTCATTGCGCACACTGGCCGATTACATCGATTGGTCGCCGTTTTTTCACGCCTGGGAATTACGCGGGCGTTATCCCGGGATTTTTGAAGACCCCAAGGTTGGCAAACAGGCGCGCGAGCTTTTCGATGATGCGCAGAAACTTCTTGATTCGATCGTCGCAAACAATCTCCTGATCGCGCGTGGTGTTCACGCTTTTTGGCGAGCAAACTCAGTTGGCGACGACCTGGATCTTTATGCCGACGATGATCGCACGAAGAAGCTCGCCACCTTCTATTTCCTGCGCCAGCAAATACAAAAGCCGGCAGGACAATTCAACCATTGCCTGGCGGATTTCGTGGCGCCGGCTAACAGCGATCATACATTGCCGCTGCCGGACTATCTTGGCGGATTTGCTGTTACGATTCATGGTGCAGACGAACTCTCCGAAGAGTTCAAGCGGCAGCATGACGATTACAACGCCATCATGACGAAGGCGTTGGCAGATCGATTAGCCGAAGCGTTTGCCGAGTATCTGCACAAAGAGACGCGGATCGCATGGGGATTCGGACGCGAGGAACAATTGTCGCAATCCGATCTAATCCGTGAGAAATATCGCGGCATCCGACCGGCTGCCGGTTATCCCGCATGTCCCGACCACGCAGAGAAGGGAACGCTGTTCGATTTGCTGGATGCCGAGGACAACGCGGGCGTCACACTAACGGAATCGTTTGCAATGCATCCCGGCGCGAGTGTGAGCGGGCTCTATTTCTCGCATCCTGAGGCAAAATATTTTGGAGTTGGGCAGATCGGACACGATCAGGTGGTGGATTACGCGGCCCGGCGCGGCGAATCGTTGCCCGTAGTGGAAAAGCGACTCGCTCCTAACTTGGATTACAACGTTTGATGCGATCAAACGTCGGGGCGAGAGGATTTGAACCTCCGACCTCGTGGTCCCAAACCACGCGCTCTACCAAGCTAAGCTACGCCCCGCGCTCCGGCGTCGTTCTTTATCATGGATAGCGCCTTCCCGCATCCTGAAATTCGGTTAAATTGCGGTCAAAACCGGGAATGAGAATATACGGGTTGATCGTTTCAACGGCATTAATTGGCGTGGCGCTCCTGCTACACGGACAGGACGCCGCGCCACCATCCGTGGATCTTTATGAGGGGCAAGAACAGTTCGAACCAACTCCTCCCCCCCTGCCCCCTAACGGCCCCGAGCTGCCGGAGATATCAGAGCTGGACCAGACTTTTTCAAAGCCGAGGTCGCTCGGAAAAGAAGCTGATGCAGCGCGCGTGCACATAGAATGGCGACAACTAAAAAATCGGACAGTGAATGATCCACAGGTGCAGGCTGCGAAGGCGTATGCGCAGGCTGCACGGACTGATTTAGAAAAGAGGAATCGCCTCCGCAATTACTACAACATCTACTACGAACGCATGTCCGCCCTGGCTACGACTCCCGAAATCAAGTTGGCATTGGAGGGATTAAAGAGTTCTCATCAGGGACTGCTGACTCAGCCACGCGTGCGGCCTACCCCAGATACCTCTACGCCGACGCCAACCCCGTCGGGGACATCTCCGCCTAAGAAGCCCGCAGATAAACAAAAGAAGAAGAAAGAAAAACGTCACAAGCGGTTTTGATTAGCTACCTTGCCAGCTCATAGTCATTACAGTATTCCTAATCGCATCGTGTTCTTGGCGCGTTCGTCTAGTGGTTAGGACACAGCCCTCTCAAGGCTGGTACACGGGTTCGACTCCCGTACGCGCTGCCAATGCTTTTTACCTACGAAAACAGCATGTGCCCACCCAAGCGCGAATTATAGCGAGGGCGTGAGCAAAATTTGCCGAAGGGGCCTTTTTTTGCCGAAATTGCGACCCGCAATTGAGTCACAACTTGCCTACAGCAAAAAATACCTTGCGCTCGTGGAATTCGGCGCAAAAATGCCGCGGGGCATGAAAAGGGCAAAGATCAAAACTGCAGTTCCACTTAGCGCCGGTGAACGTTATGTCGAATTCACCGATTCGAGTAAACAACTCGATCGCGCTCGAAAAGCACTCGGCCTAAAGGAAAACGAAGCGCTGCTCGTGTTCACCGACGGAGAGAGAGAATTCGCGGTGGCGACTGACGTGCATTAAGGGCCTACCTGATCGAAATGGACAGTCCCATCCAGCGGTTCCAGTCCGCCGAATCCACCGGCTTCTTCTCTGATATAGCGCGATGCTGAATTTGTCGCGTTGAGTTGGGACGCGTAAACGCGCCTAGATTCGCCGATGACGTATCGGGCGGCGATCAATAATGAGGCAATCAATTTCGCATTCTAGCGCGATATCGGGACAACAAAGGGAACGCCGGGAGGAGTAGCGGTGCTTCCTTTGCCGCGTTTGGCAGCAGCAAGAATCGCGTCTTCTAGTCTAAGGAAACAGAAGCGTATCTCCGTGCCGGACTTGTCATAGCTCATGGCGTTTGCCCCATGATCCGACGCTAGTTTGCTCAACTTGATCATAAGATTTCGAAGTTCTGTGCTGCTGGTGATATTGCCCTTTTTGCACCAACCGAGCACAACAAAACCGTATGTAGGACCTACCTCACCAAGTCTGCCAACTGGACTGGCCCCGGGCCGTAGCCAGGCGATATCTTTGGGAGCAACCTTCGTCGTCGAATACCCGTGTTGATAATCGTGTTCCTTCTCTTTCTTAAAAGGCTCATTCCAATAGCGAATAGTGCAATCAAGCTTAACCGGAGATTCCGCTAGCGCAGATCCAGCGGATAACGCCACGACCAGGAGACATCTCATTTGCATGCGTTGATCCATCATGCCCTTCACTCGCCGTCCGGCAATCAAAAACGATTCTGGCAGCGCATCGGAGCTGAGATCAAGCCGCCATAATCTTTACGCAGTCTGACTTAGTAAATGTGTTGTGAGTTGGTCATCGTGCCGGGCCAGTCCGCGAGATCGATGTATCACTCGCTACCTCACATGGGTACTCGATAGTCTATGGAAGTTCTATCACACTTCCAAGCCCTGCGTAATTATATTGAGAACCGAATGTTCTTTCAAATGCAGCAAACGCGGGCTCGCCTGTGCAGTGACCCAGTGCCACGCGATCAACTTTCCATTTGTCATGCAAGGCTGTCACAATCCGCGCAATCTCCGAATCTGGAGTTGTGACCAAGTGGAGTCCCCCAACGATGGCATAGACGTGCTTGTCAATTACCGTCGACGCCTCGACGATCCGTTCAATTCCCGGATGCGAACATCCTACCACGAGGATCAGTCCTTTGGGGGTCTCAATTGCGAGCGAGAGCTCACGCAGCTCCAAAGTCCCGGGCGTCTGGGACACCGTTGCGATCACAGATATTCCTGTTGCGGCTTTTGTCACACCATCAATTAGAACAAAATTAGCGCTTGGCCATGGCGTGCCGAAGGTCATCGTCTGTGGCGGCTTCCCATTGTAGTACCGCATATAATCAGGCAGTGAGGCGTCTTGGCGATAGAAGGTTCCAGGCAGTGAGGCGCCAAATACTCCGAATCCCTCTTTCGGCGCGAAGATCTTCACCTGCGGGTTCACCGTCAACAGGTAATTCATGCCACCGGTGTGATCCCCGTGCCGGTGTGAGATGACCGCGAAATCGAGCTTCTTGAGATCAACCCCCGAGACCTTAACATTCTGAGCGAAGATCTCCGCATTGTTGCCAGTATCGAAAAGAATATGCTTGCCGCCGTACTCCACCAAAGCGGAGTATCCCCAATCCTTTTTCATGCTAGAGGGTTTGCCCAACGCGTCATAAAGGATTGTGATGCGATCCTGCGCCGGACCGGCGGATGTCCTCAGGGCCGCGAGGAATGCGAGACCAATGATGAGTCTCGCACGAGTTGCAGGCTGCATGTTCTTCTCCTTTCGTTAAGTCGACATGGGGTATAGGACCTACTGTAATCGGACGGCATTTCGCAATCTAAATGTACAGAAATCCTCGATGACATAATGGCCGGATCATTCGCCATGCGGCAATCAAAAACGATCCTAGCGCGATGCTGTAAAGCGGGCGGGATTATCGCTGGTTCTGTCAACAATCTGGCAACGACGAAAAGTAAACGAGGGAAGGCATAAGCTCTCTCAAGGCTGGTACACGGCGTTCGACTCCCGTTACGCACTGCCAACCCAGCAGTGCAGCACTGCGAGGGGAGGAGCCAGCAATTAAACGGGGACTTAACCTGGCGCGGTTTCATGAATCAGCACGGCCTCCAATAACCGCCTCTCCGCACCTAGTGCAGGCTCGCAGTCGCCGCTTTATTATTTCGTTTGCAACGAAGAATCCGGCTGCACGAGCTTCCCTAAAAAGACCATTGACGATCTCAACCGAAAAGGTCTGGCTGTGTCGTCGGTCTTTCAAATGACGCGCTAGACAGTTTCGGACGCACGCACATTTGGTTGCGCCGACAGGAGACCGCAAACATCGAAGCAATGTGCTCGGCAAAGATGCCTTGCCCCGTCATACGCGCATGCCATTGAGAGTTATTTAGTCGGTTCCCCCGCAAATCACGGATGCGCCCAAGTACCTTCTCTTTGCGGTCCGGAAAGTGTTCCTCCAACCAGTGTTCAAACAGTGGCGCCACCGCCCAGGGCAGACGGACAATTGTATACGCAGCAAACTGCGCACCCGCTTTGGCGCAAGCGTCGAGAATTCTCGGAACTTCATGGTCGGTCAGCCCCGGAATGACCGGTGCAACCATCACGCCAGTTGGAACTCCTGCGCTGCGAAGCTGGCGGATCGCATCAAGGCGCGCTTGAGGCGAAGAAGTTCGCGGCTCAAGCACTCGCTGCAAATTCGAGTCCAACGAAGTTACTGAAACGTTTACCGCCACTGCGTTGTGCGCCGCGAGGCCGCGTAAGAGATCGACGTCGCGTGTAACCAGGCGGTTCTTTGTGATGATCGCCACGGGGTTGCGAAATTTTGCGAGAACTTCGAGGCAGCCGCGCGTAATGCACAGTTTTCGCTCGATCGGCTGATACGGATCGGTCACGCCGCTCATCACCAACGTTTGTGGCTTCCATCGCGGTGATTCCAGTTCCGCGCGCAATAATTCTGGCGCATTTGTTTTCACCATGATCTTGCTTTCGAAATCGAGTCCGGCGGAAAAACCGAGATACTCATGTGTTGGCCGCGCATAACAATAAATGCAGCCATGCTCGCAGCCCCGATAGGGATTAAGGCTTGTCTCGAATCCGACATCTGGACTGTTGTTACGAGTGATGACCGATTTGGTTCCGTCGTAAAAATATTGCGTCGCGCGCCGCGGTCGCTCTTCTGTTCCCGGATCGACATTGACAGCATCAAGATCATTGTGATCGATGTGCAGCTTCTCGAACCGATTGGCGGGACTCCATGATGCGCCTCGCCCGCGAATGACCGCGCGGCTTTGTGGAGTCTCTTGAACAACAGGCCGGTAGTTCTTTGCCATCGATATAAGTTCACATGAACATATCGCAGTGTCCAGAGAATCTTGTAATCACTTTAGCCCCGCACCACTCAATCACTCCATTAGTGAAAGGCTGCGTGATTTCACTTGGAGTAGTGGAGTAATGGGTTAATGAATTTGCGATCGGGAAATGCGCGCCTGGTCTGGAGGGGTGGCAGAGCGGTTGATTGCGCCGGTCTTGAAAACCGGAAGGCTGAAAGGTCTCGTGAGTTCGAATCTCACCCCCTCCGCTCCCATCGCAGAGCAAGCAAAAGAGGGGATTGCAATAACACTTTACATAACAAGTTCGTCCATTTCAGTGGTGTTCAGTATTATTTGTTGACGTCGGTTTTGGGGACGCGCGAAACGAAGGCCGGGCATGAAAGCAACCCGTTGATGAGCAGGGGGATCGCTGCCGCACAAGATCGAGGACATAAGCGTCAGACCACGGAAACTTTTTTAGACAAAAAGAAGTATGAACTGCCGCGAGATGATCGCCCGAGTGAGTTTCAAAACTGCCTGCGAGCTTGGCTTTCGCGGCAGCCTCGACGAATGGGAGCGATTGCGAAGCGGTGAACACAAACTGGGGCCGGAGCATTTGGCGTGCGGCAATCAAAAAAGGCGTAACGATAGGATTTTGTCTGATTAGACAATCATCCGTCAGTCCGATTGTATGTGTTCATCGATCAAACCAAGTTTTCCGCGCTCACTCCACAGGGATGCCAAGGCGCATTATGGTTGTGTTTTGGATTAATGATTAGTGCGATCGACCATTTTCCAAAAATTAGAGCGATCTGCCGTAACCCTACTTTCGCGGACACGCGATTGTCAGCGATCGATGCGAGAGATTACTCAGCGAGCGGCCCCAATTTACCGGATGTCCTAATACGAGGCAGACATCAATTCAGATCGGATCGTAAGAGGAATGGCGACTTTTGTGCAAGCACAAATTTGCACATTCCCAATTGGCTCAACATGTACTGCTTTGCGTTTTCCTCGAGAAGGTATAAATGTTCAGGCGAACATGATCCAGGGCTCGAAACGGTCACTCCCACTCAGAACGACGGCAATCTGACCCGAAGGGTCGTTTCACCGGTGGACAGTTGAAGCTGCCTCGCCGAGAAACGTATCGTTAGGCCGTGGAGCTATTAGCGGAACCTCGCCCAGCAAGTTCCCTGCGATCACATTTGGTAGCGTGATCGAGATGCACGAACACGCGGGCAATTCCACAAAGTGGTGAAACTTCGCGCTGCGACTTCCGTAGAAATACTTGGGGAGGAGGATCAAACCAGATGGCCGTGCCACACGGAAAGTTTGAAAAGCGCATGGTGGCCTTTGAGTTCCGCTGTTTTCCAAAAAGGATTGAAATTCCAGTCGCTCTCCGGGACCAGCCATTCGATACTTGCCAGACGTCAGCGCGTTTAGCCCATGTGTTGCGCAGATCGGGCGTTCGCGTGCTTGGCGACCTTCAAGGGCGGAAGGTAGGCGATTTTGCGTGGCAGAAAAATTGTGGATTCAATACGTTGCATGAGTTGGATTCACTTGTACGCGGCGTTCAATCTCTGGCAGAGAATGTGTCTCGTGCAGGAAATGGAACTTATAGCCGTCGCCGCGCCTGCTGCGCCGCAGCGCAGCGAAGGCGGTTGGGCAAAGCGCACGCTTTGCACAGAAAGGCAGGTACAGAAGCTAGTTTTAGCATTCCGAAATCAGTTTGTAAGTTGCAGTTTGACGAATTGCCGATCACGAGACGTTTAGCAG